>Ga0079303_10000167_pt1 | contig 14604 bp, 15 predicted proteins | sample Methanogen_OWC_FD_77073 | JGI IMG/M metagenome (GOLD analysis project Ga0079303, IMG submission 77073) | Enriched soil microbial communities from Old Woman Creek wetland in Ohio, USA - Methanogen_OWC | ecosystem: Environmental > Terrestrial > Soil > Wetlands | place: USA: Ohio | collected...
GCACTGCAAAGAAGGAAGACGAATCGAGTAGTGAATCCTCCACGTCGAGCCCGTACTGCCGGGCTCTTGAATCGTACTGCCATCAATGATTCGTATACGGACATCTTTACCAAAAATCGCTGAGGGCTGCTTGTCAACCCAACCTTGCATCAACTGGGAGGCCATCCACTGGAACCAGGCTCCGGAGACTTTCAGCCGTTTCAACAAGGCAACATCAGAGACGGCCGCAATAGTGCCATGGCGGAGCCGTACCGAGGTCTCTCGGAGTGAACAACCCTCAGCCAGATGGATGAGCAGAGCTCGGAGCAACAGCTCAGCATCTGCAAACTTACGACAGCGACGCAAGGCACCCAGCTCCTTGGCCTTGCCTCGCCAGCCCTCAGGCAAAAACGTTAACAAAACTTCCCAGTCTTCCTGCTCCGCTATCCCGTTGAGATTTTCCATCGTCACCCCCTTGGGCGACGACTATACTATGAATCACAACTCGATGCAATCCTTAAGTTAGCGCTTATGCCCTTTGCGGGGGAGAGGACGGTTTTTGCGAGATCTCCGACCAGCCCGTTCGCTCTGCGGTTCCAGAGGGCGATGCTGCATCACCTGACCTACTGGGAACAAGACCCCTTGTGTGGAAGCTATGGGAAGATATAGCGACACCCCAGTCTCCTCGGGTCTCGCGGCGGGCGCGAGCGAATTCGTTAAACTTGCCGGCCCTGTGGGAATCCTTGCGCTCCATGGCGGCGGAATCGAGCCGGGCACGGAGACGATTGCCCGGTTCGTGGCGCGCAAAACCGGAGCGAGTCTCTACATCTACGCAGGGCGGCTTCCGCGGGGCAACCTCAGGCTCCACCATCCCAGTCCCTACCACGATTCGGAGCTGACGGCGGCCCTCCGGCGCTTCCTCGATCACGTGCAGCTCGCGATCTCCATCCACGGCCATGGCCGCGCCGAGGAGACCGTCTTTCTGGGAGGGTTGAACCATGCACTCGCAGCGAGGCTCGCCGAGGTCGCCCGGGGCGCGCTGCCCCGATATGGGTGGATCTCCGATCCCGTGGCAATTCCCCTGGGCCTGAGAGGCCGACATTCCCGAAACGTGGTCAACCTGCCCCCGGACCGAGGAGTGCAAATCGAGTTGCCTCGCTCGCTGCGCGAGATTCGCACCGACGCAGAGGGGAGAGCCCCAGAGCCGACCGGTGACGCCCTCGCTTTCGCCCAGGTGCTTTCGCAGCTTGTGGAAGAGGCGACGGCAACGTGTGGGAAACGGTCGTGACTCCACCCTGTGAAAGGCTGACCCTCTCTCCAACACACGAGAAGGCCGGTTGCTCCTTCCCGTCCCGGTTCGCTATTCTATGCGTCATGCGGGGAGATGACAAGCGGGGGCCCGGGACCCCGGCGGCGTGATCACGGAAGGACGCACCTCGATGAACCAGAAGACCGGTACCGCCTTCCGAATCCGACACGCCCGGCTCATGCGATTCGGGCGGCTCATCCTCCTGGCGATGTTGTGGCCCTCCGCTCTCTATCTTCTTCTGGGTGGGGTGGAGCCCTTCTCGGGCCTCCTTTGTCTTTTCGCCGCGATCTGGCTCCTCTTGGAGAATCCCCTGGAATTCCTCGCCGCCTTCTCCGGCACGTGCCCCGCCTGCGGCGCCGAGGTGACAGGCAGGGGGCGCTCGCCCTGCCGCTGCCCATCCTGCGGTGTGGCCATCGAAGCGGAAGACGGACGCCTGCACCCGGCCGAGCCGCAGACGAGCCCTTCGGACAGTACTCCCGAAGACGTGGCGGAGGCAGGAGAGGGCTCGCCCTTTGCCGGGCCGTTCCCGTTCGCCCCAGGGGACACCCTGGACCTCCACACCTTCTCGCCGAGGGAGGTTGCCCCGCTGGTGGGTGATTTTCTCGATCTCTGTGAACAGGCCGGGATCACCCGGGCCCGAATCATCCATGGCAAGGGGACGGGCGTCCTGCGTCAGCGGGTGAGGGCGCTCCTTGCCAGGGATCCCCGCGTCCTCGCCTACGGAGATGCCTCCGTCGATGGGGGCGGGTGGGGCGCCACCGTGGTGGAGCTCAGGTCCGAAGCGAAGAGAGATGCAAGAGCACCCAGTGAGGAGTAAACCCTCGCAGGAGGCTGCAAAACCCAGTCATACTCCGGAAGGTGGGAACGCCGGAGATCGGGTGATCTCTGAGGCAAGGCGCATTTGGAGCCACCTCTTAATCCCCGGTTCTCGGAAAACCTTCCCGAATATTGCGCCTTCGCTCCACTATGGGCCGGAACACCACGAACTTATTCATGGTGCGACTATGCGACCTTGGCGGCCAGATTACCCGGTCTCGCGTTGTCAGTAGCGGTGAGGCAGCGTTTCTCACCATCCTGCTAGAAAAAGCCGTCCCGTTTTCGCCGTCGCCGTTCCCGTCGGAGCTGACGCTTCCAGTCAACGTCTTTCTTGCCTCGCGTGGCGCGACCGGGATCCGGGAATCGCGAGGGATCGAGGAGAAAGGACCCCGGTGTTTGCCAGACGCCAGGGTCGGCGACCTCGGGAGATTTCCTGGGTGCCTTGGCCGGCGGGCGCACCTGCTCGGGGGGAGGGCCGCTAATGAAGGGGGCGGGAAGCTCCCTCGCGAGATAAAGCAGCTCGCCGCACCTGAGGAACTGGTGCCCGGCCTCGTGAGCACGGGCTGCATGGACGGTGAAGAGCACCGGCTTGGCGTCGCGTCGGCTGCCGATGCGGAGCGCCATCTCCTCCGTGCTCGCCAGCGCCACGTAGCCTCGGCCGCCGGGCAGGAGCCCGTGCTCGAGAATGGCCTGATAGGCCTGGCGCCGCGCCCCGTGGAAGAGAAAACGAGGTGGCGTCGTGACGGCGGGGCGGATGGGGGAGGGCGCCTTGGGTCGGATGTGGGCATCGTGGAGGGAGAACTTCACCTGAAGAGCCGAGTAGGCCAGCTCCTGGAGGTGAGTCGGGCGCACATAGCTCCAGCCCGGCTCTTCGTGAAGAGCCCAGATGAGTTCCTTGATGGGCAGTGAACCGTCTTCATCCGGAAAGAGGCCGAATTCGTCGGGCCTGTGGTAGAGGATGTAGTCGATGATCCTCGCCAGTTCCTTGAGCTGATGCTTCCCCATGGCCTTGCACCCCTTGTCACTATACCGCAAAAAGCCTTCCGTTGTCAGCCCATGGCAGGTGACACTCAGGCCGCGAGTTTGCTGGTCAAGCCGGGGGAGATGGTGGACGTTTTTGTCTTGACATCCCCCCCTCGCATTTACTAGAGTGCGATCCAACGGTTATCTCAGGAAACTGACATGGCCTACCGCGACGGGCAGAACGGATCTCACTTCGGGTACTACTATTGCTACTCCAGGGGGGAGTCTGTCCACTAGCCTGGTGTAACTGAGAGAGAAAAAGGCCGTGGGCAGACTCAGAAGCCCGCGGCCTTTCTATTTTGGAGGCTGCTCACCGAAGCGGCCTCTTGATTGATGGGAGTCAACGTAACCTAGCGGTCAGGAGGTGCCAAGATGAGAAGGTTTGGGAAGGGCTGGGGAGGATCTGTAACATTGACTTTTTGCTTGATTCTGGTATGGTCCCTCGCTCCAAAGGCCGTCACCGCCAAGGAGCCGTACAAGGTCGGGGCCGTATTCGCGGTGACCGGCGGGGCCTCGATCCTTGGAGAGCCCGAAAAAAGGACGGCCGAGATGCTCGCCGAAGAGATCAACAAGAAAGGCGGCATCGACGGGCACAAACTGGAGCTCGTGCTCTACGACGACGAGAGCGATGAGACGAAATGCCGAACCAGGGTCACCCGCCTTATCAAGACCGACAAGGTCCCGGTGATCATCGGCCCGAGCACGAGCGGGAACACCATGGCGGTCATCGCCGTTTGTGACGAATCGAAGGTGCCCCTGATCTCCTGTGCCTCCAGCATCAAGATCGTGACCCCGGTCAGCGAGCGCAAGTGGATCTTCAAGGTGGCCCCGTCGGATTCGCACTCGGTGGAACGGATCTATGAGTTCCTCTTGAAGAAGGGCATCAAGAAGGTCGCCATCATGACCGTCTCCGACGGCTACGGCTCCAGCGGCCGCGAGGAGCTCCTCCGGGTGGCGCCGAACGTGGGTATCGAGGTGGTCGCCGATGAGCGCTACGGGCCGAAGGACACGGACCTCACCGCCCAGCTCACCCGGATTCGCGGCACGGGGGCCCAGGCGGTGATCAACTGGTCGGTAGGCCCCACCCAGATCCTCGCGGTGAAGAACTGGAAAGAGCTCGGCATGACGGCGATGACCTTCGTCCAGAGCCACGGTTTCGCCAGCAAGAAGAACATCGAGCTCGCCGGCGGCGCTGCCGAGGGAGTGTTCTGTCCCCTTGGCCGCGTGAACATCCCTGACCTGCTGCCCGCAACTGATCCGCAGAAAAAGGTGATCATGGCATACAACGAGGCCTACCAGGGACGGTTCAAGGAACCTCTCTCCGCCTTCGGCGGCCATGCCTGGGACGCTCTCCAGCTTGCTGTCGAGGCCCTTGCCGCGGTAGGGCCCGATCCGGCGAAGATCAGGGATTATCTCGAGAACCGGAAGAACTTCGTCGGACAGGGCGGGGTCTTCAACTTTTCTCCCGCCGATCACTGCGGCCTCACCAAGGATTCTTTCGAGATGGTGGTGGTGAAGAACGGTACCTGGGCCCTCGCCCAGTAGGAATGACTCCCACGGGTGAAAGAGGGAAAGCCTCTCTGGAAAGGGGTGCCGGAGAGGCTTTCTCATGAGCTCAAGTCGGTTATGGAAAAGCTTTCACTGGGCGGACAACTCGTGCAGTATCTCTTTACCGGAGTCACCGTGGGGAGCATCTACGGGATGGTGGCCTTGGGATTCAATATCATCTACAACGTAACCGAGATGATCAATTTCGCCCAGGGCGAGTTTGTCATGCTAGGCGGACTCATCATGGTGCTCTGCGCCAAAGTCCTGCCGCTTCCCATGGCGTTTTGTGTGACCCTAGCGGCGGTCACCGCCATCGGCGCCATCATGGAGCGCTCCACCATCAATCCGCTCAAGAACGCCACCGTTCTCACGCTCATCATCGTTACGATTGCCGTATCGATTCTCCTCAAGGGGATCGCCATGTTTATTTGGGGCAAGGATCCCTACATGATGCAACCCTTCTCCGGCACGGAGCCTCTCCACCTCTTTGGAGCTGCGATCCAGACCCAGGCCTTCTGGGTATTGGGGATCAGCGGGATTGTCGTGCTCCTGCTTACCCTTTTCTTCAGAAAGGCCCGGTACGGGAAGGCCATGCTCGCCTGCGCCGACAACGCTGAGGCTGCTCGTCTGGTGGGCATCAAGGTAAACCTCATGGTGCTGCTCTCCTTCGCCCTGAGCGCTGCTATCGGTGCGGCTGCCGGAGCGGTCATCACCCCCATCTCCCTCATGGAATACGATCGGGGGGCGCTCCTCGGCCTCAAGGGGTTCGGGGCCGCGGTTCTCGGCGGTCTTGGGAGCTTCTCCGGTGCAGTGGTCGCGGGGCTCCTTCTGGGAGTCGTCGAGTCTCTCTGTGCCGGTTTCGTCTCTTCAGGGTACAAGGATGCGGTTGCCCTGCTCCTGCTTCTCCTGGTTCTCTTCGTCCGCCCGAGTGGGCTCTTCGGAAACGTCGAGGCCAGCAAGATCAAAAAGTTTTGAGGACTCTCCCGTATGAGCAGGGGAAATCTCATAACGCTCTCAGCCGTGGTTCTCCTCCTCATCCTCTTCCCGGTGCTCGTCGCGAACGTAGAGGCGATAAGCCACTACCTCGACGTCATGGTATTCGTCGGGATCTTCAGTCTGATTACCATGGGACTCAGCCTGCTCATGGGGTACGCCGGCCAGATCTCGCTGGGACATGCGGCGTTTTTCGGGCTCGGCGCCTATACCTCGGGCATCCTCTGCGTGAAAGTTGCGGTCTCGCCCTGGCTCGCCATGGTGGGGGGCACGCTTGTCACCGCGGTGGTGGCATACGGCGTCGGCGTGCCCTCCCTGAAGCTCAAGGGACACTACCTTGCCATGGCCACACTCGGTTTCGGGGTCATCGTCAACATCGTATTCAATGAGGAGGTGGAGCTCACCGGGGGCCCGTCCGGTCTTTCCAACATCCCGGGTCTGAAGCTCTTCGGCCTTCCCCTCCGAGGGGAGCTGTTGTTTTATATCCTTGTCTGGTCCATGGTCCTCCTGGTACTCATTTTCTGTCTCAATGTCATTCACTCTCGGGTCGGGCGGGCTCTCCGTTCCATCCACGACAGCGAGGTAGCCGCCGACGCCATGGGTGTGGAGACGGCGCGCTACAAGGTGATGATCTTCGTCCTGAGCGCGGTTCTCGCCTCTCTGGCCGGGAGTCTCTACGCCCACTACGTGGGGTTCCTGAGCCCAAGCTCGTTCAATCTCTTGTTCTCCATAAGACTCGTAATGATGGTCGTGGTGGGGGGCATGCATAGCCTCTGGGGCGCCCTTCTGGGCACCTGGCTCCTCACCTTTCTGGGCAACGAATGGCTCCATGTGTTTAAGGATTTCGATATTCTCGTCTACGGTGCGATCCTTCTCTTTGTGGTCATGGCCCTTCCCGAAGGGTTGGTGAGCGTTGTTCCCCGACTCAGCCATATGTGGAGGCGGGGGAGAGAGTCGGAGGGCGGAACAGGCGGGACATGAGGGAAATGGAGCCGAGGCAGCATCAGCCCAGTGAGTTACTTCACGTTGACAGCCTGGAGAAATCCTTCGGCGGCATCCGGGCGCTGCAGGGCCTAACCTTCGGCGTACCGGCCGGCGCAATCAAGGCCGTCATCGGTCCGAACGGAGCCGGCAAGACGACCCTGTTCAACCTCGTTACCGGAATCCTCCTCCCCACGGGGGGGATCATCTCCCTCAACGGTGAGACCATCAGCGGCCGTCGGCCCCAGGAGATTGCCCGGCTCGGTGTCTCCCGAACGTTTCAGAACGTGCTCCTCTTCGGGCGGATGACGGTCCTGGAGAATGTGATGGTGGGGCGGCATACGCGGAGTCAGGCGAGTGTGCTGAGCGCCGGCCTCCGGCTCCCGTGGATGCGGCGGGAGGAGCTAAGGACTCGGGCAAGGGCCATGGAGCATCTCGAGTTCGTGGGGCTTGCCGACCGGTTCCAGGAACGTGCCGGGAATCTACCCCTGGGAGAACAGAAACTCCTGGAAGTGGCACGGGCGCTGGCGACGGAGCCGAAGATCCTTCTCCTCGACGAGCCGGCCGGGGGCCTCAATACGAGGGAGACCGAGCGCCTCGCCGAGCTTATCCGCCGCATCCGAGGGCAGGAGATCACCGTGGTGCTCGTGGAGCACGACATGAACCTCGTCATGGACGTCTCGGACGATATCGTTGTCATCAGCTTCGGACAGAAGATCGCCGAGGGCAAGCCACGGGAGATCAAGAGGCACCCGGCGGTGATCGAGGCCTACCTGGGGGAGGAAGGGGATTACGCCAACGGGGCGGGGCAAAGAGTCTAGCGCGCATTATGTAAGGTTGTAGTGGTCCTCTTTGCGGGTTGATCCATGTTGAGACTGAAGAGCGTTCACACCTACTACGGAAAGATCCACGCGCTGAAGGGCGTATCCCTCCACGTCAACCGCGGCGAGATCGTCACCCTCATCGGCGCGAACGGAGCCGGGAAGACGACGCTGCTGAGAACCGTTTCCGGACTCACTCCCGCAGCACGCGGCAACGTGGACTACAATGGTCAGAACATCACCCGCATGCAGGCGGAGGAGATTGTCCGGTGCGGGATCTCCCATGTGCCCGAGGGCCGGAAGCTCTTCGCCACCCTGAGTGTGCGGGATAATCTGGAGATGGGCGCCTTTGTCCGGCGTGATCGCGGTGAGGTGCGAGGGGACCTGAGAGAGTTCCGCCGCAAGTTCCCCATCCTCTCGGAGCGGTGGCACCAGATGGCGGGCACGTTGAGCGGCGGCGAGCAGCAGATCGTGGCCATTACCCGGGCCCTCATGGCCCGTCCCGAACTCCTTATCCTTGATGAGCCGTCCATGGGACTTTCGCCGGTCCTCGTCAAGGAGATCTTCAAGATCATCAGGAGGCTTCGCGAGGAAGGCACGACGATCCTCCTCATTGAACAAAACGCCCGGGCGGCCCTCCATGCCGCCGACCGCGGCTACGTCTTGGAAACAGGTCGAATCATCCTGCAGGGCACATCGCAGATGCTCCTCGAGCACAACGAGGTGAAACGGGCTTACCTGGGTAAGGGCTACCGGGAGGTGTGGGAAGAATAAAGGGGAGTACTAGACTATGCGTATCTGGGAATCGGAATACGAGTGTATGTCGCGCGACGAGCTGGCTCAGGTCCAGTTCGAACGGCTGCAGAGCACCTTGAACCGGGTGTACAGGAATGTTGCCTTCTACCGGAAACAGTTCAACGCCATCAACTTCGAGCCCGGCGACATGAACGACCTGAGCGAGCTGGAAGCGCTTCCCTTCACGCAGAGTCAGGATATCAGCGACGCCTATCCCTACGACCTCTTCGCCGTGCCGCTCCGTGAGGTGGTGCGGGTCCATTCCTCTTCGGGCGCCACCGCCAAGCCCATTGTCGTCGGCTACACCCGCCAGGATCTCCGCTCCTGGAGTCAGCTCGTCGCCCGCGTTCTCACCGCGGGCGGGGTGACCGCCGATGACGTGATCCAGGTCACGCTGAACTACGGACTCCTGACCGGAGGGCTCGGCATCCACTACGGTGCGGAGCGGATCGGCGCCTCCGTGCTTCCCACGTCGGTGGGGAGAACGGATCGGCAGGTAAAGATCATGCAGGACTATCGGACCACGGCGCTCGTGGCCACTCCCTCCTATGCCCTGGTCATCGCCGACCGGATGGAGAAGATGGGGATCAACCCACGCACTCTCAGTTTGAAATTCGCCCTTCTTGCCGGAGAACCCTGGACTGAGGCGATGCGGAAGGATATGGAAGAACGCCTCTATGTGAAGGCCACCGACAACTACGGCCTGAGCGAGATCATGGGGCCGGGTGTGTCCGGTGAGTGTTTGTGCCAGGCCGGCATGCACCTCAATGAAGATCACTTCATCGCCGAAGTTGTGGACCCCGCAACTGGGGAGCGGCTGGAACCAGGCAAGGTAGGCGAACTCATCATCACCACCATCACCAAGGAGGCATTCCCCCTGGTCCGCTACCGAACCGGCGACCGTTGCTCTCTGGATTACAGCCCGTGCGCCTGCGGCCGGACTCTTGCGCGCATGGGCCGGGTCTTGGGCCGCACCGACGAGGTGCTGATCATCAAGGGGGTGAACATCGTTCCCAGTCGCGTGGGCGATATCCTCGAGGAGGTCCAGGGGAAGCGCCCTGCCTATCAGCTCTTGGTGGAGCGAGAGAAGAATCTCGATAAGCTCACCGTCCTCGTGGAGGTGTCGGAGGATCTCTTCTTTGATAAAATGCGCGAGCAGCGCGCTCTCGTCGATACCTTGCGAAAGGAAGTTGCCGACGGTATCGGCATCACGCCCCGCATGTTGCTGGTCGAGCCTGGCACCATCCGTCGCGAGGAGGAGACGACCCCCGGCGTCCTGGATCGGCGCAGATTTGCGTCTCAACCCTATCCTGACGGCGGGAGTTGTGCCCTTGGCGATCCGAGTTATCCGGCAAGCGGGCTGGAAGGTCCACAAAGGAAGCGATAACGACCAGTGAAAGGATGACCATGCACGAACTACTGACGGATGAGGCAGGGAGCAAGCGATTGCTTCTCGGCAATGAGGCGATCGTGAGGGGAGCCCTGGAAGCGGGCGTAGCCTTTGCGACCACCTATCCCGGCACCCCTTCTTCGGAGATCGGCGATACGTTCTATCGGATTTCCCAGGAGACGGATCTCTATTTCGAGTATTCGGTCAACGAGAAGGTGGCGCTGGAAACGGCTGCGGCTGCCGCAGTCTCGGGCGTCCGCACCATGTGCAGCATGAAGCACGTGGGGCTCAACGTTGCCGCCGACGCCCTCGTAAGCCTCGCCTACGTGGGAGTGAAGGGTGGAATGGTGGTGGTGAGTGCCGACGATCCATCCCTCCATTCCAGCCAGAACGAGCAGGACAATCGCTACTACGCGAGGCTTTCCGGCATGCCCCTGCTCGAGCCTGCCGACGCTCAAGAGGCCTACGCCATGACGAGGTTCGCCTTTGAGCTTTCCGAGGCCTATCGGATTCCGGTATTGCTCCGAACCACGACCCGGGTAAACCACAGCCGCGGGGCGGTTGAGCTGGGGGCCCTCCAGGCAAGAATCCCGCGGGGTGTATTCGAAAAAGATCCCTTTAACCTCGTGTTGGTCCCCATGGTGGGGCGAAAACTCCACCTGGAGCTCCTGAAGAAGATGGAGAAGCTTCAGGGAGAGGCAAACATCTCGCCGTTCAACAAACGAAGCGGCGCCGGCACGTGGGGCGTCATGACCAGCGGGGTGAGCGCCAACTATGTGCTGGACGCCGCTCAGGAGCTTGGGCTCGGCGACCAGATACAGATCCTGAAGCTGGGAATGACCTATCCCTTCCCCGATGCTCTCATGGGAGACTTCCTCGAAGGTGTCGATCGGGTCCTGGTAGTGGAGGAACTGGAACCCTTCCTGGAAGAGCGGCTCAAGGTGGTGGCCCAGGAACGGCGCCTCGGGGTGGAGATCGCCGGGAAGGGACTGCTCCCCCGCGCCTTCGAGTTTGACCCGGCACAGGTGAGAGCCGCCATGGCTCGTTTTTTCCATCTCGAATATCAGCCCCCCCGCGTCGAAGGAGGCCCCGAGCTTCCGCCGCGGCCGCCCAATCTCTGCGCCGGCTGTCCGCACCGGGCCACCTACTATGCGGTGAAACAGGCGATCGGCGACCAGGCTCTCTTTCCCACCGACATCGGCTGCTACACCCTGGGGCTCTTGCCGCCGCTGCAGATAGCCGATTTTGTCATCTGCATGGGCTCAAGCGTTTCCAGTGCCGGTGGGTTCTCCAAGGTTCAAGACAGACCAGTGGTGGCCTTCATCGGCGATTCCACCTTTTTTCATTCCGGGATTACCGGGTTGATCAATGCTGTCCAGAACCGACACAATTTCACCTTGGTGATCCTGGACAACGGTACCACCGCTATGACCGGCCACCAGCCCCATCCCGGGGTGGAACTCACCTCAAAGGGGTGGCAGGCGCCTCGGGTAAGCCTGGAAGCCGTGGTCCGGGGCTGCGGCGTGGAGCGGGTGGTGACGGTGCAACCCCTCCAGGTGAAAAAGACCATCGAGCGCGTTAAGGAGGTGGTCACGGACGACCGGGATCGAGGCGTAAAAGTGATCATCTCCAAGGCTCCTTGTCCTCTCTTCGAGCGGCGCCTCACCGGCAAGGAACAGAAGGTTGTGTTCCAGGTGTGCGAGGACTGCGATATGTGTCGCAGGTGCCTGAATGAGCTTGGATGCCCCGCCTTCAGGTACTGGGAGGACACTGCATCGGGAGGGTCCATCACCATCGATGAGATGCTCTGCAGCGGCTGCGCCGTGTGTAGCCAGATCTGCCACGCGGTGAAGGCGAAGAAGAAAGGGGGCGTACTGACGACGGACGTTCCAAGAGGAGTTACTTAGACGTGGGTGAACTCAAACAAGGATGGCGAGTTTTCTTTACCGGCGTGGGCGGCCAGGGCACGCTCCTGGCCACCCGAGTTCTGGGCGAAGCGGCAGTGCTCGCGGACGTGCAGGTGGTGGTGAGCGAGATTCACGGAATGGCCCAGCGGGGTGGAGTGGTTGAGTCTGCGGTGCTCCTGGGCGCCCTCCGGAGTCCCACCATCGCTGACGGGGAAGCGGACATCCTCATGGGGTTCGAGCCCCTCGAGACCATACGAGCCTTGCGCAAATGCTCGGAGCGGAGCCTAGTGATCTCAAGCACCAGCCCCATCGTTCCTTTCACCGTAGCTAGCGGGAGGGCCCGGTACCCGGAGGTCGCTGACATGATGGGAACTGTTGCCCGGCGGGTCGCCAGGCTCATCGCCTTCGACGCGAGAGCCCTCGCTCGTCACGCCGGCGCGGAGCTGGCGATCAACACGGTCCTTCTCGGCACGCTCATGCGCCACGGTAATCTCCCCTTTGGAAGGGATGTGGTGGAGAGAGCGATTCGGTTGCGGACCAAGGGGTCGGTCTTGGACGTAAACCTCAAGGCCTTCGAACTGGGGTATGAGGTGGAATGAGGCAGACTCTCCCTCTCGGCACGACCGGCAGCGCCCGCTCATCCCGTCCCGGGGGAATCCTGCACTCCTTCTGGCCGGGGCGGGAAGGTGGAGCAATGCAACTGCGACTCCTGGGACTCGTCGTCGCGGTCATATCGCTTGCTCTCGCCATGATGGCTTGCACGCTGCCTGAAACCCGGAAGACGATCACCAACTCCTACCGTCTAGCACGGTTCCGTCTGGAGCAGTGCCACCGGATGGGAGCCAAGGAACTTGAGCGTGAGCAGATGGAGCTCGCGGATCGTCTGAGCACTGAAACCGAGGCGTTGGTAGCAGCTGAGCGATGGAGGGCGGGGCAGGGATCTTTGACCCACCTGGAGGAGACTCTGACGCGGCTTCTGGAGCGGTTGAAGACGTGGGACCCAGATGGAGACGGACTGAGCACCTATGCCGAGTTCGTCCTCTACGGCACATCTTGGAGCGATCCCGACACGGACGGCGACGGCTACTTGGACGGAACTGAGGTGCTGGTCTATGAAACCGATCCTCTCGATCCCTGTGCCGTCCCGATCGGGGTCGAGCCGGGAAAGGCGAGGACCCGGCTCTGCCCCTGCCTTGAAAGAGTCCAGTCCAGTGCCCCCCCGTAAGGCCTTACATGGAAAAGGAGTGACGGAAGGGATGGGCCTCCGCTATAATGACTGGGGGATGGGCCAAGTGGTAAAGGGCCGGTTCTAGGGGCAGCCAGGCGGGGGTGACAGAAATCTTCAGCTGATTGAGACTGTCCAAGGGGATACGTGATGAAGTGTTCGGTGTGCGGCACACTCAACAACGCAGGCGCGGTATTCTGCAGGCAGTGTGGATCGAAGCTCGGCGTCAGTGAATGTCCCAAATGCAAGGCGGTCGCCGAACCGGGTGCTCAGTTCTGCTCCAAATGTGGGACGAGGTTCGTCCGGAGCAACGAGACCGCCGGGAAAAACTGCCAGAGCTGTGGCTTTGTCAACCCGCCGGGCACAACGTACTGTAAACGGTGTAATCAGAAGATCCTCTAATCTCCTTCCTTGCCGCGGCGTTACCGATGGTGTCCTGGCCGCCGCCGCTTTCTCGATTCTCCAGCGAGTGCTTTTCCTCATTGATTTTTCCGCGTGGATTGAGATAATGGGCACGCTCGTCACCGGCTCAGGGTGACGACGACAGAGGCATCGTTTCCCGTGAGCAACAAGACCGCGCCCGCCACGGTCTCACTGGAGAGCATGAATCAGCCATGGACGTCAGCCGAACCATCGAGTACGAGGACGGCGAGTTGATCCTTCTGGAAGGCGGAGAGACCGACCGGGCAGTCTCCGTCGTCCTGGAAGGACAAGTTCAAGTCGTCAAGGAGACGGAAAGGGGACGGGTAACGGTGGCCGTGCTCGAAGAGGGGAACATCTTCGGCGAGGTCTCCTTCCTGGCCCAGAAGCGGGGACGACGCTCTGCATCGGTTCTCGCCAAGGGCAAGGCGAAGATCGGATTTCTCAATCAGGAGAAGCTCACCGCCGAATACGGGCGGCTCTCGCCCACGTTTCAAAAGATGCTCCGCGACCTCTCCGAACGATTTACCAAGACCACTCTACTGACCGCGCAGCTGGCGGCGAAACACATGAAGGACCCCAATCTCGAACGCCGGCAGAGCAAGCGGAGCAGCGAAATCCAGCGACTTCGACTCAAGGTCACTTACTATACGGATCCTAGCGCCGGGCTCAAGGGGACCGGCATCACGGAGCCCATTACGGGCATCCTCACGGATCTCGCGGAGACCGGTACGGGCCTGGGTCTCATTACCACGAGGTTCAGCAAGTCATCCCACGGCCTCGGCGCGCGCTTAATCTTTCAGATTACCTTTCCCGGAAAACCCATGATGAGAGTGGCGGGCGAGATTGTGTGGCTGAGGGAGATGGGCGGACAGAAAGCGCGGCTGGGAGTCAAGTTTACCGAGACCAACCCCTACCTGCAGAAGGTCGTCAAGGAGTTTCTCCAGAGCCTCGCCGCCGAGTAAACTGCACCAGGATACTCTCGGGCTCACGGCGTCCATCTCAATGAACGGGCTAAATGAGTCGGTGCGGCCTTTCAGCGGCTGGGTCCTGGGATGTCAATGGTGGCGCAACTTCCACCTGAACAGGACTTACTCGTAACGGACGTCCGCGGTGAGCCGGAGTTGCTCCCCATCACGTAGCTCGCTCGACTCAATACACGCTCGACCTCCGGAGCCTGACATCCAGGACATTTCAGCTCCACCGCGTCATTCTTGGCGAGGGAGAGCAGCTCAAAGATGTGGTTGCAGGCGAGGCAGCGGAATTCGTAGATCGGCATGATAGTCCTCCTGGGATTTCCCCCACTCTAGTGCAGAGCAACGAGGCTTGTCAATTCGTTGTTGCTCTGGCGAAGGATTCATAAAGGGCGACTGATTCTGGCGGTACTCCCGGCTCGT
>Ga0079303_10000168_pt1 | contig 14600 bp, 11 predicted proteins | sample Methanogen_OWC_FD_77073 | JGI IMG/M metagenome (GOLD analysis project Ga0079303, IMG submission 77073) | Enriched soil microbial communities from Old Woman Creek wetland in Ohio, USA - Methanogen_OWC | ecosystem: Environmental > Terrestrial > Soil > Wetlands | place: USA: Ohio | collected...
CCGTTTGCAGCTCGCTTTATTTTTTCTTCCGTCCGCCCGGCATCCGCAAAAGTTTCCCAGATGCCGCCGTGCGTTTTGCCTTCCCACTGCTGACTGGATGTCGACACACCCCACAGAAATTTCTTGGGAATCGCATTTTCTGTCGGGATCACCTTTGCAGAATTCTTCCCGTAATTCAGAGCTTTCGTCCCTGACGACGAAAGAATGAAGACAGGCGAGCGACCCTCGCTCTCTGACGGCTCAATCCAAACGCAGAATCTGCCAAACCACTGCTGAAGAAGTCTGTTTTCTTCAGAACGGGAGGCTCCCCGGCCTTCCGCGCGAATGCCTGCAAGGGTTTCATCAAGAAGCTGAAGCGTCCCGTCAGAGGCGATGCCCTCCTGGTTTGTCTGGTAGAGAAGGCCTGAGCGCAGAGATTCCAGAAGCGACTCATAGCCCAGCCTGACCGGCAGAGCTTCTTTCCCGAGGGGAAGCTGCAAAAGAGCCTGTCTGACCGCTTTGCTTTTTTCGCTGGAGTTCATCCTGGCGAAGTCTGCGGCGAGGCTATCATGGATTCGCCTCAGCTCTGACGAAGTTCTCTCGAGATTGTCTAACGGCTTTGCCTGACGCCATTGTTCGAGAATGACCTCGGCAACAGGCTTTGTGTGGGCTTTTGCGAGTTTACCCACGTGCGCCCTGGCTTGTGGCGTTGAAAGAAATTGCCAGACCAGGTGATGCCGCAAGGCATTCGAATATTGATCGAGCAGGGTCTGGACATCCGCAAAAGACGGGACGGAACTATATATCAATATATATGCAACAAGGATAAACCTAGTATACAAAGATATCCCGGCATTGATCGATTTTTTCATGTGGAGTTCTTCCCTTGTAGAGTTGCTGAAAACAGGAGTGTATTTTGAAAGTGTATCCGGTCAATCTGAAATCGTCAATAAAATGAAACAAGCAACGTCGCCCGCCCCTTAGTGTGTCCGGAAATAAAAACCCGCCGAAAACTCGGCGGGAAGCCGGGAGAGAATAGGTAATGTAACCGTCATCTTCCGGTGGCAGTTCGAAAATCTGGGAAATTAAGGATATTTGTCCTCCTTTTTCCAGGCATTGCCGGGATGTTTTGTCTCTGTTGGCATCCTGAATTCTGAAAAAGTTCCCTCATTTTGCATCATCGCTATTTCAGTCTGTGCGATATCAACCCACGATCTGCGACAGGAATAAATGGGATCGCCAAAGTCAGCGTTCTGATGTAATGAAAATCGGGGCATCGGCGTTCAGCACGGACTTGCCCAGGGCAGGCATTCAATTCCGCTTCTGCCCATTGGCCCTGGAATAGGAGAAACCCTGGGCGGAGTTGAATTTGTGCGGGCCTGGAGCATCGGAATTGGCATAATCCTCGCTGTACCACGTTTTATCACGCGAGTTGTACCAGAATTTTTCCGCCCCCCCAAAGGAAAACGAAAAGAGTTCATCGGAAGCCGGCGAGTAGGTCACTCCGCTCTTCCCCGTCATCCAGCCCGGAGAGGAATGCTTATCGGACGACACCAGGAGCCAGGGCGGACGGCCCGCCGCAGCGGTAACGTCGCTCAACTGTTCGGGGTAATGACCGTTTTTCGCACGGTATTCTTCGCAGGCAACCACCAGTGTGTCGCAGTAACGGCAGGCATCGTTGATACTCGACTCGCGAAATATGGTTCCAAAAAGCCCCGAGGCAAGGCTCGTCATAAGCACCAGCCCGAAAAAGGCCCCCCGTTTCCCGTATGACTTGTAATCATACCTCGCCACATGCCCCACCGCTTCCTCCGGCATGTTCCCGATGAGCCCTATGAGCCCGAAAACAATGCATATTCCCAGGCCGGTGATGCAACACCATCCAATAGCGATGAGTTGGTTCAGGTCAGACTGAAAAAGCCACCCCAGAAAAAGATTCAAACCAAGCGATGCCAGAAGAAACGTTCCGCATCCCGCTTCTTTCGCCGACTCCTTCTTTGCCGGCTCTGCGTTCCCCGTTTCATCAGGCATTTCCATGACTTTCTCCTTCAGATGGCTCTTCTGCGAACAACCTTTTCCGCCATGCTCAACAGCGCCTCATCATTTATTTTCGTGATCCGAGAAGGCGTTGAAATACATCCAGGGCAGCTTCCATGTTTTCGGGATTCCGGTGAAAGCCACCGTGGTCTCCATCAGAATCTCCGATGAACGCATCAACGGTTCCACCCAGGCTCGTCACCCAGCGTTCCGCCTCGCGCATTCCCAAAATACCGTCACGCTCGGGGTGAGGATCCTTCCCGCCTGCATACATGACCCAATGGGAATTTTCGAATGGCTTCTTCCCAAATCTTCCCTTTGAAATTTCGATATTTACCGGAAAGTCCGAACCTGCTTTTCCGGCATTGGCAATCGTCAGGAGAAACAGATTCTTGCGGGTATGCCTGTCAAACGCTGTAACTCCGTAACAGTTTGCCGAGCCGCGACTGAAACCATGGAGTAAATTCCTGGAGGGAAGAAGCCTTTCAATTCTGGAAATCTGATCGAATGTTCGATAGATTTCATTCGGAAGATAGTAATCCTGCGCTGTTTCACCTTTTCCCAGCCACCATTGAAGGGCAATAATTCCATAGCCTCTTTTTGCGGCAGCCGCATGCCATAAATAGAATTCGTCCAATGCATAGCTTCCGTGTCCGTGGAGGGTGAAAATGACCGGCGGCATGTCTGGGGCTTTCCTTCCGGGTGGATACCAGATGATGAGAAAGCTTTTCTTATCTGGGGTAAGAACAAATCGCGCTCCCTGATTTACGGCATATAGATATCTGGCATGTTGAGCGTTGACAGCTTGTTGAAAAAGGGGAAGCCCGTCCACCTCAAGAGACGGAGAGCCAGACTGGGCCATTACGTGGCATAAACAAAGCAGAAAGGCCGTCACCAGCAGGGTATTTTTCATTTTTCCCTTTCCTCTGAAAGTCAGCCGCTGACGCCCGATCGGCCTTCCCGTTGATTGCAGCCCTGAAGATCGGTCTCAGCGACCGAGCCGAGTCTTGAACAGATCATGGGCTGGCCAGTCACGCACGCCGTTCACCGCTTCCCAGAAGGCGTTATCAAGCTCGCCGTCGCAGGCATCGTGGTCCGCAGGCCGCGAATTGAACAGCCCCACCCAGGTGAGACCGTTGCAGGCCCTGACCATGATCGTGGTCGAGCCGTCAAGCGACCCCATGTGCCACCAGTTCGCGTCATTCTGCATCGGCCTCACGAGCCAGCCCATCGCATACCACCAGGCCTCGCCCTGGAAAAGAGGCGCCGGCGGCCGCGCGGTCATTGCCCGGGTCGACGCAGCGCTCAGAATATCAGTCGGTATAGATCGTCCATCGACCGCCAGAACGAACCGGAGAACGTCGACCGCGGAGCCGGTCCAGCCACCATGCGCGTCCATCGCTTCGAGACTCCAGCCACCGTAAGGCCACTCGACCATACCAGGCCGGTCATCGAAAACGGACTCGCCTTTCCCATCGTTGGCGGGGTAGTAGGTCACCTCGTCCAGCCGCTTCGAAAGTGTTTTTCCCAGAGCCAGCCCTGAAATACCGGCCGGCCGCAGAACAACGTCGCGCACGAATGCATCGTAGCTTTTTCCGGAGAGTTTTTCGATGATCCGGCCCAGCACGCAGTAGCCAAAATTCGAATACGCATATTTCGTTCCGGGATCGAAATCGAGCGGCTGTCCCATCATGTACCGAATGATCGTGTTTTGGTCGGCCGGCGATTTCACACCAGCTTGAGTGGCAATGAGACGGGTACTGAACATCGGATCAACCGAGGCCGAGAGGTCCCAGCCGGCCGAATGGTTCAACAGGTGCCGCACGGTGATTCTGCTCAGCCGTGGATCAGCCGTCTGACCAGACAACGGCGTCAGATGCGGAAGCAGCGCAAACGCCCCGGAGTCAATCGCCAGTTTTCCTTGTTCAACCAGTTTCATGACCGCCGCCGCGGTTATTGCTTTAGAAAGGCTTGCCAAGCGGAAAACCGAACGAAACGGATCGACCTTCACACCCCGTTCCCGGTCGGCCCAGCCATATCCGCGCGCCAGAATCAGCTTTCCGTTTTTCGCCAGGACAACCACCCCGCCCGGAAGATTCCATTTCGCCATCAGCACCTGGAATACTCGATCGAACGACTCCATGCCGCGCGGCAGTTCCCCCGACACCGGCAGCCCCCCGGCACCCGCCGGCATGCTCAAACACAGCAGTATGAAGGAAAGGAACGCCCACAAAACGGATCCCCGGACACTCATTTTCATAGTCCTTTTTATTATAAAAAAACATATAGTATTATTCGGTCGATCTTCTTTTCCTGATCAGGAACAGTCTTTATCCTCAGACACCCCGGCTCTCCTGGAGAATATTCCCGGAGGAAGCCCCTTACAATCGCGGATACAAGCGCCTCTTGCTCAAACGGAATCGGAGAAATTAATCGGCTCCCGATGCTGTTTTCGTGTCTTCGTGTTTCTTATCCAGCAAGTTCGGCGGGGTGATTCAGCACCAGCTTCGCACCGCCTTCACGGAGTTCGGACTCATCGCGAAAGCCCCAGAGAGCGCCGATCGGAAACATGCCGGCCGCCACCGCCGTTTTCATGTCCACTCCGGTATCCCCGAGATACAGAAACTTTTCCGCGGGAATCCCCGTTTCGGTGGCGATGAGCAGCGCGCCCGCCGGATCGGGCTTCCGGGGCAGAGCGCCACCGGCGCCGTAAATGCACCGGAAGGGAGTATCGGGGAAATAGCGCCGCACCATGATTCCGGTGAATTCATGCGGCTTGTTCGAAAGAACGGACAATTGAAATCCGCGCCGGTTAAGCGTTTCAAGAAGCTCCGGCATACCGTCATACGGCACCGTTTCATCAGCCCAGTGACGGTCATATTCGGCATGCATCTCACGGTAACACGCATCTATCAGTTCGGGCGCGCGCCTGTCCGTGGGCAGCGTGCGCTCGACGAGCATCCGCATCCCGTTTCCCACAAAATACCGGTAAGCCTGGACCGGGTGTTGCTCGAACCCATGCCGGCCGAGAACTCTGTTCATCGACATTGCGAGATCGGCCAGCGTATTGAGCAGTGTACCGTCAAGATCAAAAATAATGCCACGATACCGTGAAATATCCATGATTCACGGATTCTACCCGGGGACCCACCGGTGGTGCAAGAACGGTTACGAACCTGAGCCGCTGCCACCGTCAATCAGGGCACCGAGAACATCGAGAATGCGATAGCGACACTCGGGGGCTATTTCGTGCCACCCAACTTCGTAGGCCGCACCGGCTGGCAACAGCCAAGCAGGAATTCCTGGTGGCGCAAAGGATCTCGGTGCTCCAGGCGACTGCTGAATGCGATGTTTGAAGCCCGTAATCTGCCGCCCGGCCGAGCAGAACAGGAAAAACTCATAGGCGGCAGCACCATAACTGTGAAATATCCCACCCTCCGTCAAGTTACGCGGCTCGATTCTCAGCCAGTAGACCCGACACTCGTCATGGATACTCTTCAATGAGGTCAGACCCAGCGACTCAGGATCGACGGCAACCATGCTCCCAAGAAAATCCTCTGGTGACTGCTTCATCTGAACCTCCATAATGTTGGAAAACATGTTTCGGAGAGATCAACATTAAGCAGCTGGAAAAAACAGAGCTCTAATTTGCGGATACCACTGTCTATAAATCATTTACCCGTATCAGGGAAAAAGTTACACCCATATCATCACTTTTTTCTGTTCGCAGGCCGCTGAAAAAAAGAACCAGGTTTTTTTCTTCGTTTCCCGCCCGATTGTATTAGAATTGGATTCAAGAGAGAAGCTTGAACCCATCTGAACATAGTGAGCGGATATGGCTGAAAACGGCATCAAACGTGCAGTTCCGATCCTCCACAGCATCAAGGTCAAAACCTGGGCCGGCATTTTTCTGGTCTCAGTCATTCCCTTGGCCATTCTCGGTTTCTATTCATTCAGCTTCCTGACCCAGATCACCAAGGAACTCCTCATCAAGAGCAATCTCCAGGCATTCCAGCAGGTAAAGAACGAGGTCGACCAGTATTTTCAGGTATATGACGATCTGATCCGGTTCCTCAGAAGCGATGTCCGGCTGGCCCTTCCTCAATCCCTCCAGGCAGCTGAAGCTCTCCGCCAGATGGACCAGGGATATGAATACATCGATCGGATCGTCATCTGCGCAAGCGATGGAACTATTCTCGCACATTCCGGTAAAGCCGACGCGCCGCCGTTCCCGCTCAGCGATCACGAGCGTCGGGCTCTCACGGCTTCGGAAAGCCTGCTCTTTACCCCGGGGATGTTTTTCATCCGCACTCCCCTGACTTCCGATGAGTCCGGAGGGGGCACCCACAGCAAATCCATGCTCCTCGCCTCAATCTCCTTTCTCAAGCTCAGGAAAAACCTCGAAGGAATGGTGCTTGGAACGTCGTTCCGCTGCTACCTTGTCACTCGTGAGGGGCAGAACATTCTCGACCAGAAGGATTTTCCCCAGGAACTCGTCGATTCTCTCGCCAGGCTTCCTTTCGGAGGCTATGACATTTACGACAGCGGTGATGGCGCTCCGTCCAGAGTTGCGATTCTGCTGCCGATCCTTCGGCACGGGTTGCGAATCATCGTCATCCAGGACGCGCAAGAGGTGTATTCCCTCCTGCAACGCGTGAAGCGGAATATCGACATCGTCATTGCCATCGTCGGAATCGTCGCATTCGCTTTCGGCACCTATTTCAGCATCCGGCTCACCTCTCCGATCATCACTATCGCCGACAAGGCAAACGAAATTTCCGGAGGCAACCTCCGCGTCAATGTTCATTCCAACCGCAAGGATGAAATCGGCTTCCTCGCCTCATGTTTCAACAACATGACCGTGAAGATCCGAAAAAAGGTGTTCGAGCTCACTGCCCTTTTCAAGATCTCGCAGATCATCAATACCGCAAGCTCGCACCACCGAGCACTGGATGAATCGCTTTCCTATATTGTCACGACATTCCTCGCAAAACGCGGCTCCATCATGCTTCTTTCCGATCTGGATGACCAGCTCAAACTCAAGAGCGTCCGTCTCTTCGGCGAGCTCGACCCGAGTGCAGGTTCCGAGATCCAAGAGAAGATTGTTCTGCGGCTCGGGGAAGGAATCGCAGGCCTGGTTCTCACCACCGGGGTCCCGATTGTCTGCCGCAACTGTGCCAGCGACAACCGGTTCAAGAAATATGAAGCCGAAGCCGGCGTCGAAGCCCCCCATTTTCTCTGCTGTGTTCCGCTGATCGTCCAGGGCAAGACCATCGGGATCATCAATCTGGCTGACCGAAGCGACCCGGAAAATTTCGGCGATGCCGATCTCGAGCTTTTAGTCGCCATCGCCAACCAGCTCGCGGTTTCGATCGAAAATGCCAAACTGCACGAGCTGGCGATCACTGACGGCCTCACCGGCCTGTTCATTCACCGGTATTTCCAGATCAAGCTCGACGACGAAATGAAAGGGGCACGCCGTTACGACACCCCGCTTTCGCTGATCATCCTCGACATCGATCATTTCAAGAAATTCAACGACACCTTCGGCCACCAGCAGGGCGACCGCGTCCTTAAGGAAACCGCGCGCCTGGTCAGGGAATCAGCGCGCGGAACCGATCTCGCCTGCAGGTATGGCGGGGAGGAGTTCGCCATCATTCTGCCCCACACAACCGCCGAACAGGCCATGATCTTCGCCGAACGTCTCCGGAAGCGTATTGCCGAAAACGCAATGCGCTGTGAGGAAACGAAGATGCAGGTTACCATCAGCATCGGGATCGCCGAATTTCCACTGATGGCCTCCGACAAGATCTCGCTCATCAAGAAAGCCGACCAGGCGCTGTACTCCTGCAAGAACAAAGGAAGAAACTGTGCCCAGATCTTTTCCGACGATATGGCCTGACCGGAACATCCCGGTTCTCTGTCTCCTGATCGCACTGTGGTGCTGGCTGCCGGCTCACTCCGCAGCACAGCCTCTGCAGGGCCAGGAGCAGCCTCCCGTGCCCGCAGTCCCCGCAGTCAATGCCCCGATGCTTGCGACCCAAGGAAGCTCCGGAGGGGAACCACACCCGGACGCCCCGATCCGGACACAACTTGTGAAACGTTTTCTATCCATCGGAACGGCAAGCATCAACGGCACGTATCACCCACTCGGGATTGCGATGGCCAGGCTGTTCAATGCGAAACTTGGCGAGATTCTCGTCATTTCCGAGCCCACCCAGGGGTCGGTTGCCAACATCCGGTATCTCCAGAGCCGAGATATCGCCCTTGCCCTTGTCCAGAATGACATCGTCTGGGAGGCCTTCACCGGCAAAGGCAACTTCGCCGGGAGCCCGTTTGCCGAGCTTCGTGTCCTTGCCTCTCTCTACTCCGAAGTCATTCATATCGCGGTCCGGAAAGACGCAGGGATCCGATCTTTCGAGGAACTCAGAGGAAAGGTCGTCGCCATCGGGGAAGCGGGAAGCGGAACGGCTATCAACGCCCGCATCATCCTTGACGCCGCGGGGCTTAGAGAGGGAGACTATATTCCAAACTATCTTACATTCACCAAAGCCACCGACGCTCTCGAGGCCCGATACATCGACGCCGTGTTTTTCACGGGGGGGCTTCCCATCGAAGGGTTTTCCCTGCTCGGGCAGAAGGTTCCCCTCCGGCTCCTCCCGGTTTCAGAAGACCTCCGCCGGCGCCTCGTCAGCGGGTATCCTTTTCTGGAACGCGAAACCATCCCGAGTGGGACCTATCCCGGTCAGGATGAGGAGATCCCCGCCGTCGGCCTGCGGGCTCTCCTGGTCACGACAAGTGATTTCGAAGCGGAGCTGGCCGAACGAATGCTTCAACTTTTGTTTCAAAATATCGGATACCTCGCGTCAATCTGCAAAACCGCTGACACACTCAGCCTGCGGTCGGCGCTGAAAGGCTTCGATCTGAAGATGCTGCACCCCGGAGTGGAACGCTTCTACAGGGAAAACCAGGCTCCCGAAAAGTGAATCCGAAAGCCCTTCTATTCAGTCCTAAGTCGGCTGGAAAAGACACAGCGACTCGCATGTTTTATGTCATGCTATTTGTGACCGTGTAGGCGGGAACCGGTGTTGCATCGCCCGATCTTGAGCGGGATTCAATGTTTGTACAAACGAATGCGTTTGCCCTGTATGAAAAACGGGGGGTTCCGGGGGGGGGGAATTTAGTATATAATCGGGTACAGTTTTTGAACTTGAAGGAGGTTCTTTGAGATGAATCGAATTCGCAAAGCCTGTCTGATGTTCCTGGTATGTTCTTTCCTGTCGGTGTTGGTGAGCGGATGCGACTTAAGCGACCCCGTTTCCAACTTGACCCCCGCGGTCGGAGACGCAATTAAGCTGGCTCAGACCACCACCCAGGGGGACGCCCGCGACCAGATCCTGGGCAATGCGGTTTTAAAGGCCAAGACCGTCGACGACATCCAGGCCTTGGCGCGCAGCGCCTACAAACCGGACAACCGCGATCAGATCCTGTTGGATGGTGCTTCCCTTGCCCGCTCCACGCAGGACTTCATCAACCTTGCCCGCACCGCCGTCGATTTGAATATCCGCGACCAGATCCTCGTCAGGGGTGCTCTATCCTGCACTTCCGTGGATGAGGTCATCAGCCTGGCCAAGACCTCCAGCCGCGTGAACGTCCGTGACCAGATCCTCATGTCCCGGTTCGACCTGGCCAATACGGTCGAGGATTTCCAGAAGCTGGGCCGGGCGGCCGGCAGCGTGCATGTCCGCGACCACATCCTCAAAACGGGAGCGCAGAAGCTGGCGGTAAGCGTGGCAACCCTGGATCCCGACGGCACTATCCTGGCCCTAAAGGACCCTGACGCCGCGACCACCGGTAACCAGGAGTTGCAAAAGGTCTCTGAGGCCATGCAGAAGGCGCAGAAGGCCTACACCGACGCGGTCTCCCGCGGCGACAGCCAGGAGAAGATCCTGGAGTTGAACAAACAGCTGCTGGCCGCGAAGAAGGCCTACGAGGCCCTGGGCGGCATCTGATCCCAAAGTTCCCGAAAGGAACCGCGCTCCCCGGCGCGGTTCCTTTTTTTTGTGCGCCCGGCAAAATCACGCTTCCGATTCAAAACAGACTCCTCCTTTCAGCCGGCTTCTCTATTTGATCCACCTGGCCAATTACCTGCGACCAGTGCACTCACTGTCGCAAAAGGAGTCATCTTATGTCACGGTAGAGACCTCTCCTTTGGAAAAGATTCCCTCGCCACGCTCAAGACTCTGAAGGGGAAACTTCTTACCCTTTCGATGGCCTGCGCCGTTTTTCAACGTAGGCTTTCCAGGCAGCAGTGATCGCATCGGGCAGTTTTTCTGGTGAACGTTCAACAGATGGGTCTATCGCGGCGGCGGACGGACTTGCACAAAGACGGGCGATCAGCCGGTCCTTCCCGTCGTAGACGTCGATCGCCATCGCGCCTTTTTCGAACTGTTTGCGATACACGCGGCGCACCGGCGGAGGCGGAACGGCAACACGGTTCGCTATCACGACCGGCGACGAATCGTGTATGATCAGCCCCGTCACATCGGCCGATGTCAGGTAGGATGGCAGTACATACTCATCGCGGTCGCCGACATAGTCTGACAGAATCGAGCGGAACTGAAGGTCGGCGAGGTTTTTCAGGAACCGGGCGATCGTGTAATACTTCGAGTCACGCGCGATGCCGTTCAGATCCATGCCACGCGGACGCACCTCTTCGATCACCATAACGATCGGCCCATAGAATTTCGCAACTGAAATGTTCGGCGACGTGAAGACGAAATGCGATTCGGGATCAACCATGCCGGTCTTTTCGAGAACTTCACCCTTCCTGTTGAAGTTTTCATACAGGTTCTTCAGCGATTCTATTTTGGCGAAGGTTTGCCTGAGAACCTGGACATGATCTTTTCTGGCGGCATTCAATGCCGCTTCAGCGCTCTTCCCGGCTTTTTCATGTTTTTGAATGAGCGCCCGCAGCCCATGCGACTGGCAGTCGGTATCGATGAGAAAATGAAAGCCCAGCAGCTCGTCGCGGCCGATCCGGTCGGCCTTGCGCGTTCCGAAGCCGCGATACACCTGGGCGAAAAAACCTTTTCTGATGCGTGCCATCGCCGTGGCCGAGTTCATGACATACATCGTCGGCGTCTCAAATGCCTGACTTTGCGCATAGCCCCCAGAAAGAGCTGCCGCATGAACCGGAGCCGGAGGCATAAACGCCACAACGGACATCAATATCGCAAACAATACCTTTTTCTTCATTTTCTCGATTCCTTTCTTCTGAGTGTATAGACACTGCCGGGTGGCATACGTGATTTACGTCAACCGATACCGAGAGAGAATCCATGCCAGCCTTGCCGGATCATTGTCTTCTGGTTTGGCGGTTTGCTCGTAATCGTCAGGATTCACCCAATTCTACCAGAAATCCGCTTCGAACTCTGCAAAGATCGGCCGGCACGTTCAGCCGCAATCCGCTACCATGTGATGCCGTTCTTGTGATATCACATCGGAACTTCCTGATTCGAAGGGGATTTGAATGAAGCACTCCCACGCCATTCCTCTGTTTCTTCTGGGCGCTCTGGCCCTTGGAACCCCGCATATCATAACGGCGGGCGCATATGACGATCTCGTTGGGATCGGCGGCCAGCCGGGAAACGTACCGGAACCGAGTAATCCTGAACCCGTCGATCCATCCTCCGGATACGACAACTCCGACAACTCGAATGACAGCTCGAATACCGGCAACTCCGGCGGTATTTTCAACTGGTTCAAGCCGAAGCCGGTGGATCACTACCAGAAGGCTGCTGAAATTCGGGCAAGAGCGGATCGCGCATACGGTAAAGGCAATTATAGCGATGCCGTCAAGCTCTACAAACGTGCTCTCAGGCACACACCCAACGACGCCGATCTCGCACGCAAACTCAGTACCGCCGAATCCACGCTCGCTGCGAACCGGGCACGCCGCAATCACGAGCGCCATGTGCGCCAGCAGGAACGCGAAGCCGCCCATAAAAAGCCCCTTCAATCTCCCGTGCCGCCGCTTCCGGCCACGACGGTACGGCCGAAACCATCACCCATCATCACGGCGGTGCCGGCGACCTTCGTTTCGGCCACCCAGACCCGTTCTTCTCTTCGAGATATCAAGGTGCGCATCGATGTCCTCCGGAAGAACAGCCCGACGTCGGATCTTCACACGCTCGACATCCTGCTGGCAAAATACGTGAACACCTGGGTCCAGGCCGTAAGCCGCAACGATCTCACGGACAAGGACCGCGAAAGCCTCCAGCTGGAGATTCCCGTCCGGGATGTCGATGAAACCGGCGGCAAACCGGCATCGATCTCGAAGAATTCTGCCACTGAAGCTCTGGCTGCCAACGAAGAACCATCCTACGGGGGAAGCCGGGATCTCGAAACGATGCTCGCGCGGTTCAATGCCGATCGTGCACAGCAGGGAGCCGAGCAGCTCGGTGAAAAAGTTGCCGAAACCATTTTCCCGGAGAACATCGCCGGGAAATTTGGCGATATATTGGCACTCGGCAAAGTCTCGGGGGAGCTTTCCCGGGACAACACGCCCGGGGCAATCAAGGAAGTGGTCGACATCATTATCGGCAAGCTCGCGATTCCGCAGGCTTCGTTCGCTGTCGATGGAGGCCGGATCTACTCCGCCACCGCATTCCTGGCCCTGAACAAGTTCATGGAAGACTCGACGCAGGCCGTGGGGGGCACATTCAACCGCAAGGAGTTCTGGGAATCCCTTAGAAATCAGATGAACACCGGCCAGAAAGCCGTCATGGAGTGGATCGGAGGACCCGATGGAAAATAATATTCGTATAATTATATACATAGCAGTTTTTACCATTTCCCTGTTTTCCTGTCTTCCAATGGTAGCCGTTGCACAGCAGAACGATCAACAGGCGGCTCCGGCAACCCCGGCCGCAACCAGGGACCCTGCCCCTGCCGAGGCTCTTTTGAACACGACAATCGCCCTGCCGGCATCCTGTTCTATCCGGGTGCGATGGGCTCAGCCACCGATGGGCCATGCCGCTGCGGAAAAAGCACGCCTGCGCATTCCCGACATGAGCTTCTCCGTCGATGCTGATGGAAACCCCTGGATAGGCCTCGACGATCACCGTATCGTCAGCCCGGCCAATATGTTCGAGGCAAAAACACCGATGCCGTTCACCGGGTTTACTCACCTGGACAGCGGAGCCATGCTGGTTTCCACCGTTACCAAACTCGGTTTTCTGGTCGCCCCTCGTGCCGCATCCGATACGGGGCAACCCATGCAGGTCGTTTCTTTCCAGCCGATTGCCCAGCTTCCGGGTCTTTATGGTCGACTCTACACCGGCCCGGCTGACACTCTGTATGTCGCCGTCACCCGCCCCGGCGGAACAAACGATCTCTACCGCCTGAAACCTGGTGCCGTTCTCAAGGGATTCGAGAAGATTCTCGAAACCGCGGAAGAAATCGCGGGTGTCGCCGGCACAGACAAGAAGGTGTTCGTCGCCATCGGTCGTCAGGTCTATGAAATCTCCCCCGAGACGAAGCGTGTCACCCCGCTACCGGCAACGATTTCGCATCCTATCACCGGTCTGGCGATCACCCCCCGCAACGGTCTCATTGTCTCGACGAGCCGCGGGGTGAGTTATCTCATCAACGGCACATTCGAAACGATTGTCGAAACCCCGAACCCACGCATCTGCGTAAGGAAAGGCACACTCTACGTGTTTTTCCCGGCATCGCTCGGCGTCGCCGCGTTCGACAGCATCGCCTCCCTCGCCGACCTGAATCATCAGTGATTCATTTTGATTAAGCTGTTGGGCACGTGATGCGGTAAAATGCGTGTTCGTGAGTATGTTGAATAATTCTTCGAGGAAGAGGGAAAAATGAAACGTCTGTTCCTGCTTACAGCTCTGGCTCTCTCGATCTGCCCTGCTTTTGCGACGGAAAAAGCCACCGTCGCCGCCACCGCAGCCAAGCCGGCAGTCACCGTAATGAAAGGTATTCCAGCGGATGTCCAGGCCCGCGTCGTCTCCGCGCTCGTGAAAAAACATGGTGAGACGCATCGGCCACGCATCGAAGCAGGCATCGCCCAAACGGCTCCCTTCTGGCGGGCCGAAGACGGCACCGCTGAAGAGTACGAGAAGTTCTGTCTCGACTCGTTCATCGTTGATCCGGCCGTTCTGAAAGAGACATTCGATCGCTTTGAAACCAATTTCGAGTCGATCAACGGCTATTTTCACCGCCTGACCCGCGATCTCAAGCGGCAGCTCGATCTCGACATCGGTGAAAACCTGCCGCTCGACGAAGCTTTCGCCAAGCTCGATCCGTCAAACCACCTTCAGGACGATCTCTTCCGGCTGAAAATCGCCTTTGTCGCCCTGCTGAACTTCCCCCAGACGAGTCTCACGGAGAAGCTCAAGAATGGTCCGTCCTGGAGCCGCGAACAGTGGGCACGGACCCGCCTGTGTGACGCGTATGCGGCCCGCGTGCCTTCAGAGATCCGGCAGAAGATCAACGATGCGGGAGTAGAAGCCGAGTCTTACGTCAACGATTACAACATTCTCGCCGGCTACCTGCTAACACCT
>Ga0079303_10000169_pt1 | contig 14599 bp, 13 predicted proteins | sample Methanogen_OWC_FD_77073 | JGI IMG/M metagenome (GOLD analysis project Ga0079303, IMG submission 77073) | Enriched soil microbial communities from Old Woman Creek wetland in Ohio, USA - Methanogen_OWC | ecosystem: Environmental > Terrestrial > Soil > Wetlands | place: USA: Ohio | collected...
TTCAGGCGGCCACAAACCATCCGTCGGGTTCTTTTTCGCCTCATCGCATAAAAAAGACATCATCGACATGACCCCGCAGTCGGCCGACGGCTTTTCGAGTTCTTCTTTCCGGGCCTGCAGCATCACCTGTTCGACTGCCTGACCGATTTCAGACGGATCGAGCAGGCCGTCGTCGCGGCAGTCATCGACGATCTGGGAAATGATCATCTTGCGCGCTTCCTCGTTGCGGATGCCAAAATGCGGTTTTCCGTCGTCACTCCCGGAAGGAGTGAAGAGTGAGATCAGATCTTCCATCTGGATCTGCGCGAGAGGCCCGAACGGGTCGGCGCTCAGGTTCTGGCGAAGCCAGGCGATAGCAGCAAAGAAGGCGATCGGCACGCCCGTGTTCGGGTCGGGGATCCCTTCGCCGATGATGCTCTTCGCCTTGCCGTCCGCCGGGCAGAAGTTTTCTCTGAGGAGTTTCTCCTGGTCGGCATTCACGGGGTGAAGAGCGAGACCGATCGCGAGTCTGAGCGCTGCCGCCATTTCGTTTCTGACGAACAGGGACGGCCGTGACGTGTCGATCAGCACGCGTTCTCTCGACATGACCAGGGCGTTCACCTTGTGGAAGCCGTTCGAGAGCTTTGTTTTATAGTCATTATAATACAAGTCGGGGTAATCGAGAGGAACGGCCGGGTTCTGGTTGAAATCGCCGGCAATGACGACATCTTTTTCGCAGCAGATCGTCACGGGCCGGTCGGGGCAGCCCCAGATGCGCAGCGGCAGCTTCGAGTAAATCAGATAGGCCCTGCCGCGCATTTTTACAAGGGGCCCCGGGTCGTCACAGCCTTTGGGGGCTGGCACCTCGGCGTCATCGGTCCCGGAGGCGATCGGCTGGCCGTTGAAGCCGCCGAAATCGATCTCGTAGTATTTCGTGGCTTTGTCATACGGGTTTTTCCAGGTGCTGAGCGGGAATGTTTTTTCGTCGACGACCACACCGCCGCCTTTCAGACCGGCTGCTTTCTCTTTGATGCGTTCCATCTGAAGATGCGTCAGTTTGATCGGGTGCGCTCCGTGAGCGCCGTCAAGCAGGAACCCATCGTAGGCTTTGAACTTCGAGAACGCCATCGAGTCATTCGTGCGGTCGATCACCGCCTTTTTTTTGTCGGCAAACGTAACCTCGGTTGGAATGATCGCCCGGATCATGCCGGGCGTCTCAATCTTTTCCATTTCGTTCAGTATACTGCCTCTATCGATGCCGCCAGTCGTGTTCAGGACCAGCCATTGGTATCCGTAGAGACGCCCCCGCTTCAGCTCGTTCGGCCTGTCCTGATACGGCCCGAGTGCGGTATCAAGCATTTCACCGTCGAACAGCAGGTGCTCCGCCGTTGGGAAGCGGCGTTCGATGAGAGCGGTGATGCGCCGGCAGGAATTGTTTTCCGCCTTGGCGTCAGCTCCGACGCGGGCAACGGCATCGATATAGACGTACATTTCCTGCTCTTTCAGGGTATCCGTGTCTCTGAACCCTTTTGCATTCGTGAACGGGGCACATTTGATCTTGAATTCGCCGAGCGGCGACCTGCCCGAATAGATCCCGGCCGCAACGCCGTTGATCGTCATGTCACCGACATTCCCGATACTGCTGGCACGGTTTTTCACCGGGGATGCCCACTTTTTTGCCTTCCCTTCGTAATGCCAGTGAGTATAGTATGTGCGATTGTAATCCAGCTCGGCAATCATGCAGTTGATGCCGGCCTCTGCGAGGGTCGTGGCAACATAGTCGCGGGCCGATTTCGAGCGGAGGGTTTCGGCACCAGACCGCAGCCGGCCGATGGCCACGAAAAACAGCGCCATCAGCACCATCAGGATGATGACGATCAACAGGCCCGAACCCTTGCGCTGTCCGCATTTCATGGATGTTTCCAAATCTCCTTGCCGCGCTTGTAAAAGCAGGTCTGCATCGGAAACCGGTATACCTCGTTGCGTTCGCCCATCCGGGCACGTTCGAGCGTGACGCGGAGATGGATCACATCATTCCCCGTGCCCGAGACCGAAGCCAACTGGGGCTGGAGCAGCCGATCGCCAAGCGCATCGACGTTACGCGGTGGAAGCGGCTTCCTGATGGTTCTGAAAATGACCAGATCGCGCACGTCGTCGCAGATGACATGCCGCTGGGTCGATGAATCGTCGGACCGCCCATGCTCATCGACGGATTCGGTTCTGACAAGGCGGAATCTCGGTATCGACGGCTCCTGCGGGTTCGGATTGTCTTCGAGCTCGTAAACGATCGTTCGTTTGACGGCAATCTGGCCCAGGTCGCCCTCGCGCTCGAGCGTCGGATCCTGCTCTTCTTTGGCGATGCGCATCAGCAGCCCCGGCTTTGTCGTCAGGCTTCGCGCATCCTCGAGCCGGACCGGGGCAGGCTCGTCGATACGGGTCGACTCCCTGATGTCGTTCCCCATGAAGGCGAGAATTTTCCTGAAATCGTCATTCACTTTGATCTCTTCGAGAGACTGGCGCACCATGCGGGTCTGCTGGAAAAACACCTTGTAAGCCGCGAAGACGATCAGCGTAAGGATGACCAGCACGATCAGCAGCTCCACGAACGTGAAGCCGCGTGCACCGCTCATCGTTTCCTTCCGCCCATTCATTTTCACGTCCGGCTCAGTTCAGATCTGCTATAGTTGTAGATATAACATAAGGATCGGGCTCTTCGCCCTCAGGGGTCTTCCATTTGACGGTGACCTTTAAGAACTTGATCTTGAGGGGAGTGCCGAGCGGCCCGCCCGGCGAAGGAACCCCGGTGACCTCGACCTTTCGCTCGTAGGTGCTGCCGCCGGCCTTGAAGGTCGGCTCGAACAGGTCGGCAGAGCCGCTGACCGCGCTGCTGGAGGTATTGAAGTCAGTCTCAGCGCTGAATTCGCCGGCATCCTCATCATCGAGAGTGTTGAACGGAACCGACCGAAGCGCATCGACCGCCTGCTGGGCCATTCCTATCGCCGTTTCATAATCCCTGGCCTTGCGAGTGTGGCGCATTCCCATCGAAAAAACGATCCCGAGCGAAAAAAGAATCGAGATAAGCAGAATCGTGATGAGTATTTCGGGCAGCGTAAAAGCCCGCCGATTCATGCATTTCATACGAACATGCCCCGGACTCGCCTCACTGAAAGCCTCTCGCCGATCGCATTGTTAAGGAAACCACCTTTCTGAAGGATATCATGAGTCAATGCCCTCCTGCCAGAGTCTCTCCACGCAGGGAAGAATTCCGATGGAACCGGATATCGGGCAGGATAAAGAATCGTTCGTCCGCACAAAACCGCCTTAAACATGGGGATTTCGCCGTTCCCTGATCTGTCGGCACCGTCGAATTTTGCTTGCATTTTTATAGATATTTTCTTATATTGTCTATAACAATATCAAACAAACACGGAGAACTTTTACATGCAGGACTTATCCGATTTATTCTGGAAGGCCTCGCTCGAAGAAATGAAGAAGGGGTTCACCCACCAGCAGACAACGGATGAATTTATCTGCTTGGTATGCGGGAAAAGGTTTGTCGATGGCGTGGTCTACCCCATGGGCTCGTCATCGAGAACCGCGCCATCCAGGCGCATTCTCCAAGAGGGCTCCCGCACGGTCGCGGATATCGGGGCACCGAATACCGGCACATCGTGCGCGGCCACCCTGTATGAAGCCCGAAAAGCGATCGAACGACATATTGCCGACGAGCATGGCTCGATTTTCGAGTTTCTGCTCGGTCTCGACAGAAAGCTCACGGGGCTGACCGACCATCAGAAGAGACTGCTCGAGCTGTTCCATGCCGGAAAAACGGATACCGAAACGGCCAGAGAGCTTGGAACGGGAAGCACGTCGACAATCCGTAATCACCGGTTCAATCTCCGGGAGAAGCAGAAGCAGGCGAAAGTATTTCTCGGCATCATGGAACTTCTCGAAGAAAAGGCCCACGTAAAAAGCGGTTTCATCGAGATTCCCAGAACCGCCCGTCAGGTTGATGAGCGGTTTGCGATCACGAGGCAGGAAAACGACAGTATCCTGGCAGCGTATTTCAAGAACGGGCTGAATGGTCCGATCAGCTCTCTTCCGATCAAAGAGAAGAAGCGGATAGCGATACTCAGGCATCTGATAACCTTCTTCGATCCCAACCGGAAATACACCGAGAAACAGGTCAACGAGATGCTCAAACGGTTCTACCATGATTACGTCATGCTCCGTCGCAATCTGATCGAGTATGGCTTCATGGACCGCACGCCAGACGGCAGCTCCTACTGGATCAAACTCACGTGACCGAAGAGTGAAATCAGAAGGGACGGCGTCCGGAGCCCCGACGTTTTATACAGGAGAAAATAATATGGATACGAACAGACGAAAAGAGTTGAAAAAAGCCGCGAAAGAAGCGATCCCCGCAATGGGCGTGTTCCAGGTCAGGAACACAATGAACGGCCGGCTTCTGATCGGAAGCAGCATGAATCTCAACGCCAGCAGCAACAGCTTCCCGTACAAGCTCGAGTTTTTCTGCAATCACAACGAATTGCTGAAGGCAGACCTGGCGACTGGCGGCCCGGCCGTGTTCAAATTCGAGATTCTTGAAACGATCGATCCGGAAAAGATCGAGATGGCCGACTGGCCTTCAGCCGTCCAGGCCCTCGAGAAAAAGTGGAAATCCGAACTTCGACCCTACGGCGAAAGAGGCTACAACACCCCTGAATTATAAGAGTTCTTCCAGTCGCTCTCAACGATGATCTGGCTTGTTTCGATCCTCCGTCAGCCGGGACGGCCAACGGAGGACATGTAGATGGCGCTTTCGGTGTGGCCATCGAGGCCGATGAGGCCGTTCACTTCATCGTCGAACAGGGCAGCCATCTGGCAGGTGCCGAGACCGAGAGATGACGCGGAAATAGCCAGCGCATGGGCAATGTGGCCGGCATCGAGGCCAATGTAGCGGAAGCCGCGTTGGCCGTATTTCCATGTCGTTCGCGCGAAAACGGCGGACCAGACGAAGACGACGGGAGCTTCCCTGCACTGGTTCTGCTCCAGGGCGGCATGTGCGAGAGAGTCGCCAAACCGTCCGCTGGCAAGCATTTCAAGCGAATGGGTGCGAACCGCATAATGATAGATGCCGGGTTCGATCCCTTCGAGCGCGTTCACCACGACATACGTCTCGATCGGATACAGGCCGCCGGCCGACGGAACCGTGCGTCTCAAAATGCCGGCATCGCGACCACGTGCGCCACAGGAAGCCCAGAGCATGAATGAAAGCTGCGCCAAAGTCACCGGCTTTGCCGTGTATTTCCGCACACTGCACCGATTCTTTATCGCCTGGCGAAGTGAAGAGGGCTTCACGTCATCAGGTTCCGGGAGCTGAACGGTCGGCCTGTCGGGATACTCCTTGAACGGCGCCGGCCGCGCCGATATATCAAAACCGCTCTGCATCGACTCTCTGCGATACTTTGTCTCGTGCAGGAATGCCTCGCCTATCGGAAAAAGATCTTCATCGCAACGTTTCATATTCCTCTCCTGATACATCTATAATACTTTTTAAAATATATAACGATTTCAAGCCAATAGGATCCTGCGGATAAAAGGATACGCCGAACGGGGTACCATGTCAAAATGACGTCGTATCACAGGAATCGCACCGTGAATCAAGCTCGGGGGAGCCGAGAAGGCCGGCTGCGCCGCCATTTTCCCCGATCTTCCAGCCGGCGTAGAAGATGGCCCTCCGAAGAGCCCTCGTCAAATCCCCGAACCGCAGCCATCCGTCGAGAAATGCTGAAAACAGAGCATCTCCGGCACCGATCGTATTGACGACGGGCCTGGGAGTAACAGCCGGGAACCTTCTCGGCTCCTCATCCCGTGCGGCCAGCATCGCGCCAGCATCGCCCAGGCCGATCACCACGAGTCGTGCAGGAAAGCGTTCCAGCAGTTCGCCCGCGAACTCCTCCGGTGAACAGGGAAGCTTCTCATGGCTCATGAAAAGAATATCGGCGTTTTCCAGCCAGTCGCGATTGTACTCGTCATCGAGCGAGCCAAGCGCATGCAGATCGGTAGCTACGACCTTCCCAAGTTTTTTCGCCTCGAACAGCAGCGGCCTCGAAAAGTTGATGTTGCACAGAACGGCAATATCGGCATCACGAACGGCCGCGGCAAACCTGTCGGCCGGGAAAACCGATTCCTGCATTTTTCTCAAGTCGAGATTGATCTGGCGGCAGCCTTCCCGGTCAACCAGAATGGCGGAGTGTGCGGTTCCGCCCGGTATCGTGATGATATCAGCGTCATCGATACCCGTAGCAATGATTTCTTCCCGACACATGCGTCCTGAAACGTCATCGCCAAGCAGGGAAAGGAACCGGACCTCGTTTCCAAGAACCGTCAGCGCCCGCGCGACGTTGAAGCCAACGCCGGAACTCGTTGTCCGGACACCGTCTCCTATATACCTGACCGGAAAGTATTCGATGGGAAATCCTTCCACAAGGACGGTCGTTTCAAGATTCGTCAATCCACAGACGAGGATACTCGGCATGTGACTCTCCCATACGAAATGTCGTATCCCCCACATTACCAGATTTCAGGAAGAAACCGTTATCCTCAACGTAATCCCCGGTGGGTGCCGCCGGCCTAGCCCAGAATCCGCCAGTATCCGATCGAAAGTTCGTAAAAACATTTTACTTGCCAGACCGGCTAATTATTAGTATTATCTAATTAGATTATATAATGCTAAATTATTAAACATCCATTACACAAGTTAGGCAAATAAAAGTTTTTCATGACAACGGAGGAACGATCCATGAAAACATGTTTATTGAGCGCAGTTCTTGTTTTAGTCCTGTTACTCACACCCTCGATTCAGGCAGCATGCGGTTCCTGCGGGCCGATCCACGCACCGGGCAAGACGATCTCGCCGTGCCCTGAGGGCGTCTGCCAAGCCGGAAATGAAAAAACAGGGGCCGAATCCGTGAAGTCATCTGCAGAATCGAGCATCACAACCGAAGGGTTGAAAGTCCTTCTCCAGTCGAAGGTGCCTCTGACGATTCTCGATGCGCGCAGCGGCAAATTCGATGATGGACGGCGTATTCCTGGTGCAAAGTCCCTGAACGCGGCAAGCAAGGTCAGCGAGATCGTCAAAACCCTTCCCGGAAAAGAGTCGCTGATTGTCACATACTGTGCGAATCTTCAGTGCCCTGCCAGCCACAAACTGTTCGAGCACCTCAAATCTCTCGGATACAAGAACGTTCTCGAGTATCCCGAGGGCATTGCGGGCTGGGTAAAATCCGGCCATGAGGTGGAATTCATCTTAAAGAAGTAAAGCCAGTTCCGTTTTCTCATACTCAACCTCCTGAGAGTAAACCCAGATTTTTCCTCCCGGGCAATCCGCCCGGGATTTTTTTTGTCGTTTTCCCACCCGCATTTTCAAAGACAAAACCGACGAATCGCGGAGTATTCATCTTGCCGCAATGGGAAATATGCAATTGTGGCGAGTTGCTGGTATATTGGACGAAACGGGTCGATTGACCCTCACGGGAGGGAAGAATGAATCGAAGCAGAACCGGTTGGCTGGCAGGCGCCGTATTCGCCGCATTTCTCGGCTGCACAGGAGCCATTGCCGCCGAAAGCGAGAGTCGTTGGGCGATTACCCTGCCCGTCGAAACCGCAAAGTCGGTGATAACGAAAGCTGACGACGCACAGATCTCCTGGACGATGATCGGCGGGAATACCGTCATCATCTGCAGAGGCCGGTTCGCCGAGGATCTCGTCCGGCGCCACCCCGAGACTTCGATGGTGCCGTTCCGGCCAGGCGAGGAAGCCTGGCTGCTCTCGACGAAAGACCCGGCACTGCGCGGCCGCGTGTTTCCGGGCGTGCGGGAAGTCTTTTCGAGACAGGGTTATCACGTATTGCTGGCCGGCGAAACAGCCCGCATGGGCATCTCTCGCTGGCTTTCCGACTTCACCCGGCTCGATCCGCTTCCGGCAGATACCGTCGTTCTGACGCCCCCAAGCAGGCCTGGAAGATCAAAGCCGGCTCCGGAAGATCCGATCGCGGCTTTCATCAACAAACTCGACCGGGCGGGTTTTGCCGCCGACCTGAAGGCGCTCAGCAATCTTCAGACCAGGTATACCTACGCCGCGGGCGGTGCAAAGGCTCTTGATTACTGCGAAAAAGCGCTGCGAGACATGGGCTTGTCGGTCCGCCGCCAGGCATTTGGGAGCTCTGGTGCGCCCAGCGCGAATATTGAAGCTGTTCAGTCCGGTTTCGACCCGGCAAATGCCGGCGAAGTCGTGATCATCGGCCATCTCGACAGCACATCGCCAGAGGCATCCAGCCTCGCTCCTGGTGCTGACGACAACGGATCGGGAGCGGCCGGCGTGCTCGCCCTCGCCCGGCTGATGCAGGGCCGGAAGGGCCGCGCCAGCATCAGATACGTCGTCGTGATGGGTGAAGAGCAGGGACTGCTCGGCTCGAAGGCATATGTCGCGGGGCTTTCCCCGGCCGAGACCGCCGGACTGCGCGCCGTTGTCAACATGGATATGATCGGCTTCGATGCAGAGCCGCCACTTTCGGCGATTCTTGAAACAGCCGTGTTCAACCGGCAGATGGCGGACCGCATGGCCGAGCTTGCAGCCGCCTACACGACGCTTTCGACGCAGATCAGTCTGGCTCCGTGGGGCTCAGACCATGTTCCATTCCTGAAGAAGCAGATTCCGACCGTGCTGACGATCGAGTCGGAGTATGAAGACAACCCGACGTATCACAAGGTCACCGACACATTCGATCGTGTAAATCTCGATCTGGCCTGGCAGATTTTGCGGCTCAACGCAGCTATGCTCGCAGAGTCGGCATCGGTCGAACGCCTTCCACACCGCTGATCAATACATACATCTCACAACATCATGCCGAAGAAGAATTCAACCTCAGGCTCTCTCACAAAGATACCCGCATCTCCCTCCTCCCGCCAATCCCGCAAGCCAGCCCCCACGAGACGGGAAACGGGCGGGCGCTCCCCGGATGGTGCATCCTCCACGGCCCCATCCACCGAGAAGAAGGCAAAATCATCAGCGAAACCGGTTCTCCCGATAATTCGCCCGAATGCCCCGGCATTTTCCGATCGGGATACGACGGTCGAATCCCTGAAAGACCTTGTTCGTGGCTTCATCAGCGAACGGGAGTGGACTTCGTATCACACACCGAAGAATGTCGCCGCCTCCGTCGCGATCGAGGCAGCCGAGCTTCTGGAGCATTTCCAGTGGGAACACCCGACGCCGGCCGAGCTTTCCAAAACCAAGCGTGGCGAGATCGCCGATGAGATGGCTGACGTTCTGGCCTATCTGCTCAGCCTGGCGAACGTGCTAAAAATAGATCTGGCGGCGGCTCTGCAGAAGAAGATGTGCAAGAACCGCAAGAAGTATCCCGCTGACCGCTTCCGCGGCAAGTGGGAAAAAGTCAGATCCTGAGGCACAGCGGATGAAAGAGTTTCTCTGGGCGTGGCTTTTCTGGGCAGCGACAGTGTTCTGCTCGCTGCTCGCCGTGAGCCTGGGGGCAGCCTGGCTGCTCTTTTCGACGGCACCGGGCCACCCGCACACCTGGGTTTTCGCAGCCGGATTCTGTTTTTCTTTCGGATTCATCGGCATCGGCGCGTTCACGGTTTTCGTCTTCGACCGCTTCTCGAACAAGTTCAGGGCAAAAGAGGAAGTCGAGGGAGAGTTTTTCCGAAAAATCGTCCGTGAAATGCCGTTTCTCTTTTTTGCCCTGCTGTTTTTCTTCGCCATGGCACTATTCATCGGGGTTTTCCTGCTGATGCTTCCCTACATTAAAACAGCCGTCGGCGGCTGAGGCGATAACCATGTTCAATCCTATTGCTGGAACCGCGGAGGAATAAGCGATGCAACGTTCATTCGGACTGCCGCAGGTCATCGCGCTTCTGGTCCTTTCCGCGCTCATCTGGACAGGCCTGGGAACCGGCGGGAATCTCGTCAAAATCGGCGTCATAACCCCGCTTACGGGCTCCACGGCTGTTTACGGGCTCGCGGTGCGCAACGGGCTCAGGATGGCCGCCGAGGGAATCAATGTCGCCGGGGGCATAAGCGGCAGGCGTATCGAACTCCTGTTCGCCGATGAAGCGAACGACAAAATCGCCGCCGCAGAGGCGGCACGGGATCTGATCTACCGGCAAGGCGTCGTGATGATCATCGGAACGGTGAGTTCCGATGCAACGATGAATGTGCAACGGGTCTGTGAACGGGCGCGGGTACCAATGCTGACATCGGTCAGTACGAACCCGTTCATCACCCGTGTCGGTTTCCGTTACTCCTTCCGGTGTCTGACGGACGACACCGTGCAGGCAGCAGAGCTGGCCGGAATTTCGGTTCGTTCGATGAAGCTGCGCAGCGTTGCGATTCTTCACGACAGCAACAAATACGGATCCATGGGCGCGCGAGTGTATGCCGTCAAAGCGGCTGAGCTGGGCCAGTCGATTCCCGCAAACGTCGCCTTCGAAAACGGCACGAGCAATTTTGCGAAGCAGCTTGAAAGCATCAAGCTCATGAATCCTGACGGGTTGCTGGTCTGGGGGCTTGCGCGCGAATCCGCCCTCATCGTGCGGCAGGCGCGGGAACTGGGCATGCGGATGCCCGTTCTGGGCGGCGACGGCATGTCGACCACCGGCTTCCTCGATATCGCCGGACCGGCTGCAGAAGGCGTGGTGGTGACGATGCCTTTCAATCCTGCCCGTGGCGGTGAGACGACGAAGCGGTTCATGGAACAATACCGGCGCGAGTTCGGCAGTGAAGCCGATTCGTTCGCGGCACACGGATACGATGCACTTCAACTGGCAGCAATGGCGCTGAAAGCGGCCACGGAACGCGGGATACCGCTTCGCGACGCTCTCGCTGCGATCAACACCTACGAAGGCGTGACCGGTCGCGGCGGATTCGATGCCACCGGAAACGAGACCCGGCCAGTTGAGCTGGCACTGGTAAAGGCCGGCCGTTTCGTGCCGATGGCGCAGTGATGACTGGAGAAGCGCAATGAGTCCAAGACACCCGCTGGCCCGTGATCCGAACGGCTCAAGCCTGGCTTTCTGGGCTGGAATGATCCTTGTCGTCACCCTTGTTCTCAGCATGCGTTTCAGCCGTCCGTCAACGGGACCGGCACAGACCGCGCCGGGAACGACGCCCGCCATCGGCATGACACCGCCTCCGCTGCCCGCCAATGCGCCGATTCCACGAAGCGAAGAGCGCAGAGCGGCTGTAGTGCAGAGCGACAGGCCGCCGGTGGTGACTCCCGCTCAGTTCGGAGCGGCCGACACGGCGGTTCGAAGCACGATTCCGGCTTGGTGGCAGATTGTCGCACCGCTTCCCGCGGTAAATGCGATCGCCATCGGCCCCGACGGCCTCGTCTGGGCCGCCACCGAGGGGGGGCTAGCACGCGTCTCCGCCGGCCAGGTAAGCATGATGACACCCGACGATGGCAGTTTCCCGACCCGGCCGGCGACCGCCCTGGCCCATGACGGAACATCTCTGTGGATCGGCAGCTTCGATGGGCTCCTGAAAAGTCAGGATGGACGCCGGTTTCAGAGATTCACCGCGGCCGACGGCCTGGCTCACGACATGATCTGGTCGCTGAACTGGGACGGCACGATCCTGTGGGTCGGCACCCAGAACGGCATTTCCTTCCTGGTGCCGAGCGGCCGGTTTGAGACGGTCACAAAGAAGGTCTCGAACGGCGGTCTAGCCGATCTCTGGATCGGAGCCATGGCGAAACTCGGCACCTGGGCGCTCTGCGGGAATGACGACGGACTCAGCATCTGGGATACACGCCGCATGGCCGCGAATCCGGCTGCCTGGACGACGATCGACATGTTTTCGACCAATCTTGCCCACAACTGGCTTCTCTCGCTCGCGGTTTCGGCGAGCGGTACTATCTGGGTCGGCACGCCGGGCGGTCTTTGCCGGCTTCGCACGCCGCTTGAACAGGTTTTCGGCGGCACCATCGCGGACTGGGAGGTCTTCAACCGCTCGCGCGGCCTTCCCGTTGACCGTGTCGACGCGGTTCAGCCAGTGGGCGACGATGTATGGTCCGGCTGCACGGGCGGCCTGGTGCGGATCCGCAACGGGTCGGTGAAAGTCATCACGACGGCGGACGGGCTTCTCGCTTCCGATGTGAGAACCCTGGCGCTTGGTTCGGGAACGCTTTGGGTGGGCACATCAGGCGGACTTCAGTCTCTCTCGCTCGACGCGTTCGACCGCTGATCCGGCATCGGGGCTTCCATGACAACGACACTCGATCTGATCGGCCGGCTTGAAGAGCTTCGCGCACGCATCAGGCGCCACGAATGGCTGTATTACGTTAAAAGCGAGCCTGACATCAGCGATTCGGAGTTCGACCGGCTGATGACCGAACTGCGCGGGATTGAAACCGCGCATCCGGAACTGGTCACGCCGGAATCCCCGACACAGCGGGTGGGCGGCACGACAGCCTCGTTCGAGACCGAGCGGCACCGTGTGCCGATGATGAGTCTCGACAATGCGTATGGGCCGGGCGATCTCGCCGACTGGATCAGCCGCATGCAGAAAATAGCCGGTGAGCGGATTTTCCCGATCGTCGCCGAGCTGAAAATCGACGGGGTTTCGATTTCAATGACCTACCGGGACGGCAGGCTGATCACGGGCGTCACGCGCGGAGACGGCCAGACGGGCGACCGGGTGACGGGAAACATCCGCACGGTCCGGACGGTGCCGCTGACAATCGACAGCCGGCTTGACATGGATGTGCGCGGTGAAGTCTGGGTGCCGCGTTCAAAGCTTGCGGCGCTGAATATCGAGCGCCTTGAAGCAGGCGAAGAACCGTTCAAGAACTGCCGGAACCTGGCCTCGGGCTCGCTGAAAAATCTCGATCCGGCGATCGCCGCCGCACGCGGGCTGCGCGTCACGGTATATGACATCGCCCAGGCTCGGGAACTGGGCTTTACAAGTCACTGGGAATCTCTGGAGTTTCTTGGCGGCCAGGGATTCACAGTGAACGCGCCGGTCCGACTGTGCCACAGTCTTGCCGATATCGAAGAATATATTTCAGAAGCCGACGGGTGGCGGAGGAAGCTCGATTTCGACATCGACGGCGTCGTGCTGAAAATCGATTCGCTGGCCCTGCGGCGCGAACTGGGCGAAACGACCAAGGCGCCGCGCTGGGCGGTCGCCTTCAAGTTCGCGCAGGAGCAGGCTCTCACGCGGCTTCAATCGGTGATCTGGCAGGTCGGCAGGATGCAGATCACGCCGGTCGCCGTTCTCGAGCCGGTAGAACTCGGCGGTACCACCGTTTCCCGGGCTTCCCTGCACAATCTCGACCAGATCAGGGAAAAGGATATCCGCATCGGTGATCGCGTGGTTGTCGAGAAAGCCGGCTTCATCATCCCCTATGTCGTCGAAGCCAGGCGCGATGAGCGCACCGGTGGGGAAACGGCGATCGAAGCCCCGCCCGTCTGCCCAGCCTGCGGCAGTGCGACGCGGGTGAGTCGCGAGGTTGAGGAAGGAGCTCCGGAAGCGGGGGAATCCACCGTCGTACAGTGCGTGAACCCTTCCTGCCAGGGGATGCTGGCACGGCGCGTGACGTATTTCGTCTCGATGATGGAAATAGAAAACATCGGCCCTCAGCTGATCGAACGCCTTGTCGCGGCCGGACTGGTCGCCGAAGCTACGGATCTTTTCCGCCTGCGGCGTGAGGATCTGCTGGGCGTCGAGCGGATGGGCGAAAAACTCGCAGATAAAATACTATTAAATATAGACAAAGCCCGGACACGACCGTTCTCCAAAGTGATCGCGGCACTGGGCATCCCGAATGTAGGAGCGGTATCCGCCGAGGATCTGGCCCACCGATTCCCGACTCTGGAAGCATTCAGAAGCGCCACGGCGGAGGAGCTCGTTTCGGTTCCGGGCGTCGGCGAAAAGGTTGCGCAGTGCATCATCGGTTTTCTGTCGGAGCCCGCGCATCGGGCCTGGATGGACCGACTGGCGGCCTGGTGGATCGGGATTCCGGCTGAAGAAGCCCCTCCGGCCGCCGCGCCCACCCTCTCGGGGATGACCTTCGTCATCACGGGCGAAGCAGCCGTTCCCAGAGGCGAGCTGGAATCGCTTGTGAAGAGGCATGGAGGTCGGATCAGCGGATCGGTGTCGGCAAAAACGAGTTATCTCGTCATCGGCTCGCTCGAGGGTCCGGGATACAGTTCAGGCAAGAAGACAAAAGCAGAATCTCTCGGCATCGTCATCATCGACGAACACGAGCTGAAACGCATGGCGCAACCGAACCAGGAACCAGGAGGACAGGATGACTGAATCCGCTGCTGAGCTGATCGAGGTATTCCCATCCATTCAGGGCGAGGGCATGCAGGTCGGCCTCATGCAGTTGTTCGTGCGGTTTGCCGGCTGCAACCTCCTGTGCCGCACCTGCGATACGCAGAAATCCTGGGAACCCGGCCCCGGCTTCGTTCTATCCCCCTGGCCGGGCCGGCGGTCGCAGCAGATCGCCAACCCGGTATCCGCGAACGATCTGTATGACACTCTGGTGAGCGAGTATCCGCTCGGCGATTTCCACAGTATTTCCATCACCGGCGGA
>Ga0079303_10000171_pt1 | contig 14531 bp, 12 predicted proteins | sample Methanogen_OWC_FD_77073 | JGI IMG/M metagenome (GOLD analysis project Ga0079303, IMG submission 77073) | Enriched soil microbial communities from Old Woman Creek wetland in Ohio, USA - Methanogen_OWC | ecosystem: Environmental > Terrestrial > Soil > Wetlands | place: USA: Ohio | collected...
TTCTTAATATCCGACACGCTCAGAGACGACGCGGCCGGCACAGTCGGCTGGCTCAAAGACGCCGGCATCCGCACAATAATGCTCACCGGCGACAGCCGCAAGAGCGCCGGCGCGATAGCCAGTTCCGCCGGCATAGACTCCTTCGAGGCGGATCTGCTGCCGCATCAGAAGGTCGAAATGTTCGAATACTACAAATCGCAGACGCAGGCGGGCCACCTGACTGCGTTCATCGGAGACGGAATGAACGATGCGCCGGTAATCGCGCGCGCCGACCTCGGAATAGCGATGGGCGGAGTGGGTTCGGATGCGGCTCTCGAGGCCGCGGACATCGTTTTCATGGACGACAAGCCTTCACGGATCGTTGACGCGATCAAAATCGCTCGAAAAACGCGGACCGTCGTCTATCAGAACATCGTATTCGCCCTCGGAGTGAAAGGCGTTTTCCTCCTGCTCGGAGCTGCCGGAATGGCCAACCTCTGGGAGGCGGTATTCGCCGACGTGGGCGTGGCGCTTCTGCCGTTCTCAATTCGATGCGCACCCTTAAAATATAAAGATTTCACTCATTATCGGAGGCATTTTCATGCTCAATCTCCACAGGAACCTTGAATTTTTCATAAAGTCGGACGAAAAACGTTTCGCTCTGGCCGAAATACTCGAAAGCACCGGTTCGACTCCGCTGAAAGTCGGCGCCAAGATGGCCGTTTTAAAAGACGGCAGGACCTGCGGCACCGTCGGCGGCGGCAAGCTGGAGGCGGCAGTCATTGAAAAATCTCTGAATCTCATGAATTCTCAATCGCGCGCCGAAACCGTCTATTTCGACCTCAGCAAGCGCGACGACAGCGGTCTGGGCATGATCTGCGGCGGCGACACCAGCCTCGGGATCATAATCCTCGAAAGGGCTGAGGCGGTCGCGCTGGAAAAAAAAGTGGCGGCGTGCATGCGCGCCAAGAAGCCGGCGTTTCTGCTCTTCGACTTTGCGGACTCTTTTATTTTTTTCGGAAGCGCCGCCGAATTTTCCGCCGAAATCGGAAAACGCGGAAATCCCGAACCCGAATCGTTCGCCGGAACGGTCGCGGACCGGAAATTCGTTCTCGACGGCCGGACATTCATCGAATACTCTTCATACCCGGACACAGTGCATATCTTCGGCGGCGGGCACGTGTCGTTTTATCTGTCGAAAATAACCGCCATGCTGGGATTTGAAACCGCCATCTACGACGACCGCGAGGAATTCGCCAACATGGCCCGCTTTCCCCACGCCTCGACCGCGAAGGTCATAGACTTCACCCATTTTACCCGCGCCGATATCGGTTTCAGACCTTCAGACTATTACGTAATAATGACCCGCGGCCACGGTTCCGACCGCCAGGTCCTGAAAAAAATCATCGAATTCGGCGCGGAAAAATACATGGGAATGATAGGCTCGCGTTCGAAAGTCCGCGATACCAAGAACGCGCTCGAAGCCGAAGGAGTTCCCCGAGACGCTCTCGACCGATTGAAGTCGCCCATCGGACTCGCCATCGGCGCGCTTTCAGCAGAGGAAATCGCGGTTTCCATAGCCGCCGAGATTATTTCGGTACGCCGGAAAAAAGAATTATAATGCCCGATTTGGTTTTCGCTCAAATTGTACTATAATTTTAATATGGAGAAAAAAGACTATTATTATCCGAAATGCCGGGTGAGAATTTTTCATCATCGGATCGGTGAAATAAACATGTGTAACATTTTCAATACAAAACCGCCGCTTTTTTTTCTGGCCGCCGCCTTTGCGCTGGCCGTTATAGTATTATCCATCCAGCCGCTTCATGCCGGCCAGAAAAAACCGGCTGAAGTCAGCATCGATGAAAAAGATCTCTTCAAGTCGATCGATTATGCGGCCGCCGCTAAAAAATTGCCCGAAGCTCAGGTGATAAAGGTCCTGGACGGCGATACATTCAGGGTAAAAATGGACGGCAAAACAATTAGAATCAGGCTCATCGGCATCGACACGCCCGAATCTACCTCGAACCAGAAATCATGGCGCGACGCCAAACGTCAGAAAAAGGAGCTCTCGACGATCCTCGGATACGGCGAGGAGGCCGCGGAATTCGTCAGGCAAATCGTCAAACCCGGCGATTCGCTGTACTTCGAATACGACGTCACCCGCTACGACAAATACGGCCGGCTGCTGGTTTACGCCTACCTTCCGGGCGGCAAGATGATCAATGAATTCATCATTGAATCCGGATACGCCTATCCTCTGACGATACCGCCAAACGTAAAATACAAGGACCGTTTCGACGAAGGATATCGAAAAGCGCGCTCAACGCAATCGGGACTCTGGAAATAAACTTCCTTTTGGAACGAAATTTGCTTCTTATATAAACAAAGGCTAAGCTGATATTTTTTTCATATTTATAGATCAAAGAGGTGATCTTATGTTTTCAAAAAAACACGCACTTTTTTTTGCCGCGTTCGTTGCGGCGGCTCTTATAATATTCAACGGATACGCGGCGCGATGCTCTTTCGCGGCCGACGACGACGATGAAGAAAACGGCGCAAGCGCCAAACCCAGGCACGAAGTCCTGTACGACAAATACAAAAACGCGCCGGATGGCTCCGACGAAAAGGAAGAGTATTACAGCCAGTATCAGGCCGCCTACACAGAATATCAAAAAGAGTTGAACGCAAAAAAAACCGGCAAAAAAAACTCCGGAGACAGGAACAAGACCGGCGGTAAAACCGGTTCGGGCGGCTCCGGTTCCGTATCCGACGAAGAAGTGAGCGCGGCTTACGAAAAATATAAAAAAGCGCCGGCGGGTTCCGAAGAAAAAGAACTCCTTTACGAAGAATACATGAAAGTCTACGCGAAATCCCAACCATCCAGATCTGACAAAAACAAGTCGAGCGACGATGAAGACGAAGAAGAAACGGCGCCCGGACCTCCCGAAACAAAACACGGCAAAACTCCGAATAAAAAAGACGGAAACTCCGGAAACGCCGACCTCGAACGTTCGAAACAAAAGGTGAACGCCGCTTACGATCGTTACAAAAAAGCGCCGGACGGCTCGGCCGACAAGGAAAATTACTACGAAGAATATCAGCGGGCCTACGCCGACTACCAGAAAAAGTTGGCGGCCTCGAAAAAGGAAAGCGCCGACCGCGAAACCGACTCCGACGAAAACCTGACGATCTCCAGCGGCAGGGGCCAGGACAAACATGGCGGCAAACAGCAGGCGCCGCAGCAGGCAAAACCCATGATCGGCTACATGCAGGGAAATTATCTGGTCGACACGCCAGGCACCCCCGTCCCGAAAGTCTCGGGCGGCGGCGGCGGCAACATGTTCAAGAAACTTTTCAGAAAGCTCGAATCTTCGACCGAATCCATGATCGGCGCGCAGACCTGCGCGGCTCTCGAACTTTTATATGGCGTCAACACCGATAACATGCTGAACGACCGCGTCAACCGCGTCGGCAACCGCGTCGCGTCAGTCGCGAACAGGCAGGACATAAAATACCGGTTCAAAGTGCTCAACATGAAGGACGCCAACGCCTTCGCCGTTCCCGGCGGAACGATCTACGCCACCAGGGGCCTTCTGGACCTCGTAAAATCCGACTCCGAACTGGCCGCCGTCCTGGCGCACGAGGTCGGCCACCAGTGCGCGAAGCATTCGATGAAGGCCATCGAGCGCGGCATGCTCGTACAGATCTTTCTCAACAAATCGAAGGCGGGTGCCATAAAAGACAACAAGACCGCTCTGGAAATCGCCAACGTATTCATGTCGCTCAAATATTCGCGCGACGACGAGTTCGAGGCGGACCGCTACGGCTTCAACTACGCTTCCATCACCGGCTACAACCCTTACGGGATGGTGACCTTCTTCCAGAAGCTGCAGGCCATGAGCGGAGGCTCCCAGCCATCGTTCATGAAATTCCTCTCGACCCACCCCGATACGCGCGACCGCATCAGCCGCGCGCAGGACATGGCAAACGGCTTCGTGGCGACGCGGCCGCAGTGGAAGGCGTACGCGCCCGGCGCTATTAAATAAGAAATCACAACAAAACGCGAGCGTTTGAAATCCGGCTTCCCGCATTTTTCAGGGAAGCCGGATTTTTTATTATAGATGTATTTTTTATCAAGCGAAGGTATTTTTTTAAGGCGCGACATTCGCGGTGCGCTTTCCGGCGCGCGAGATGGCATCGTAAAAACGCGCGATACGGGCGCGCCGATCAGCCGCAACAGGACGACTTTTTCCCGTCGCCGGCGGATGAAGAGCAATCGCAGCTCGGCTCGCTTCCGGTGAGCATTCCGCTTATAATCGCGTACGCGCACCCGACGCCGGCGCCCGATTCGATGGCCTTCGCGGGGCAGTTTTTCGCGCACGCGCCGCACTCCATGCAGGCGCCTTTGTCGATAATGGCGGCCTTCGGGCCGGCCATTTCGAAGACTGCGTGCGGGCAGACGCTCACGCACATCGAGCAGCCGGTGCATTTTTCGCGATCCAGTTCGAGTTTTATGGTTTCACCCAGATATCTCATTCCGTTTTCCATTTTACTCCTCCTTATTCACTCTGGCGATCGGTTTCATCGCCCGATGCAAATCAGTCTTTTCCGAATTTCGAAACGATCTTCAGGACGATGCCGAGAATGAACGAATATTTCATCGCCTTCATGGCTTTTTTGATTTCGAACGTCACGCCCGACTGCGAGGTGTACGTCGTCGCGCCGGTGAAATTCAGCGCCAGGAACGACGTCATCGGGGCGACGACGAGCGAATTGGCGATCCACTCGCGCGCCGAAAATCCGAAACCGACTCCGGCGCTCAGAAGCCACGCGGCGGCGGCGAAAAATCCCTTGACCGAAAACGCCCTGCCGGGAATATAAGGCAGAAACGCCGGAACGGCCACCAGACCAGTAAAGATGCCGCCTAACGCGGTAACGGCGTCGCGGATGAATTTTCTCCTGAAGGCGTTACCCGCAAACGCGTTGATCGCGAAGCAAAAAGCGATCACTCCGGCGATAAAACGCCATGCCATTACGAGCTCGACCGGAACGACCGTCAGCCGCTCGCTCATGGTGAACGTGACGCGGCGCATTTCATCGTCTTTCTTGAAGCCCGAGGCGATGTATTTGGGGATGTCGGCCGCCCTCACGGGCCCGTAATGGACGGAAAAACCGGTCGCCTGGCGCACCAGATGGGCGGCGACGCCGACCGCGCCGAGCTGCGGCAGGATGAGTTTTCTGTGCGAAACCACGTCGTGGAGTTTCACGATATTGATCCTGTCGATCAGTTCTTCGGTCCCGAAAGTGCCTTTTCCGGCAGCGCACCAGACGTTGACGCCTTTGGTGTCGAGCGCGAGGATCCAGCAATCGATTCCGGAAAGTTCGCTGCGGAGCGCGTCGAAAGTCAGCTTGTAATTGGCCGTGACGAAGACGGGCGATTCTTTTGCCGGCGAGCCGACGCAATAAAGCCCCGGCGCGACCGAGTAATCCATACGGCTCAATGCCAGACGAACCTTGACCGCCCCGATTTTATCGGAGCAATCCAGCCGAGTCGAAACGACGGGAATCTTTCTTCCGTCCATTTCATTGTAACCCACGATATAATTAACGTTTTCTTTCGCAACCACAATCGCACCCGCCTTTTCTTACATTTTTCATCGCCAGCGCGAGCAGTTCGACCGCCTCGGCGATGATTCCGTGTTTATCGTCAGGTATGTATTTAAATATTTCCCTGTAATACCTGTCGCAAAGATCGTTGATTTTTTCGGCCATTTTGCGCCCCGCATCCGTTATGCGGATGCTCGAGCGGCGCCTGTCGCCCGCCGCCTCGGAGCGCGTGACGTATCCCTCGGCGACCATTCCGTCGACCGTCCGGCTGAGCGTGCTTTTATCGAGTTCGAGCCTTTCGGCAAGGCCTGTGACCGAAATTTCGCCGGCGTCGGAAATTTCCAGAAGCGCGTGGCAGTGAGCCAGATTGATCCCGCAGCAGCCGGTATCGCTTTTGATCTGCATGCCGATCTCGCGCTCCAGGCCGCGCAGATGGCCGCGAAATATCCTGATTTCAGATTTTTTGACCATGACTCTCCTTTCAAATTTGGTTGTATTATACAACTATTGTAACACACAACTTCGTGAGTGTCAAGGGGAGGCATTCGTTTTTTTGCATGGTCCAAAAAAGCGTCCTCCGGATACCGTTTGCGATCCGATGTCGCCCGCATAAATGCGAGCGCTTGACAGGCATCGGAAATATTCATATAATGAAATACATTCGTTTCTGGAGAGTGGAATGAAAAGGAAAAAAACGATAATAATCTGCTTTTTAGCCATATCTGTTTTAGCGGCTTCGTATTTGTTGCCGAAGCCAGACCCGCAAAACAATCAAGCGGAAGAAAAAACTATCTTAAAAAGCGCCAATATAGAGATAACGCCCATCGTTGACTGCAAGATCACAAAAGGCAAAAACATAATTTATTGCAACTCTTTTGAACTCGCCTGGAAACGGCTGTGTTTCGATATAACCCGAGGGCCGGTTGTTTTAGAAAAGCCACCTGAATATATAAATTTTCTTAACCATGGCGTTTCGGATGAAATAAATTTGGATCCCAATCATTATGTTGCGCAGGCCGGATTCATAAATGACGGCATAGTCGCTAAAATCAACGACGAATTGAAAACAAAGTTCGGCGATATCGCGCCCAAAATTACTTCAGACCTTCCGCCCGACGGCATAATCGCATTCGCTTATCTTCTGAAAAATATCGAATTTAAATATATATTCGATGACATCGCCGAGCCTCTTCAATTCAAGTTCTCAAACGGTTCTCACTCTAACGTCGCCGCATTCGGCCTGAAAAAATTCAATTCCAAAACTTCTTTTGAAGTAAATCAGCGCCAGGCAAAAGAAAGTCAGGTCGAAGTGGCATATTATGATAAAAATAATGGATTCATACTACGATTATATCCCTCTAAAATTAAATCCATCATTACTATCTCAACTCTGCCTCCGCTTGAAACGCTAAGAAAAACTTACATCCAGGTAAATTCAATTTACACGGCTAACGAAGAAAAAAGACACCTGGAACTCGGAGACACTTTTCAAATTCCCAAGATCGATTTCAAAATCAACCATTCCTATGAAGAATTACTTGGTCAGCATATCTTAAATGATTTCCCGGCCAATTCAGACAAATGTTATTTTATATCGAAGGCAATGCAATATATCAATTTTTCCCTCAATGAAAAAGGAGCCAAACTTGAATCTATGGCTCAAATAGATCATGATCGGGGATTACGCGATCCAATTCCACCACAGGATTTCATCGTCAACGGCCCATTCATAATATATATGACAGAATTGTTTGAAGATCAAATGGGAAATGGCAAACCATACTTCATGATGTACGTCGATAACGACGAATTGCTTGTTAAAAAATGACTCTTTTCAGGGCCATTTTTAAAAAACGCCAGGCACGAGGCATTACTTCATTATATATATTCCTTTTATCAACTTGCGGGACAAACGGATTTTAATCCGTCCGAAATTCAATTTTCGGATAATTTTCCGTTTCTTCCGGCCCGGATTGTTTAAAACGCCATAAAATACGGAAATACGTCTTTGGCACGTTTATTGTTTATCTTTTTGACGTACGAGAAAAAGCGAATCGACAGCCCGCAACACCGACGAGCAAAACGCTTAAAATAACAACGTTTTCGCCTCTTAAAAAAAGCAAACCGGTTTCGAACCCGACAATCATCCATCAAAAAAAATTTAATTCGCTCCGGCGAAGGATAGCTTCACATCTGAAAAAGATGATTGAAAATGGTTGTTTATTGCCCAAATAATCGAAATAAATTTTCGGGACAGTGAAAGTAAATTATTTTTTCATTATGAAAAGGAGGCACATTATGAACATTATGCTTATCGACGACGAAGCCGCCGCCCTCGAATGCCTTCAGAGCGTGCTCGAACAATTCTCCCACGACTGCGCGGTATTCGAAAAGCCCGAAGAAGCGGTAAGCGAATACCGGAACCGGAAATACGACGTCGTCATAACCGACATGAGAATGCCCGGAATGAGCGGAATCCAGGTATTGAAAAACATACGCATGATCAACCCCGAAGCGAAGGTGATCATCCTGACCGCGTTCCTCGACGCCGAAACGGCCATTTCAGCCTCCAGCAATCATGTATATGCTTTATTCAACAAACCCCTGAACATTACAAGCCTCATGGAAACCCTTCAGAAAATCGAAGAACAAAATGAAAAGTTCGCTTACACCCCTCAGCCCGCGCAGCAGCTTATACCGGCATTTTCAACTTTCTAAAACCCGGCCGCCGGAACGAGCCGAAAAAATCGAAGAATGTAAAGACGAGGTGCCGCTCTATGAAGCCGAAAAACGAACTCCAGGAAAAAAGAGAGTATATGCAGGAATTCGTCAGTTCCAGCCGCGAACTGCTCGACGACGTAGAACCCCAGATAGTCGCTCTCGAGAAAAACGCCGCCAGATCGGGCGTCGTGAGCGATGAAATACTCAATAACATCTTCAGGTTTTTTCACACCCTTAAAGGGACGGCCGGTTTCGTCGACCTGACGACGATCACGAGCGTCACGCACGAGGCCGAAACCCTTCTGGACCTTTTCAGAAAAGGCCGGGGCGCGCTCGACTCCAACCATGTAGACCTTCTTTGCAGGACGAGCGATTTCGTGAGAACGGTCATGGACACAGTCGAAAACAGCCTCGATGAAAGCCCGCTTTCCGAAACGGCCGCCGGGATCGTCGCCGAGCTGCGCCGGGCGATAGCCATCATCGCAAGAAAAGAAGGGGCCGCGATAGAGGCCCCGCCGGCGCCCGTATCGGTGCCGGAGCCATCGCCGGCGGCGGCGGACGGCGACGTTAAATTCGAACTTACAAGCCAGATGCGCCAGCGTTTTTCAATGGAATCGCTGGAACTTTGCGAAGAGGCCGAAATGATGCTCCTGGCTTTTGAAAAGGCGCCCGACAATCTCGATCTCGCCACAACCGCCTTCCGCGCCCTGCACAGCCTCAAAGGCAATTGCGGCTTCTTCGGATACGACGAGCTCGAGCGCGTGAGTCATATGGCCGAAAGCATCCTAGACGACATACGTTCCGGAGAAAAAAAGGCCGAACCGGGGCAGATTTCCAGCATACTCTCGGCCGTCGATTTCATAAGAAACAGCGTCAGGAAGATCGGCGAAAATAAAATTATGGAGATGACTTCCGATGAACATTATTCTGATAACCAACTCGCAGCCGGAACGGACGAGAACGAAGGCGCTGCTTCTGATGATACCCGCGACGGGAGACGCACGGAAGCATCTTGCGTTCAAGTACGGCCAGCGTTCAAAGGCCGGGACGACGCTTCATACGAAAAAACCGGCGGACGGACGGCTGTAGCCTCGGACGGACGCGACGCCGATCCCGCGTCGAAATCGGCGGCCCAGCCCGCGATAAGAATAGGAATTAAAAAGCTCGACATGCTTCTGGACCTGGTCGGCGAAATGGTCATTTCAGAGGCGATGATCGCGAACAATCCGGCGCTGAAGGGGTTCCAGATCCCCGGCCTGGAAAAGGCGGTCAACCAGCTCGACAAGATCACGCGCGACATTCAGGAAGTGGCGCTTTCGATGCGCATGATACCGATCGCCCAGACCTTCCACAAGATGGAGCGCCTGGTGCGCGACCTTTCGATCAGATCCGGCAAAAAAGTGAACCTGACGATCACCGGCGAACTGACCGAAGTCGACAAGACCATAATCGAGCAGATAGCCGATCCCCTCATCCACCTGATAAGAAATTCCGTCGACCACGGGCTCGAACGCCCGGAAGAAAGAAGGGCATCCGGCAAGAGCGAAGAGGGCTGCGTCAGGCTCGAAGCCAGGCACGCCGCCGGCGAGGTCTGGATAACGGTCGGGGACGACGGAAAAGGGCTCGACAGAAAGAAAATATTGGATAAAGCCGTCGAAAAAGGCCTGGTCAGTGAAGAAACCGCCCGCGGCATGAAGGACGACGACGTATGGAAACTCATATTCGAACCGGGCTTTTCGACGGCCGAAAAGGTGTCGAGCATATCCGGGCGCGGAGTCGGCATGGACGTGGTCAAAAAAAATATTGAAAAGATGCGCGGAAAGATCGACATCCGCACGAAGGCCGGACAGGGCTCAGAGATGGTCCTGCGGATACCGCTGACGCTGGCGATCATCGAGGGAATGGTAATCCGCGTCGGCCGCTCGCGTTATACGATACCGATCAACTCCATCTGCGAATCGCTCAAGCCCGAGCCGAAGCAGATTACCGTCAACCCCGACGGCATGGAAATAATCCGCATCCGCGGCGAGCTGATCCCCATCGTAAGGCTCCACGAGCTTTACGACATAAGGCCGGATTTCGAGAAAATCGCCGACGGCCTGCTGATAATAGTCGAAAGCGACGGCGGGAAGTGCGCCCTTTTCGCCGACGAACTCGTCGGACAGCAGCAGATAGTCATCAAGGGCCTGGCCGGTTACTTAGGCCACGTGCGGAGCGTTTCGGGCTGCGCGATCCTGGGCGACGGAGACATAAGCCTGATACTCGACATCGGCGACCTGATAGACGCGGTCGAAAAGGGAAACAGGCTCCACCAGGACGGCTGCCAGACGAAAACGTCCGCCATGCGGGTGCGGACCACACAGGGCCTATGACTAATTCAGACGGAGGTGCGACATGCCCACATGCGCCAAGCAAAAAGAAATGTACGAAACCAGGCGGCTCGCCGACGCGATCGAGCTCGAAGAGGACACGCAGGAGGACAAGTTCCTGACGTTCGTCCTGGGCGACGAGGAATACGGCATCGAGATACGCCATGTCACCGAGATCATCTGCATCCACAACATCACCTCGGTCCCCGACATGCCGCAATACGTAAGGGGCGTCATCAACCTTCGCGGAAAAGTCATCCCCGTCATGGACGTCCGGCTCAGATTCCGCATGACGGAGCGAAAATACGACGACCGGACCTGCATAATCGTCATCAGCATCGCCGAGCAGCCCGTAGGGCTCATCGTCGACCAGGTCTCGGAAGTCCTCGACATCCCCAAAAGCGAGATAGAGCCGCCGCCCTGCGTTACGAAGAGTTCTTCGAGCCTTTTCGTGCAGGGAATGGGAAAAGTCGGCGACATGGTAAAGATAATCCTGAACGCGGAAAAACTGGCGTACGAGGTCGAGGAAGCGCTGAAGCCGGCCAGCGCTTAACGATAGACGAATTCCGGCGCGCTCGAACGCGAAGTTACGCCGATGCCCGGCGGCGCGCCGAAAAACTTACCCGCAGACCGGGCGCACGGAGGAAAGTGTTATGGCACTTACATACTTTTTTCGAGACCGGCACACGCTCGAGCACGCCATCAACCATTTCATGCCTTACGTTTCCGGCAGGTACAGGATCGCGATATGGGACGCCGGATGCGCCATGGGGCCCGAGCCTTACACGCTGGCGATGCTTCTGGCCGAACGCATGAACCAGCTCTCCTTCCGCAGCGTCCGCATCGACGCAACCGATTCAGACGACACCGACACGTTCCGCAAAATCATCGACGCCGGAGTTTATCGCGAAGAAGAGATCAACAGGGTCCCCGCCGACATACTCGCCAAGTATTTCAAACCGGCGGCCGAAGCTGGCCTTTTCAGGATCGACGATCGGATCAGGCAGAGGCTTAATTTCAGGAAGCACAATCTGCTTTCGCTGCAAGCGCCGGGATGCGGATACAGCCTGATACTGTGCAAGAACGTCCTGCTCCACTTTCAGCCCGCCGAACGCGTGGCGGTGATAAGGATGTTCCACGACGCCCTCGGCGACGGAGGCTTTCTCGCGCTCGAACAGACGCAGAAAATGCCCGAGGAATTAAACGGCAGGTTCGAACGGGTTGTCTGCGACGCCCTGCTTTTCAGAAAAACAGGATAAACAAGGCCGCCGGAAATCGAGCGGACAAAAATAAAAAAAATATATATGAGGGGGGAATAAATTATGTTTGGAAACTTGAAACTCGCCACGAAAGTAATCATTTCATTCATTTTTCTTATTACGATGGCAGGGTTCGTATACTACGAGGGATATGGCGGGATGAACAACATCTCTTCGCGGACGAATGAAATCGTCAAGACGAGGCTTCCCGGCATAGAGTCGGTGCTCGGGATCGCCGACGCCCAGGACAAGGTGTTGATAGGCGAGCGCGGCCTGATCAACAACAAGATGATGAACCCGGATATCAGGAAGGCGCAATACGATTATATCGAAGCCAACCTCAAAAGCGCCGAGGAAATGACGGGCGTATATAAAACTCTGGCCAAAACTAAAAAAGAAGAGGAGCTGTGGACAGCCTTCGCGCCGCTTTGGAACGAGTGGAAAAAAGGCGAAGACAACCTGGTCGCCATGATGAGGGAAAAAGACAGGCTGCTGGCCGCGGGTTCGAAATCCGAAGACGGAGCGGTCGTGGATATCGACAATAAAGCGCTATCCCTTTCGTTCGAAAACAGGAAAGTATATCTTGCCACCTCCAGAATCCTCGGCGATTTATCGAAGGAAAACATCAGCGAAGGCCTTAGATTGTCCAGAATCGTCGATCAGGAATTCGAAAGTTCCGTCAATAAAATGTCCGTCGCGATGTGTATCGCGATATTAATGGCGCTTATCGTCGGATGGTTTTTCGTCGGCAACGTGAAGAAAATCATCGCCAGCCTTCTGGACGAATCGAGAAAACTTACCGAAGCGGCCGTCAACGGCAAACTCGACAAGCGCGCCGAACCGGACAGGGTCGACTTCGAATTCAGGGAAGTCATGGAAGGAATGAACAGGACGCTCGACGCCGTGATCCAGCCGCTCAACGTGGCCGCCGAATACGTCGACCGAATTTCGAAGGGCGATATGCCCCCTAAAATCACGGACAACTACAACGGAGACTTCAACGAGATCAAGAACAATCTCAACCAGTGCGTGGAAGCGATCGCCCTGCTCGTCTACGACGCAAATTCGCAGGCGCAGGCTGCCGCCGACGGAAAACTTCAGACCAGGGCGGACGTTTCGAAACACAAAGGCGAATTCAAAAAGGTCGTCGAGGGCATAAACAGGATTTTCGATCCCGTCAACGCGCTCGTCGCCGACGCGACGATGCTGGCCAGGGAGGCGGTCGAAGGAAGGCTCGCGACCCGCGCCGACATATCGAAACACCAGGGCGATTATCGCAAGATCGTCGAGGGAATCAACGAAACCCTCAACGCCGTGGTCGATCCGGTCAAGGAAGCTCGCGAATGTCTGGAGGAAATGTCCAGAGGCAATCTCGAAGTATCGGTCACGGGAAATTACAAGGGCGACCACGCGATACTCAAAAACGCCCTCAATTCTACCCTCGACGCGATCAACGAGATACTTTCTCAGGTCAACGTGGCCGTCGATCAGGTCAACTCCGGCGCTTCACAGGTTTCGGACGCCAGCCAGTCGCTTTCCCAGTCTTCCACCGAAGCTGCAAGCTCGCTCGAGCAGGTATCGGCCTCGATGCAGGAAGTCAACGCCCAGACGAAGCAGAACGCCGAAAACGCGACGCAGGCGAACAGGCTGTCGACCATGGCGCGGGTCTCGGCCGAAACCGGCAACGCCCAGATGAAGCAGATGCTCAGGGCGATGAGCGACATCAACGAATCGGCCGCCAGCATTTCCAAGATCATCAAGGCGATAGACGAAATCGCTTTCCAGACGAACATCCTCGCGTTAAACGCCGCCGTCGAAGCCGCCAGAGCGGGAATACACGGCAAGGGCTTCACCGTGGTCGCCGAGGAAGTCCGCAATCTCGCCCAGCGAAGCGCGAGGGCGGCCAAGGAAACCGCCGAGATGATAGAAAATTCAATCAAAAAGACCGAGGCGGGCACGAAGATCGCCGACGAAACCTCGAAAGCCCTCGACGAGATCGTCATCGGCTCCACCAAGGTGACGGACCTGATAGGTGAAATCGAATCGGCGTGCAAGGAACAGGCCCAGGCAGTCCTGCAGATCAACCAGGGACTCGAACAGGTCGACCATGTGACCCAGCAGAACAACGCGACAGCCGAGCAGTCGGCCGCCGCGAGCGAGGAGCTCTCAGGCCAGTCGCTGCAGCTCAAGGACATGCTCGGCAAATTCAGGCTCAGGAAGAACGACAGGCTTTCGCTCTCTTACATCTCCTCCGACGCGGGGGCGGCGAAACCCGAAAACAGGCAGACAGCGGACCAGCCCCACAAGATCGTCAGCATCCGCTCGCTGGCGCTGAAAACGAAGAAAGCCGCGAGCGCGAGAAAAGCGGAAGAAGTCATCGCCCTCGACGACAAGGAATACGGCAAATTTTGAAACACGGCTCAAAAAAGAGAACACTTAAATCGACAATTACACGGCAACGATTACACGGCAAACAAAAAGCCCCGGAAAAAACTTCCGGGGCTTTTCGAGTGCGTGGAGTTGGTTTGAAGTTTAAAGCGGTCTCATGGGGGAAAACCATTACTTGCCGCCCGCTGCCGTTTCGTTATTACTT
>Ga0079303_10000172_pt1 | contig 14459 bp, 8 predicted proteins | sample Methanogen_OWC_FD_77073 | JGI IMG/M metagenome (GOLD analysis project Ga0079303, IMG submission 77073) | Enriched soil microbial communities from Old Woman Creek wetland in Ohio, USA - Methanogen_OWC | ecosystem: Environmental > Terrestrial > Soil > Wetlands | place: USA: Ohio | collected...
GTCGCGGGGACGGTTGTCGTTTTGAGGCCTGGAATCGCCGCCTCGGTTGTCGCCGCCTCGGTTATTGTCGCGGCTGTTGTCGCGGGGCGGGCGATTTTCGCCTCTGTCGCCTCGATTGTTGTCGCGGGGACGGTTGTCGTTTTGCGGCCTGGAGTCGCCGCCGCGGTTATTGTCGCCACGGTTATTGTCGCGGGGCGGGCGATTTTCGTTCCTGTCGCCGCCTCGGTTGTCACGCGAGCTGTTTTCATTCTGCGGCCTGGAGTCGCGCGGGGGACGATGTTCGCCTCTGTCGCGGCCATCCTTCGAATGTTGTTCGGGAGCCGGAAGAGACTCGCGAGGTTCCTTGCGGGCGTCCCTGACCACCTTGATCTTGCCTTCCTGAAGTTTGAGCAGAAATTCCTCGTAAGAGATGTTCAGTTCGACTTCGTCGCCCTCTATCTGAATCGCGACCTGGTTGGCTTTTTCATCGACGAATTTTAGAACGCCGTTCTGCTCGTCGATCGTCAGTTTCGCGTTCATCGGTGGAATCGCCGGTTTCGCGACGGCCACCGGAACGTCGCCTTCGTAACGAAGGCAGCACAAAGGCCTGCTGCAGAGTCCCAGAACTTTTCCCTGCATTCCCTGAAGGTTCAAAAAAGGAGAGCGCTGCGTATCGACGTTGAGCACCGTCTTGGCACGACAATTCCAGTAATTGCAGCAAACTCGCCGACCGCATATTCCAAGCCCGCCGAATAATTCGGTTTCATCGCGGGGACCGATCTGGCGAAGCTCGATCCTGGTCCTGAAAACGAATGCCAGTTCTCTGACAAGTTTTCTGAAATCGACCTTGGAATCGGCCTTGAAGTAAAAAGTCACCCTGCTTCCGTCGAAAAGATATTTGACCGAAAGAAGCTTCATCGGAAGCTCGAGTTTTTTTATTTTATTCTGGCAGACGTTGAAAGCTTCTTTTTCCCGCTGCTGGTTCTGCTGTTCCTGAATAAGATCGTTCTTGTTGATCTTGCGGATGATGCGAAGCTGAGGATCCGATATTTTAGAGTTCGCCGGAGCGTCGAGCATGACGACCTCTGCGGCGTCCTTACCCTTTGCGAGCTTGACTACGACCCTTTCGCCCGCTTTTAATTCCATGGCCTCGTCCGGAACAAAATAAAGTTCGCCCGTGAGCTTGAATCTGATGCCCACCAGTTTCTGATTTTCGGGAAGGGTCGACGGAGGCTGGGATGCAGTCTGCGTTGAGGTTTGTGACACCTGAACGGTTTCGGGAAGGACGGACGCGGGAGACGAAATCCGCTGTTCGGAGGTGTCAGCGGCTACGGGAACGACCGGTCCATCGTGAACCGAACCGCCTGCGTCCGGCAACGGCTTATCGTCCCCGGGATCGGTCTCGACCGCAAAATACATTTCGCCATCGTCGCCGGCCGCCGATGACGCGCAATGACCGCACGAATCAATAACGCTCTTCTGACAGCAGGGAGCCGTCTCGCCACCGGGGCCGACGGAAGAATTTCCGCAGCACGAAGACGAAGGTTGCGGCGACGTTTCCTGATCGTTCTCCGGCGGAACCGCCGGAATATTATTTTTTTCATCCTGCATTTTAATTCACTTCTTTTGGCGAAATAATCCGTAACATGAAATTTTCGAGGTATAATTCCGGATTGACGTTCGCAGTAATATCCCTGTAATAACCGACTCTGAATTCCTCCGCCAGTCTGGCAAGGTCCCCGGAATCATAAAGAGAAGCTCCGTAAGAGATCATAGACCCGGATTGACCGGTTTTCGAGCCGCCGGCGGAACTTTCATTCCCGTCGCACGTTTCGGCACACCGCCCGGAATCCGATTCGATCGACGAATGAATGCGATTTTCAGCGACGGCGTTCTTCTCTATGAAAAACATCTCGAGCCCCAGAAGAAGAGATGAGACCAGACGCATATATTCCTCGCGACGCAGTCTCGCCACTTCCCGGCGGGCATGTTCCGTAAGATCGGAAAGGACCCTCGTATTAACCGATTCCTTGAAAGAATGAATGTATTCTTCCGAAGCCTTTCCGAAATCGTCAAAACAGGCTTCAATTTCCGAAGATACTGTATAAAATAAAGCCTGCGCGTCTCTGCGCGATGATCTTTTCGCGAAGGTCAGCAGGGCTAGCGCAAGACAATTTTTCAGGTAACGACCTGAAGAAATTTTGGATTCAATTCTATCAAATAGGTCGTCCAAATGCAAGCTTTTTTCGACCGGAACAAGTTCCCCCGGCACCGGACGCGGATATGCCATAATAACGAGCTGCCTCAGAGTAGAGCAATCCGGTTGTAACGTGAACTTGTTCAAAAGGACGCGCAATGACCGGTAATTTTCCGCGAAGTTTTCGGAACGGACCGCAGATAAGGACGCGCCCACCGAACCGGACGCTTCCGCGACGAATGAGGCGATGTCCGAAGACAGTTCCGGCTCGATGTCAGACAGGAACCTGACCGTTTCTTCTGTCGATACTTCCCTGAACCTGACGCACTGGCAACGCGACTTCAGCGTCGGGAGGAGTGAATCGAAAGAAGAGGTAATCAATATGAAAGTGACTCCGGGGATCGGTTCCTCCAGCGTTTTCAAAAAACAGTTGGCGGATGCCTGATTGAAAAACCTCACGTCGTCGATAATAAAAACCTGACGGATACCCGTGGGGACCATATAAGAGCATGGTTCTATGATACGCGTCCTGATGTCGTCTATCGGTATCTCGCCGAATTTGTACCTCAGGCGAACCACATAAGGAAACGCTCCTCTGAGGTACTGGGCGCAGCTCTCGCACACGCCGCATGCCAGGCCGCCCTCGGGCGCCAGACAGTTGAGCGACATGGCGAAGATATCGGCGCAGGCCGATTTGCCGTTTCCGGAGGGGCCGTAAAAAAGGAACGAGTGCGAATTGTTCCGCCCCGAAACTACGGTCTTTATAAGTTCCAGCTTGTCCGCATGGCCGGCCAGGCCGACGCGAAAATTCTTTTTATCGCTCATGTGAAGAAACTAGCGCCCTTCGACGCCGGTGCCGTTTCCACCCCCGTTTTCGCCGGTCCCGCCGGATCTTTTGGCGTTAATGGCATGACGCATCCTGACCATTCCGACGACGAACAACAGGCATATAAGAAGGAGCAGGAAAAGCGCCTTGATATTATTGATTTTCGCCATACCGATAGAAAAGAAGGACAGAAATAAAGCTATGAGGTACAAAACGAACACCGCCTGCTTGTGCGAAAGGCCGAGCTCGAGGAACTGATGGTGCAGGTGCTCCTTGTCGGCGATATGGGGCGGCATTTCCTTGGATATTCTTCGGACGATTGCGTAAACCATGTCGATTATGGGAATGAGAAGCGCCAGAAAAGGAACGAGAACGATAGCGAAAGTGGCGCCCTTGAAAGCCCCCATGACCGACGTTACTCCCAGGGTAAAACCGAGGAACGTGGCCCCGCCGTCGCCCATGAAGATGCGCGCGGGATAAAAATTATATTTCAAAAATCCGATGCACGATCCGGCCATGGCCGAAAGCATCACGCAGGAATTCAGCGAGAGTTTATCCATGAAGTTCACGACGATCAGAGTGAGAGAGGCTATCGCCGTAATTCCGGCCGCGAGTCCGTCCAGCCCATCGATGAAATTTATCATGTTGGTAATCGCTACGACCCAGAAAATGGTCGCGGGTATCTTAAGAAAGCCGAGATCGAAACGCGTTCCTGGCTGTATTCCCGAAATAACTCCTATTTTCAGCCCATAAACGACGAGGACCGAAGCCGCGATTACCTGAACGAAAAATTTCATCCGCGGCGAAAGATCGTATATATCATCGGAAACGCCGAGAATGAAAATTATGAATGACGCTATGAGGAACCCGACGACCGTCCCGTCGGCGGTTATCGCCGGAACATAAGGAAGCGACAGCTGAGTCGGAATGAAAAGCCCGGTCAGAAAAGCAAGATAGATGGCAAGGCCGCCAAGCCTGCCGCGAGGTTCTGAATGGACCTTTCTCGGCGAAGGCTTGTCGATCACCCTGAAATGATTCGATAGTTTAATAGCCAGCGGGGTAAGGACAATGCAGGCCAAAAACGCGAAAATAAAGCTGACCGATATTTTGGTAATAAATATGTTATTCATCTTGATGTCGGGGGAAATTATAAAGTAATTCGGCTTATTTGTCAATTTGACCCGTTTCAGACACGCCGGCGCTTCACCGGGAAACGAAGTCCGACCTGCGGTTTCGCGTCCCGCTTCGCCGCCGGCAAAACTGTCGTTCCTTAATTCGTTCTGATTGCGACAATTGAATTTTGGTTTTTAATAATGAAGATAAAAAGATAAGACTGGTTAATTAGATCAGTTAATTTCTGTATAGTGTATCCAGAATTTGAATGGACCAACGATGCTCACATCTTCGGTGATCTCGATATAAAGTTTTATTTTGTGGTTGAATTTCTTTATCTCGTTGACGATGTCGTGAAGGTTGATCGAATCGAACATCATAAACGGTTCTATTATCAATCCTTCGTTCTTGGCTTTTCTTCTCACCTTATCCAGATAAGAAATGAGCTCGAGTTTTATGCTGTCCCTGGATTTCGAGCCGTCGATGACTATGTGCTCCTTTTCCTCCTGGTCTTTGGGAACATCATCGAATTTAATCAGATCGCCTTTTTTGAAAATGATGCGGTTCTTTTCGGATCGGACATTTACGTCTCCGAGGTTCTCGCCTTTCATTACGCGCTGTTTGGTCTTGATATAAACCACCAGTTCCTCGTTCGGCGTAAGATTTTTCAATACGCCGAAGAGCGGCTCGCGAAGCTGGCCCCATATAACCGAGGAATCCCTGACTGTAACGCCGAGGTTCTCGCAAAGACTTTTCAATTTATTGATAAGATCGATAAATTGCATCTCTATCTCTTCAGTCTTCGATTTGGCTGAAATAACCTCGAACGCTATCAGCGAGTCTGGTTGAAAAACCACGCTTTCGCGATTTTTTATATCGAGCGTCTTTTCCATCGAGGCGACTTCCGCCTTCAGCTTCTCCTTCGACTCGTTCAAATCGCGTATGGCCGAAAGCGCCCTTTCATATTCCAGTCTCGTGGAATCGAAACTCGTCTGTGTTTCCTTGAGTTTTTTGGTAAGTTCGTCACGATCGCGCCTGATTTCGTCGATCTTGAAAAGCGCGACGCGGGCTTCTTCGGAAACCGCCGTGAGTATGGCGAGAGTGACCACCGTGATCAGCATTCCGGTCAATATGGATATCACGACCGCCGTGGTACGGGGGCGCATGCCTGAAAAAGTCAGTCGCATCTTGCCGATTTTCCGGCCCAGAATGTCGCCGACATATGCGAGGAGTCCGCTCAAAGCGAGTAAGACGATAATGTTAAAATACATATTTATAATATCGGCAAAAAAAAATTTTATAATATAGCCGGCAAAAAATTTATAGCATAGATAATGTATTTTGACAAAATGACCGCTAAGTGCTAAAATATCGCCATGAAAAAGAACGAAGGCTTTTTGTTCACCGCCGTATTCACCGCTTTTTTTCTCACGGGAGCGGCCGGCCTCATCTATCAGGTCGTCTGGTCCAGGATGCTTCACCTAGTATTCGGCGTCACGTTATACGCGGCGGCTTCGGTCGTCGTGTCCTTCATGGCCGGACTTTCGGCCGGAAGTTATTTTTCGGGATCGATAGTAAGGTCGCCGCGTTCGGCGGCCTCTACTTACGCCGCGTTCGAGATCGCGATCGGCGTATTCGGCTTCTTCTCGCCCCAACTGCTCGGAGCGCTTTACGACAGGGCCCCCGGATTCTACGCCGCATTCGTTTTCGGCGGCGAAAATGGCCCGGCATGGCTTTTCGCGCGGTTCGCCGCCTGCTTCGCGGTCCTTTTTCTACCGACATTTCTCATGGGCGCGACGCTTCCCATTCTGCTGAAATACCTCGTGGCTAATAAAATGGGCGAAGGCGAGAGCCTCGGAGCGCTTTACGGAATAAACACACTCGGCGCTTGCGCCGGAGCGCTTTTGTCCGGGTTCGTCCTCATTCCGTCCGTCGGACTCACCGCGGCGGCCCGAATGGCGTCTTTACTGAACATCCTCGCCGCCATAGCGGTGTACTGGGCCGACGGATTATTCTGCCGGCCGTCAGATCAAATACCCGATCAGCCGACCGATCAATCGTCCGATCGCCCGGCATACGGTTTCCCTGAAAAACCCGGCGAAGGCATCACGATTGAAAATGTATCTTCAACGGAATACGCCCGTAAAAATGAAATTTCTCCGGCCTGTTCGTCTGAAATCACGATTGACGGGTCCGGGCCATCCACAAGCGAAACCGCCGAAGAGCCGCCGGACCCGAAATTCAGATACGCGTTGCTTGTCTTCGTCTTCGTTTCAGGCTTCGTCGCGCTGGGATACGAAATGGTCTGGACGAGGATCTTCACGATGTTCCTGAAGAACGCGCCCTACGCTTTTTCCGTCATGCTGGCCGTTTACCTCGCCGGCACGGGCATCGGCGCAGCCGCCTATTCATGGATATGCCGCGTCGCCGGGGAAGATTCCAGGAAAATGATACTGGTGACGCTGAATTATCTTTCGCCCATCGCCGCGTATCTCGGTTATTCGATGCTCATCGACGTTTATCAGAAACTCGATCCGTCCGCAGGATATACCGCGATGTTCCAGGGATATCTGTGGACCGCGGCGGCGGCGGGAGCCACGGCCGTCCTGCCCGTGTCGCTGATTATGGGGGCGACGCTTCCGGCGGCGATCGAAACGCTCATATTGTCCTCGGGGCGAAGGAACCCTGGAATGTCGGCGGCGACGGCCGGAAGGCTTTACTCGCTCAATACCGTTGGCGCCATAGCGGGAACGCTCGCGGCCGGATTTTTCATGATCCCTCTTCTGGGCCTGAACTGCTCGATGATGGCCCTTCTTCTGGCCGGGTTCGCCGCGGCGCTCGCGCTCGTCGCGGTCGCCCCCCTGAAAAATCCCTTCGCCAGGCCCCTGTTCCTCTGGGCCGGGGTTTTCATCGCCTACCTTTTCATCAACGCCCCCGACGTGCCGCTATTCATAGCTACAGACCGCATGGAAAAGATCTTTCCGGGCGGAAAATTCGTTTATTACCGCGATGACGAGGTCGCGAACGTAGGCGTGGAAAAGAACGGAATGCTCTTCGTCGACGCCCGGCCCATGACGATAAGGGTGTCCGTACTTAAAATGATGGCGCACATCCCCTTCGCCATCGCCGAAAATCCGAAGAAAATGCTCGTCGTCTGCCTGGGCGAGGGCGGAACGTTCAGGGCCTCCTCGGTTCATGAGGAACTGAAAGTCGACGTCGTCGAACTCTCGCCTTCGGTCGTCGAGGCCTACGCTAAGATTTATTCCGCCGGCGCCCCTCTTCCGAGAGGCTCAAGAATCGTCACCGGCGACGGAAGAAATTTCGTCCATCTGTCCGGTGAAAAATACGACATCATCACCATCGACCCTCCGCCGCCGCTTTACGGCAGCGGAGCTGTGCATTTTCACACGGTCGAATTTTACAGGAGCTGCCGCGCGATACTCAGCGACGATGGAGTGATCTGCCAGTGGTTCCCGTTCCAGACAGATAAGAAATCCTATATGGCCGCGCTGAAAAGCTTCGTGGAGGTATTCCCGGAATGCGCCGTCTGGTCGGTTCCCGAAGATGTGGGCTTGCTTATGCTGGGAACGGCGAAAAATAAAATGGAACTTTCCGCCAGAAGATTCATCAAGGTTTTCTCGAATCGTGAAGTCGCAAAAGACCTTTCCGAGTTCACGAAAGCCACCGCCCTTAAGTATATAGCCAATCCCTACTATATGCTTTCGCTCGTCGTCAACGACGGCGCCGGAATTTCGCGTCTCGCCGCCGACCTGAAGCCGGTCACGGACGATTCTCCCTCTCTCGAGTTCTCTTACGCCGCCTACTGCTCCGAGCTGGAGGCCGCTTACGCCCGCAACGCGAGCAAATATCTCAAATTCACTTCCGATGTCTCATCGGCCGAACAAAAAATCTTCAAGCTTTGCCCCGACCTTTCGGCTTCGCTCGCAGATTGCCAGGACCCGATTTCCCATTTTTTCGCGGCCAGAATTTACGCTGCGGCGAAAATGAAGCCCGAAGCGCTTCTCGAAATCGAAATGGCCAGAAATTATAAATTGCAGCCGGAATTCGACCTGCGCGCGATCGAGGAATCCATAACGGCGCAGGACTCGTCGGAAACCGGAACCATAAAATAAAAAACTTATTCGATTTTTCCCTGTGGAATTTTAAAGAAAAAAGAAGATCCTTTTCCCCGGCGGGACTCGAACCTGAGCGAGCCTCCCTGCAGCTCGGCGAAAAACCTGGCGATCTTGAGGCCGCTGCCGAAACCGATTTCGCCGGCCGTACCGGGCGTGCACGCGTCGAAAGACTCGTCGGAAAAAATTTTTTCCTGTTGCTCTTCGGTCATTCCCTGCCCGCAGTCGTGAATTTCGAAACAGACGCCGTCCCCTTCGCACCCGGCGACGATCCTGACGTTCCCTTCCGGCTCGGAAAATTTCACGGCGTTGCCGACGAGATTGTTGACGACCTGCCTTATCTTGTCACGGTCGATGACCACGGATGATATTTCGGGAGCGAACTCCCTTGAAATATTAATTTTTTTGAATGTTATCAGAGGCTTGAACAGCTCGAGAGACCCGTCGATAATGCCCCCGAAGTCGCAACGGCATGGCCTGATACCGGGACGCGCGCCCGTCAATTCGCCGACGTCGGTCATCTCGGATATAACCGCCATCAGGTCGTATGCCACGTCGGTCATTTTTCTGGCGAACGCCGACGTCGGAGAATCGTTTCCGATCTCCGCCGATTCCGACAGGAACTTGGCGTAGATAAGCATCAGCCCGGCCTTGGTTCTGAGGTCCTGGGAAATGATTCCGTTATACCTTTCGCCGATTCCGGCGGCTTCGAGAAGCTCCTCGCGAAGAAGCCTGACGTTTTCGTCGGCTTTTTTTAAAGCGGCTTCGCGATCTTCGACGGCCTGTTCGAGATCGATAGTCTGGCGGCAGATGACATCGATCATGAAATTAAGGTTACGGCCCAGATACCCGATCTCGTTGGCCCCTGACACGTCCGCGAAGGCCTGATAATTTCCCGACACCACTTCATCCGTAAGTGAAGACAGCCTGAGCAGAGGTTCCGCGACATGACGGCGGACGGTCTTTTTTACCGCAACGTAGAACGCCACCAGGCCGAAAGCCGCGAGGAGCACGATAGACGGCAGAAGAAACGCCGGGCGCGACGCGAAAAAATTCCACGTAATCAACAGAAGCGAAAAAAGGTATATGCACAGAATTAAAGCGGCGAATGTAAGTTTTTTCGCAAGAGATCTGGATATGGTTTTCGGAGAATGTAGCATGGCGATGATTTTACATTACTTCTGCCCTCCAAGTCAACATGGATAAAATATGTTTGACAAAACAAGTACAGTTCGTATAGAATTGTCAGCGATATGTGCGCAGAAAAAAACACTAAAAACAAAGAAATACAGGTCCCGAAAACTTTCGAGGACGCCATCAGTCAGATTGCCCTTCTGTCCGAAACCGCGCGCGCTCGCGAAAACGAAGTCAGCACGCTGAAAAAGGAAGCGCTCGAAATCAGGTCGGAAGCGGCCGAGCTTCGCGCACAGGTATCGAACCTCGAGGAACTGGTGCGCCTCGCGCAGCAATCCCAGGAAAGAAACGAAGCTGAAATCGAGAAGGCCGGAAAACAGAAGTCTCATGAACACGAAAAAAGGCGGCTTCACCTTCTCAAGGAACGCGAACTGAAAAAAGCGCTGATCGAAAAGGATAAGCGCATCTCCCTGCTTGAAGAGGAAATCGGGGAACTCAAAAACCAGTGGCCCGAGGAGGCCTCCCAGGAGATCCCCGCGCTCTTTTCCGAGGAGATCGAGCGAGTAAAGCTTGAAAACGATGAACTGAACCGAAGCTCCGCCGAACTCAAATCGGAAATAGCAGTTCGTGACGCGAAAATCCTCAAGCTCGAAGAAAAAAACAAGTCTCTGGAGGACGACGTTTCGATATTAAAGGACGCCGCTCCCAAAATCGAAAGCCTCGCCATCGATTCGGAAACAAAAAAATTCATTGAGGAAGAACTTGAGACTATCCTTTTCAAGATAGACGACATGACCGAGAACATGCTCGATGAAGATTCCGAAAAATCCGAAGGCTCCGCCGACGAGACGAAAGCCGTCGAGCCGGAAGTGAAAGATAAATTCAAAAAATTATTGAAAATCATCGCCCGCGACGAAATTTTGGCCCTTCTTTCCAGATGCGAAGCCGAAACCCGTCACCTTCAAAACGAGCTTGAAGGGCTCACGGAATCGTTCAGGGAATCGTCCGAAGAAAATACGAAACTTGCCGCCGATCTCAAAAAGATTTCCGAAAAGAACGAAAAACTTTTTGAAAGCGAACGGGCCCTTGCCGAGGAAAACACTAATCTCACACGCGCCCTTAAGGAAAAGACTCTGGAAGCTGAGAGGCTCTTTTCTTCTTCGCAGAGCCTGAGCGAAGAAATCGAGGCTCACCGGAAAACCAAGAACCTCACGCTGGAAGAAAAGACGGCCGAGATAAAAAGGCTGTCCGAAAAATGCAGGGAACTTGCCGATGAAAATTCGTCATTCTCCAGACAGCTGTCGGAAATACGTAAGGCGAAAGACGAAATAGAATCAAAGTTCTCGGCCCTCAGCCTGGAGCACGCCGATTTTCCGGCCCTGCTCCAATCCAAGATCAAGAACATCGAGCAACTGGAATCCGAGGCGGCGGAACTGCGGGTAGAAAACTCGAAACTCTTATCGAAGGTTTCCGAATGCAATTCGGAAATAGCGAACCTGGCCACGCAGCACGAGGAACTCCATTCCGCCAGAAACGCGCTCGAAAAACTTCTGGAGGAAAAGAACTCCGAAATCGCAAGGTTCCGCACGACTTCATCACAATCCGAGACCGCAGCGGCGGAACTCGAAGAAAAGAAGGCGGCGGTCGAAAAGCTCTCGGAATCTATCAAAAAACTGGAGAGCGAATCGGACGCCCTCAAAAACGAAGTCGAGAATCTCAAGGAGATAAACAAGAATCTGCTCGGAACGAACCTTGGCATATCGGGCGAACTTGAGGCGTCTAAAAAGAAAATCAAAGATTACGAATCGAACATTTCAAGCAAGGAAACAGAAATCCAGCGCCTCATGGAATTCAACGAGCGTGAAATGGAAAAACTTCGCGTTTCGTTGAAGGAAGCAGAAGGAAGGTTTTCCGCGAACGACGAAACACTCGCCGCTTCCCTGGAAAAAGAGGCCGCAGCGGAAGAAAGAATGAAAGTTCTCGCAGAAAGCATCGAGAACATACAAATCGAAAACGAAGGATTCAAGGAACGCATTCTGACTCTTGAATCCGAAAATGATTCCCTTCGCGATGCGACCGCTGAACTCGAAAAAAAATATCTGAGCGCGGTCGATGCGGGCGCCCGCCCAGCTTCACAGCCTGGGAACGCGGCCGAAGTCGAAAAAATGCGGGAAACGATCAGGGTTCTCGAAAATCAGTACAACGGAGCTTTATCCGAGATCAGCAACATGAGGTCGAATCTGGATGGACTTTCCTCCTCGCTCAACGAAATAATGAGTGATCTGGCCGCGTCCACGTTCGTCGAACGTGAAGCTCTTTCGGCAGATGGAAATGAAACGCGGAAAGTTTCACCCGACGTGCTTTTCGTATTAGACGATCCCGGCGACGACCCCCGGAGCGGCATTCCGGAAAAAATCCTGTCCGTCCTCAAGAATCTGGGCCTGGCCCACAGGAAGATATCGTTCCGCGACCATCTTTTCGGCGGAAGCGGCGTCTCGCACCTGGCCGTCTTTCTTCCTTTCGAAAGCACGAAAGACGCTCCAAGGCTTTTCGAGGCGGCGGAATCCGCGCTCGGCGCCCCGGTCATACTTTTTTCGAGCGCCAGCAATATCGGCGTATGCGATTGCGTCAATATAATCGTCTCCGGAGCCTTCGCGGATTTCGTCGACCTTTCCGCTTCGGAAAAACTCGTCGAGGCCGCTATAACTCGCGCCCTGGAACGGCGCATAACGTCGATGGGAAACGTCGCGCTGCACAAGGACAGCGATGAATGCAAGCTGCGCGAAAGCGTGGTTCTCACGATAGACAACCGATCGAAATCCAACAGAATCGAGGATATCGAAAAGCGAGTGACGTTCCTCAAGGAAAATAATAAACACATGAAAGACAATCTTCGCAGCATCCAGAATGCGTTCGATCATATCGTGTCGGTCATAGCCGGCCTTGACCTGGCGAGCATTCCGAATGAAATCGCGGAAGGATTTAATGAAATCACTTCCACTCTTTTGAAAATTGCATCCATAAAATAAGAGCTGGCGCAATAATCATAAAAAAATTTTATCCGTATCATCTGGACTCTTGATTTTTCATGATGCGTGTGGTAAAATTAATTTACTTAAAACACCCTTTAAAGGATGGTGGACACATTGGATATTACCGAAGTAAGGGTCAGGAAAGTAAACGGAGACGGAAAACTAAAGGCGTTCGCGTCAATAACGATCGATAACGCATTCGTTGTTCATGACCTTAAAGTCATAGAAGGAAAAAAAGGCTATTTCGTGGCTATGCCTTCCCGCAAAACCACGAGCGGCGATTATAAAGATACCGCGCATCCCATCGCTACGGAAACGCGCGAACTGATCCAGAACGCTGTGCTACTCGAGTTCGACAAAGTCAAAGACATAGTGATCGAGGAACACGCAATGGCCGCTGTCGCGACCGGCATCGAGTAATCATGATATTATTGGGGCGTCGCCAAGCTGGTAAGGCAACGGATTTTGGTTCCGTCATTCGTGGGTTCGAATCCTCCCGCCCCAGTGTTTTTTAATAAACCCGCTTAAAATTTGGGTAGATGGGAATTCCCGTCTACCCAAATTCATTTTCAGGCACATCATGGCAATAATATTCCGGAGAGTTTGAAATGCAGTTATCAGCCGTCATACTTGCGGCGGGTCTTGGGACCCGCATGAAATCCAGATTGCCAAAGGTTCTTTTCGAAGTGGCCGGCGAACCGCTCGTTTCGCATGTCATTTCAACGGTCCGTTCGCTCCACGTGCACCCCGAAAAAATTATACTCGTCGTGGGCCATTCGCGCGAACTCGTAATCGAGACCGTCAAAAAATCCCATCCGGATACCGACGCTCTTCGTTTCGTCGTACAGGCTGAACAGCATGGCACCGGCCATGCCCTTATACAGGCGCGTGAAGAACTTTCCAACCAGGAAGGATCGACTTTCGTCCTCTGCGGCGACACGCCCCTTCTCACCCCGGAACTTCTTGAAAACCTTTATAAATTTCATACCGTCAACGGTTCGGATGCCACAGTCCTGACCACAAGAGTCAGAGAACCTCGAGGGTACGGCAGGATCGTCAGAACTCAGGACGGCCGTGTAAAATCGATAATAGAAGAACGCGACGCTTCCGATGAGGTCAGAAAGATCAACGAAATAAACACAGGCGTTTATCTTTTTTCGACGAAAAAACTCCTGGCCGCTCTCGACCGCCTCAAGCCGGAAAACGACCAGCACGAATACTACCTCACCGACACCATCGGCATCCTCAATTCATGGGGATCGAAAGCCATGGCCTATGAAGAGGCGGAAGACCATCTGATGATGGGTATAAACAACCGCTTCGAGCTTTCGGTCGCGGAAAGATATATGCGCGAAAGGATCAACAGGCGGCACATGATCGCCGGGGTCACCATCGTCGATCCCGCCACGACGTATATTGAATCGAAGGTCAGGATATCCGCCGATGTCACCATTTTTCCGAACACCCACCTGAAAGGCTCCACAGAAATCGACGAAGGCTCGATCATCGGCCCCGATTCCCTCGTCGAAAATTCGAAGATCGGAAAAGGCTGCGTTGTCAGGCAAAGCACCGTCGAGGACTCCAGGCTGGCGTCTAACGTTAAGGTCGGACCGTATTCCCACATCCGTCCCGGCACCTTTCTCGACGAAGGCGTTCACATCGGCAACTATGTCGAGGTAAAAAAATCCTCCATCGGCGCCAATTCCAAGGCCAACCATCTCACTTACATCGGTGACGCCGAGATCGGCTCCTCGGCCAATGTCGGAGCCGGCACGATTACATGCAATTACGACGGTGTCAACAAGAACAAAACGAAAATAGGAGACGCCGTATTCATAGGCTCCAACACCGCTCTGGTTGCGCCGGTGGAAATAGGAGAAGGCTCGCTCGTCGCCGCCGGTTCGGTCATAACGAAAAATGTTCCGCCTTTCTCTCTTGCCATAGAGCGATGCGAACAGGTAATAAAAATCGATTATATGAAGAAGAGAAAAATCGAAAAGAACGGAAGTGCAAAAAAAAATGGACGATAGAAAAAAACTCAAGGT
>Ga0079303_10000173_pt1 | contig 14418 bp, 11 predicted proteins | sample Methanogen_OWC_FD_77073 | JGI IMG/M metagenome (GOLD analysis project Ga0079303, IMG submission 77073) | Enriched soil microbial communities from Old Woman Creek wetland in Ohio, USA - Methanogen_OWC | ecosystem: Environmental > Terrestrial > Soil > Wetlands | place: USA: Ohio | collected...
ACTACAGCTGCAAGTATTATTGCCTTCAACGACGATGCAGTGAAGACGTTTTTAAAGACGAGAGAACTAAGTACAGCAACCAGTGCACCTCCGATAAGGCCCTCAACCGTCTTGCCTGGACTGATCTTTGGAAACAGCTTCGTTCTGCCAAAGAGCTGACCCGATACCTGGCTGAAACCGTCAAAGATTGCAGTAATGAGGAAAGCAAAAAGTATTATTCCCTTATCTATATGGCTGAAAGAATAAAACCCGATTGACAGCGACGCCATAATTATTATTGAAGCAATAAAGAAGCTTGCATGACTGAATCCGGACCCCCTGTAGAGTTTGAAAAGTTCATAAAAGCCTACGATTATAATCACCGCCGCAACATATCTGAAAATGACAGGATTAACAGCAATGCTGAAAAACACCAGGCTGAGGACTAAAAGGTAGTTTACATGTTTTATCCAGGCTTTCCGTTTTATCTGGGGTTCTTTTCGTCTGTTGATGAAATAAATGCCAACAGTTCCGAGCAGGTAGTAAACAAGAATTACAGTATATATGATCCAAACCGTTTTCATGAGTTTATCTGTAATTGATTATTTCAAAAGCGGTGTGAAAAATCATTTCAGTTTTTCTTTTCGGTTTTTCTCTCTTTAAGCACCCAGTAAAGCCCTTTGACATTTGATCGCATTTCGGGAAGTATCAAGTCCAAGACGATGCACTCAACAGCGCCCATAATGCCCCAGGCAATCACAAAATAATAGAAGGCTGGGATAAAGCCTATTGTAAAAAGACAGATGAAGAAAAAAGCCTGGATATACCCGCTGATCTTTGTGGTATAGAGGTGGTAGCTGGGAAACTTCCTGAATTTTATAAGAGAAACTATAACCGTGCTCACCAGCATGCTGATGAAAATGATGAAGCTGACAAGGTGTGGCCTGAAGTCCTCCATTTTAAACACGACCATGCCAATGAAGGCAAGCACGTAGGTAAAGTTGTCAGCAAAAGCGTCAAGTCTTGCCCCGAGCTCGGTCTCCATATGGAATCTTCGTGCAATATAACCGTCAAGAGCATCGGTAATTAGATTTATTACCAGGAAAATGGCGAACAGATTCTCTTTGCCTGATATAATGAAATACAAAATTAACGGGTCAATGAAAAGCCGATAGGCAGAGATTAGATTTGGTATGGTCCATAATTCACTTTTTTTCATAAGAGGGTTGGTCTCAATGAAATTGTTCCGTTATCAAACCAACTAAAATTCCGACATGGGTGTTACAAATATGAGGATAAATTTGACTTTAGGAAAGTAAGTCGGTAAAAAGTAGTAATTTTATGTACTGAACTACCCGCCAAGGGTTTTATGAATATATCGGAATGACAAGAATTCTGATTAAAAAACTATTATTTCTGCTGGTGCTGGCATTGACAGTTTCGTGCAGCACTTCAAAAAAAGCCTCTTCCGGGATTGAAGAGGACGAGCTGATAATTACCAGAAAATATGTCGGTGTTTTCATGGATTACCGCCATACCGGCCCTGAAAACTATGACGGGCCCAATATTATCTGGGTCAAGACATCGATGGAAAATATATACGGGAAAATTTCGGCCTACGGCAAAAAATGCGAATTTGCAGAAGGTGACAGGCTATATTTAAGAAGGACTTTTTACAGTCCGGGGATAGTCTCCGGATACTGGGTCTATACCCTTGAAAATGATTCCTCGGTTTCTTACAGGGCGACGGACCTGCAGCATGACCGTGAGGTTTTCATCAAAACCTGGTTTGAATAACAATGTATTTTGAGAAAAGGCAATCTGACAGGGATGTCAGTCTTTATTTCATTGCAGTTCTTCCAAATGATAAGCTGAGAGATCAGATCAAGGGCATAAAGGAAAGGATGCAAACAGAGTATGGTTCCGGTCATGCTCTTAAATCACCTGCTCACATAACCCTCCAGATCCCGTTCAAACGTAGTTCAACTGATGAAGTCAGACTGGCAGAAGCACTTCGCAGATTTGCCGCAGCTGAGCAGCCATTTTCTTTGGAACTTAATGGGTACGGAGCGTTTGCACCAAGGGTAATATTCCTTAAAATTGCTGAACCCGACCCGGTTGTACGACTGCATTCACATCTTAAGAAGGTGCTGCTTGAAGAACTGCATTTCAATCACGACGAAGTCATGAATGCTGTTCAGCCTCATATAACCGTTGCCACAAGGGATCTGACAAAAGAAGCTTTCAATGAAGCCTGGCCGGAATTTCAGAATGAAGAATTCAGGGCATCATTCGAGGTTAACAGTATTTTTCTTTTAAAGCATAACGGCCGGCACTGGAATATTCTTGAAGAATTTCCGTTCGGCAGGCAAGACTAAATGGGAATATCACTCCTTTTTGCCCGGTTTTTTCCTGCTGTGATTTTTTATTTCAAATGGGATCACCAATAAGGCGAGGGCTGTAAGAAATATCGCCCAGTAATTTACCTCTTTCGTTTCTGCCCACATGATATAATCATCAGTAAGAAAAAGTTCGCCTTTAACGGCCCATGCAACTTCGCCTCCCGGCATCAGATAACCGTTTGATGATTTGACTTTTTCAGGCATTACAATCTGCATGGTATAGTCCTTGAATGAAATAAACCTGTCCATCTTCTCGTCACAGATCTTGAAGGCGCTGTCGAGTTCGGGCTGAAATTTTCCGAAGATGCTGTCGCCAATAATTTTGGCATATGACTTACTGAATTCGGGGTTGAGCAGGATCAGCGTGTCGAACTCTTCTTCATGCGCCCGGAGGACTTTCTTGATAATAGTGTCTTTTCCTGCAGCTATACACATGGCTCCTGTTTCTTCAATCCATTCCGAGACAAATGATTTGGCCATCCATTTTGTACTATGCTCATCAATACTATCACCGAGCGCCGTATATCTGAGACTGTCAGGCCCGGCAAGCATCTCCCTCCATTTGACGGGAGGCATTTTCATGAATTCAATCTCTTCAGGATTGAGGAACTTCGCGACCGGATACCCGTAATCAAGGCTCCTGCCACATTTTTCCGAGAAGTAAAAAGAGGTCGTAAACCATTTGAATTTATGCTCAAACAATGCAGAGCGGGCGACATTGCTGTTTTTCCCCGTGTCAGCCAGGTACGCCTTGTTTATCTCATCGGCCGATTTAAAAAGCTTCTCGGCAAGCAGAAACCAGGTTGTGTCTCCCTTATCTGAAATACTCAGAGAATCATGTAGTTTCCAGGTGCTGTCAACCGGTACCGCAAAGTCCTTAAGAGCAAGTTCGTTATTGTTATTTTTCAGCTCCGCTTTTCTGACAACTGATCCGTCTCGTCCGACGCAGTCAGTAACTGTCGTTTCAGGTTCATTACAGGAAATGACGCTCAGGAGAAGCGCAATCACAAGGAAGATTCTCTTTTTCATACCGGATGTACGTGCCTCCTTCAGCACGGCTTATGAACAGCAAGTTACACCCTTTTTTTATTTATCCGTGCTTTTCTTTTCAGGAACAAATACCATCTCGAGAAGATCGGCTTTTCCCAGGTACTTCTTTACCATTTTCTTCATATCCTTGACCGTAAGGTTGTTAAGGATATTTGTAAAATTCCTGTTATCATTATTATCTATGCCTGTCAGATAATAACTTCTTATTGTATTTGACCAGTACTTATTATGCAGCAAGTCTTCCTCGCGGTTTTTCAGCAGGTTGCTGACGACCTTTTCCAGGTCGGTCTTCGAAGGGCCGTTTGTGGCAATTCCCTGCAACTCCCGGTATATTATTTCCTTTAATTCCGAGGCTCTCTCCGGGTCACATTCAAAAGCAATAAGAAGGTCCGCCTTTTCCACCGGCCTCTTCTGTGACGAGGTGTTGAGGTTTACCCCATAGGTACCGCCCTCATCTTCGCGCACCTTTTCAGTATAGACCAGCTCGAGAATACCTTTCAGCACATCCATTGCAATATAGTTGGCTGGTTTATACTTTTCCTCAGCCGTATAGTTCATTATAACTGTCGCTTTGGGAACGGCCAATGGTATCGCTATTTCCTTTTTGACAGTTCCCCTGGGCTGTCTTATTCCGAGATCTTTCCAGGTCTTAGCGGCGTGTATTGACGGAAGCGAGCCTATGTATTTCATGGCCATATCCTTAGCAACTGCTTCATCGATATTTCCTGTAATGAAGAACGTGAATTCCGATACGTCATCGAAGGCTGTCGCGTATATATAATTTACATCTTCGTACTTAATGGAATTCATCGATTCCGGAGTCATGATGAAGGTGCGGGGATTGTACCCGGTCATATTCAGGGTGAGGCTGTCTGACATTATCTTGTTGGGGTCTTTCTGCATGGCAGTCACTACGGCTTTATAGCGACCGACAATTGCATCAAAAGCCTCCCTGTTGTAGTTTGGTTTTGCGAAACGCAGGTACAGCAACTGCATCATTGTTTCAAAGTCCTTGGGAGTGGAGGAGCCGGAGACAGTCTGCATTGTCTCCTGCAGGCCGAGGGAAACAGATGCCTTTTTACCGGCGAGCATTTTTGTCAGGGTTACGTTGTCAAAATCACCGGCGCCGTACATTGAAATTATCGGTGAGAACAAGGCAAGTGACGGTACCAGTGAGTCAGCATATACTGATGAACCGCCGAATGCATATCCGGAAATTGTCACGTTGTCTTTTTCAAAGTCAGCATGCCTGTACACGACCCTGGCGCCGTTTGCAAGTGTCCATTCGGTGGCACTGAACTGTGGCAGCGGCGTAGTCCTTAAGACTGCTGATCCGGTGAGGGTCCCGCTTATCAGGTCAGGACCGCCGGTAATATCCTCGTAAGGGCTTATCTCCGCATTTTTTACTTTTCTCACAATATCAAAAGCCTCCTTTTCAGTAAGATGTTGTCTGTCGTCTGGTCCTTCAACCAGTATGAAGCTGTTATTATCAACAGCAAGGCCTTTCAGCCTGGCAGAGACCTCTTCTCTGGTAATTGAAGGCAGGAACCGTTTATAGTATTCATATTGTACATCGAGCGACGGAATGGGTTCACCTGTAAGGAAGTTATCCCTGACTTGTGAAGCCCAGTCATCATTAGATATCTTATCTCTCTGTTTGTACATGTTCTCGAAGTTGGAAAGCATAGTTGCCTTGGCTCTTGTGAGCTCCCCTTCAGTGAAGCCGTATCTGCGTGCTCTCTCGTATTCTGTAAGTGCAGCTTCGAAAGCCTTACTTTCCTCGTTGTCACGCACTGTCGCCGACAGAGTAAGCGCGTTGTAACCTCTTGCGAGGAAAGAACCGTAATTCAATGACCCCGATATGAATGGTGGCGTACCTTTCTGCACTATCTCGCTGAACCTGTTTCGCATCATGGCGTTCATCAGGCTTGTGACGAGATCGTCACGCACGTATTCTTCATCCCTGGGTCTTTTGTCAGGTTCGCGGTCGATTGTTATGAGGTTTACATCAGTCTCAGGGGCCTCAGGGTCAGTCACAAGCAGGTATTTGGTCCCCGTCCTTGGAATTAGCAGGTTTTCAGGTCTCGGTGCCGCATTCTCCACAGCCGGGATGGGAGAGAAGATTTCTTTTATTTTAGTTTCAACCGCGTCAACATCAATATCGCCTACAATGGCAATAGCCTGCAGATCAGTGCGGTACCACTGATGATAAAAATCACGCAATGTATCAGGATTAAAGGTTTTAAGAATCAGTGTATCGCCTATAAGGTTCCTGACAGCATATTGTGAACCTTCAAACAGGACCGGTAATATTTGGTTCATCATCCTCCATGATGCATCGCGTCTTGATCTCCATTCTTCAATAATAACACCCCTCTCCTTGTTGATTTCTTCATCTGAAAGCGTAATGAAATCCGACCAGTCGGCAAGTATCATAAGACAGGTATCGATGAGCCCCGGTTGGTCAACAGGCACATCGCTCAGGTTATATACCGTTTCGTCCCAGCCTGTGTAGGCGTTAATATCGGCACCAAATTCAACTCCATGACGTTCAAGGGTATTCAGAATACCTTTGCCGGGAAAGTGTTCGGTCCCGTTTAATGCCATGTGCTCAAGGAAATGTGCAAGGCCGTTCTGACTGTCTTTTTCAAGTATTGACCCGACATTCTGAATAAAATAATAGCTGGCTCTGCCGGCCGGCTCGGTATTATGCCTGATATAATAAGTAAGTCCGTTTCCGAGTTTCCCGATACGGTATTCAGGGTCGACGGGCACCTTGCTGCCGGTAGCAGCCTGGGCAGCGGATGCCAGGCTTACAGTAATCAGCATGGAGAAAAAGAGTAACCTTTTCATGATTTTTACGGATTTTAGAATTTAAGACATTGACCTGACTTTGTTTATAAAAATTATAAAGAACCATCACTAAGGATGGTTCAGTCGCACTGTTTTTATAGGATTTCAGAAGAGCCCGTGCAGTTCGGCATTGATCTTATCAATAACCTCGCTGAGGTGCTCCTTGTTCTCAGGGAAATCGTAATAGTCAGCTTCGAGTACCAGCAGTTTCCCCAGCTTGTAAGATTCAATCCATGCCTCATAGCGTTCATTGAGACGCTTGAGGTAATCGATCCTGATCGAGCTTTCATACTCCCTGCCGCGTTTCTGAATCTGGTTGACAAGGGTAGGCACTGAGGCCCTGAGGTAAAGCAAAAGATCCGGCGGCTCAACAAGAGAGCTCATCAGTTTGAACAGTGTGAAATAATTTTCAAAGTCACGTGTCGACATCAACCCCATAGCATGAAGGTTAGGCGCGAAAATATACGCATCCTCGTAGATGGTGCGGTCCTGAACAATAGTGTTCTTTGCCTTTTTGATTTCAAGCACCTGGCTGAAGCGTGAATTCAGGAAGTAAATCTGTAGATTGAATGACCATCTCTGCATATCCTCATAGAAATCATTCAGATAAGGATTTTCGTCAACATCCTCATAATGAGCCTGCCAGCCGTAGTGTTTTGAGAGCAGGCCCGCCAATGTTGTCTTGCCTGATCCGATATTGCCTGCTATTGCTATGTGCATAAAAAACAGCTTTAAATCTGAGTTTAAATATAGAAAAAAGGGAGGGAGAAGAACTGCATGTTGATAAAAAGATTTTACATGCCTGCAGTTCTCAGGACACTCTCGACATATTCGCGGTTATTTGAAAGCCGGGGCATTTTATTCTGGCCTCCAAGCTTATCTCTTTCCTTGAACCATTTATAGAAAGTGCCTGCCGGAACCGTTCGTACGACCGGTTTGGAGAGAGTAAGATCCTTGTATCTTTTGGCCTCATAATCAGAGTTCACTGACTGCAGGGCGGTATCGAGCACATCAATGAAGTGATCAAGGTTGTCAGGATCGTTGTCAAATTCTATTACCCATTCATGTGCTCCCCTCGTTTCATCGCCCATATATATTGGTCCGGCGGTATAATCGTTTATATGGGCCCCGGTATTCCTGCATGCATTCTCCAGCGCTCTTTCCGCATTATCGATTATGACCTCTTCGCCGAAGGCGTTAATAAAATGCTTCGTTCGTCCTGATATCTTTATCTTGTGCGGAAAGAGGTGTGTAAATTCCACGGTGTCGCCAATGGTGTATCTCCACAAACCACCGTCTGTAGATATGACAACGGCATAGTTTACACCTTTCTCCACCTCTCCGACAGTAAGTGTTTGCGGATTAACGGAGTTGATCTCTTCCACTGGAATAAACTCATAAAATATTCCGTAGTCAAGCATCAGGAGCATGGAGCTGTCAGACAGGTCATCCTGTATGGCGAAAAAGCCTTCCGAAGCGTTATATGTCTCCATGAAATGCATGTTCGGACCAGGAAGCAGCCGCCGGTACTGTTCCCTGTAGGGCATAAAACTGACGCCGCCGTGAAAGAACACCTCCAGATCAGGCCATACCTCGTGCAGGTTATTCCTGCCGGTAGTTCTTAGTATGTATCTGATAAGTACAAGATACCATGACGGTACTCCCGAAATGCTTGTGACATTCAGCCCGACCGTTTTCTCGGTTATCATCCTCATCTTTTCTTCAAAATCCCCGATGAGGGCAATTTTTGCCGGGGGTGTCCGTATCAGGTTAGCATAGACAGGGGCGTTCTCAATGAGGATAGCTGAGAGGTCACCATACAATGACCTGTTGCTGAAGTTGTTGATCTGATGACTTCCTCCCAGGGTAAGCCCCTTGCCCATAAATATCCTGGTGTCTGGATTTAGAGAGGTGTATAATACCAAACAGTCTTTAGCTCCGCGGTAATGCGTTCCTTCGAGAGATTCCCTGGTTATGGGGATGAATTTACTCTTCGCGCTTGTTGTGCCTGATGATTTGGCGAACCACTTCACTTCCCCCGGCCAAAGGAGGTCTTTTTCTCCTGCCCTCAGCCTTTCGACATAAGGAATGAATTCCTCGTAGCTCTGCAGGGGAACGTTATTGCGGAATTGCTCAAAAGTTAAAGCTGATGAATATCCGTGCTCCCTTCCCCATACAGTATCCCTGCTATGCGTCAGGAGCTGTGTTAAAACTTTCTGCTGAACCTCGACAGGATTTTTCCTGAAAAGATCAATCTGGTGAATTCTACCGGTGTTTATCCACTTTATTACAGAAGGGATTAATGGCATCGATCATTATTTGTAACAAATATAGCTAAAGACACCATTAAGTTTACCTGAAGATGTCTTTCATGACCTGGAGTGAACGTATCTGCCTGATGCCGGGGAGATGAAGGTTATAATATTTAAGTATTTTTTCAAGCAGTTCCGAACGTTCTTCTCCAGACATCCGAAGCTCACCCAGCTTTTCTGCCGGCATCCTTAGCAGGCGGTTGAGGATTGCCGCAGTGCGGGGCTCAATATAATCAGGGTGCGATGGCGGGCTTTGGGTAAACTGCCCGCTGATCATATCAAAATAACAACCGTCGAGCGTCGCAGGTGACGGGCCGATTCCGGTATAGTCTGTAAATGCCACAAGAAACCAGAGATGAAAATTACTGATGCCTGCAGTCATCCCGTCAAGAGATATCACTGAAGATTCAATGAAACCGTACAACATACGGTTGACATCCTCTTCCCTGATGATGCTGTAAAGCAGCTCGCTGATGAACATAGTAATAGTGCTGCGGTAAATATCTCCCGGGATATTTTTGGGGATGAATGACAGGCTTAGTTCTTTAAGGTTATTGAGTTCCCTGTTCTCATAATGGTAGAGCTCAAGCCTGAACATATTCAACGGCTGGAAGTAGGAAAATTTAGTACTTCGTTTTTTTGAAGAAATGCCTTTGACCATCACTGACAACCTTCCGTACTCACGGGTATAAAAGTGCGCTATCAGGGAATTGTCAGAATAACGCACATGATGGAGCAGTATGGCTTCTGTCTTTACGAGCATTGTTTAAGGCTGCAGGTCCAAAAGTATTAAAGTTTCTGCAGAGAGCCCTTCCGGTCACTGGCTGAGTTAAAAAATCGTATATTTACTTTTCAACTTTCAGCAATGGATTCAAGGTCTAAAGATCAGCTTCTCAAGCGTATTGCACGGCTTACCCATCAGAATAAGGAGCTTGAGGAGCAGCTGAAGAAACTTGTACGGGAAAGGGAAAGGCTTATTGATATCAACGAGAAGTACAAGCTCCTGCTCGAAAAAAATAAGCTGGAAACCCTGAAAGTGGAGGAGGAGGAGAGATCTCTCAGGTTTAACATGGTCACAGTCCTTTTTGCCGGGATCCGCGGTTTCTCAAATCTCGGTGACAGGGTGGACTCTGCCCGGCTGATGGATGAGCTTGATGAAATTTTTTATGAATTCGATGAAATAGTAAAAAAATATCATGTAGAGAAGATCAGAACCATCGGTGATACCCTCATGTGTGCCGGTGGAATACCATCAAAAAATATTACCAATCCTGTTGAAGTTGTCATGGCAGCGCTTGAGCTGAGAAATTTTCTTGAGGATTATGAGACGAAGAAAAGAGGGGCCGAAAGAATCTGGGAGCTTAAGATCGGTATCCATACAGGACCGGTCTCTGCAACAATTTCTGGAAAAAACAAGGTTTCATATGATATCAAGGGAAGGGCGGTCAACACGGCAAGCCGCATTGAAGCAGTATCAGAGCAGAATTCCATACTTATCTCAGTCATGACTTATGAGCTGATAAAGGAATTTTTCATATGCGAGTATTTCGGCAAACTGCCTATAAAATATACCGGTAATATCCAGATGTTCCAGGTAAAAGGCCTGATGCCGGAATTATCCGTTGATGGCCTCGGGAAGGTGCCCAATGCGGCATTTAAGATAAAATTCGGGCTGATACAGTTTACTGACATACAGGAGATCATTCTTGACAAGCTCGAAATGGAGCTCCCTGAACATCTTTATTATCACAACGTAAAACACACCGTCGATGTGGTCACAGAGGTTGAGCTGATTGGATGGGCCGAAGGGTGTTCTGACGAGGAGATACTGATCCTGAAAACCGCAGGACTCTTTCATGATGCAGGCCATACTGTATCGTATGACGATCATGAGCATCAGGGTACTCTTATGGCGCGGGAGATGCTTCCAAAATACGGGTATACTGATGAACAGATAGACCGGATATGCCGGATCATTCTGTCAACAAAACTGCCCCCGAGGCCTACGAACCTGCTTGAAGAAATAATCTGTGACTCTGACCTGGACTATCTTGGAAGGAGTGATTTTATTCCTGTATCGAATACGCTTTTTGAGGAGATGAAAGCCCAGAACAAGATCGCGAAGCTGAACGACTGGAATAAGCTTCAGGTCAAATTCATATCAGGGCATCAGTATTTCACTTCTACCGCACGAAGTCTCAGGGAAGTCAACAAACAGCTTCAGATTGAACGTATTCAGAGCCTCATTACCGAAGAGTGATCACCTTATCACAAGCAGCTTGGTGACTTCTGCCAGACTGCCATCCTCATTGCTGCAAAAGACCAGATAAACACCCGTGGCCACTCTCGCCGAGCGGTAATTACGCAGGTCCCATGTGACCTGGCCGCCAAGCGATGAACTCTCATAAACAAGGTTGCCGCTTATATCAGTGATTTTGACCGTGGAGCCTTCCACCAGTCCTGTTACGGTCACAAGCCCTTCATAGTCTTCTCTCACAGGATTTGGAAACACATACATTCCGGAGTAATCTTCCTTACCAGCAGTGGCATCGCCACGAAAAGAGACGATGCCTTCAGATGTTCCGAACCAGACATCGCCTGTGAGTCCGTTAACACTTATTTTAACCATATTGTCAGACAGCAACGGGCTGTTCGTGCTGGTGAAATGAAGCACTTCACTTTTACTGTCTTCCGACATGAGATAAGCACCTGAACTCATTGTCCCGAACCATTTCCGGTTTGCACCGTCGACAGCGATGGTGGTCACTGTCTCCGTGGCAAGAAGGTAATCGGCAAGTCCTGACCCGTCGTTCCTCGGGATCTTTATCCTTGCCGCTTTCAGGTCAGATGAAAAGACCTTGCCGGGATTATAGTAGACTGCCGGACCCATGTCAGTTCCTACCCAGATATTACCGTCCAGGTCTTCAGCGAGGGAGAAAACGTTATTCATGACGTGGCCTTCATAGTCTTCAACCTGCAGCCTGAGGTATCTGTCATCCGAAATGTTTTCCGGGGTGCCGGCCGGGTCATAGACCACCAGGCCGTAACCGCGGGGCAGCAGTGCCCATATATAACCATTTCCGTCAAACAGCATATCGCCGATAACAGGCACGTTAAGGTTGATTGTCGTAGAAATCCACGTCCCGTCCTTTTTCAGTGCCTTGAGATTTCCCGGAACGCCTGACTGTGTCATCCACAGGTTGCCGGACCTGTCGAATGCAAGGCCGCAGATACGGGTATAACTTTCACCCGGATTTATACTTGCCAGCGGCGAGTTGTACTGGTTGAAGTTGTTCAGGATTTCACCTGATTTAAATTCATAAATTCCGTTTCCCCAGGACGAGACAAAGTAATGATCATTTTCCGCGGGATCTGCCACAACTCTCATTGCATCCCTGTCAGATGATCCGTAAAGGATCGTACTGTTCCAGGAATTGCCGGTGTTTGTAAAAACCTGGAACGGACGGTAAACATTACCCCAGGCGTTGTCAACGGTACCCCCGGTGACATAACAGCTGGCGCCTGCAAAATGAATGTCTGCCACGTTATTCGTATACGGCCCCGGGATCGTGTAGCTGTCGAATTTGTTGTAGTCGCTGGTGGAAACTAAACCCGCGGATGCATCAGCTATCCACAGGTTGCCCTGGAAAAAAAGAGTTTTTGCAGGATTTGCAGATGCCCAGCCATAACCTGTTATCTCGCGAATAAACGTACCCTCAACGGAGAACATCAGGATTGAAGAAGGCATAGATACGAAGAGACTGTTGCCGGAAGCATCAATTGATCTGATGGTTCCGCCGGGAGATGTATGTATAAGAGTGGCGGCATTCCCGGCATTAATCCGAAAAAGTGAATCGGATGCCGGCGGGACGCCCGGTTTGCTTATAAACATGACAGAGCCGGCAGCTGTAATTCCGCTATACCTGGAGTCAGGTGACGGAAGTTCTTCAACCTTATCCCAGTTACCGAAATATGAGAGTCCCGTCCGGTCAAGGGGGGCAAAATAGACACCTCTGGCGGTGGCTGCAAATATCTGGTTGTCAACGATTGTCGACTCGTAGACTTCATTGTTGTCGCCGTCCGGTCCCGGCTTCCATGTGTCAGCCACGTACCTGCCACTGACGCTGATGACAACTATTCCGAAACTTCCTGAGAGAAAAGCCCGGTCTCCCGAGACCGTGATGTCATAGATTTCCTTGAGCCCCGGGATATATTTGTTCTTGATGTCCGGTATATTGGTAATTACCCCTTTTTTAATAAGATCAACTCCCGTATTCCTGTAAACGATTACCAGTGTCTGTTCCTCCTCGCACCAGCCGATTTCACCGATGAGGGTCTCGTTGAGACCATTTACCTTTGAGAGTGATGTTAATTCTTTTGTTGGGAAGTCTAATACCAGGATTGAAGCGCCGGCTGAAGAATAAACCTTATCTGCCCCGCCGGCAAGATAGTACGAAGTGCTGTATGAGAGATGGTCCTGCCACGATCCTACTGTCCCCTGTCCGCATAACAGGAAATTCATATGCAAAAGCAATAATCCTGATACTATTCGTCTCATAGTCATTAAACCATGGCAGCGCCTGTTTTATTGTGAGACAGGTTGTTGCGCAAGGAATGCGATCAGTTTTTTCATAGCCTGTGCCCGGTGGGATATCTTGTTTTTTTCCGACAAGGGTATCTCCGCGAAGGTTTTGTCATATCCCTGCGCTATGAAAACCGGATCATATCCGAAACCCCCTGTGCCTTTCCTGTGCTGAATAATTTCACCTTCAACGATTCCTTCGAACAGGTATTCCCTGTTTTCAAATATCAGGGCAATCACTGTTCTGAACCTCGCTTTGCGGTTTGTTACGCCTTCAAGCTGCTCAAGCAGTTTAATGATGTTGTCATCAGGGTTCCTGTCAGCTCCGGCATATCTTGCTGAATGAACTCCAGGGGCTCCGTGCAATGCATTGACCTCCAGTCCGGTATCATCAGCGAACACATTCATGCCGGTTCTTTCATGCACATACCTGGCTTTGTTAAGGGCGTTGTCGGCAAGATTATCAGCATCCTCAGGTATATCTTCAGTTATGCTTACATCAGCCAGGCCAAGGATATTGAATCTGTTATCAAGCAGATCACTTACCTCCCTGATTTTATGCTTGTTGTTTGTAGCAAAGATGAGTTCCATACTGCATTCAGGTCAGGGGCAAAATTAGTCATTGGATTTTCAACGCACTGCATGAGTCTGATAAAACAGTGAAATAAAAGATTATTTTTGTATAGATCACCGTATCTCATTCCTTTATGGCCATCAGGTTTTTCCATGGTTTTCTTGTTCTGAACATTTTCGTGTTATTAAACACCGGAACATTTCCGGCTGATGCAAGTGCTGATCAGGATAGTTCAGCTTTTGTACAAGGTGGTATCAAGGGCGTTTATCTTTATAAGTCAGACGCAAAAATTGACACCATTCATGGCATCCCTGTTATCAGGTATCATGACGGCATAGTTTTCGAAATGCTGAAGAGCGAATGGATAGAGTATTCTTATTTTCTGAAAGGACCTGATGACAGATGGTCAGACTGGACCAGGAGGAGTTACAAGGAATACACAAATCTGAGCCGGGGAAGATACAATTTCATGTACCGTTACCGTATTAACGGAGGGGGATCAGGAAATGGTTCTTTCGCTTTCAGGGTCAGGGCGCCGTGGTACTTTTCCCCGGTAGCATGGGTGATCTATCCGCTGCTTTTATTATTTATCATAATGATGCTGCGGCTGCGGACTCACCGCCTGTTCAGGGAGAGGCAGAACAGGCTTGAGGAGCTTATAGCTGA
>Ga0079303_10000174_pt1 | contig 14403 bp, 12 predicted proteins | sample Methanogen_OWC_FD_77073 | JGI IMG/M metagenome (GOLD analysis project Ga0079303, IMG submission 77073) | Enriched soil microbial communities from Old Woman Creek wetland in Ohio, USA - Methanogen_OWC | ecosystem: Environmental > Terrestrial > Soil > Wetlands | place: USA: Ohio | collected...
TCGATGCACTCCTTGATGTGCTTGAGGAAGGTCACCGCCTCGCGGCCGTCCACGATGCGGTGGTCGTAGCTCAGGGCCACGTACATCATGGGCCGGATCACCACCTGGTCGTCGACCGCCACCGGCCGCTTGTCCACGCGGTGCATGCCGAGGATCCCGCTCTGCGGCGTGTTGAGGATGGGCGTGCTCAACAGGGAGCCGAAGACCCCGCCGTTGGTGATGGTGAAGGTGCCGCCCTCGAGGTCGGCCAGCGTCAGGCGGTTGTCCTTGATCCGCGCGACGAACTCGTTGATGGCCTGCTCGAGCTGGGCGAAGCTCAGCTGGTCCGCGTGGCGGAGGACCGGCACCACCAGCCCGCGCTCGGAGCCCACCGCGACCCCGATGTGGTGGTAGTGGGGGTAGACGATGTCCGTGCCGTCGATGAAGGCGTTGATCTCCGGGACGGCCTTGAGGGCCTCCACGCTCGCCTTGATGAAAAAGGACATGAAGCCCAGCGACACCCCGTGTTTTTTCTGGAAGGTCTCCTTGTAGCGCTGGCGCAGCTCGATCACCGCGCTCATGTCGATGTCGTTGAAGGTGGTGAGCATGGCCGTGTTCTGGCGCGCCTTGAGCAGCCGCTCGGCGATGCGCCGCCGGATGGGGGTCATGGGCTTGCGCGTGATCTCCTCCTTGACCGATTCGCAGGGCGGGCACACGGGCTCGGCGGCCGAAGCAGGGGCAGCCGGTTGGTCGGATTGTTCGATGAAGAGCAGGACGTCGCCCTTGGTGATGCGGCCGCCGGGGCCGGTGCCCTGGATCCGGCTCACATCCAGGCGGTGCTCGCCCACCAGCCGCCGCACCGATGGCGGCAGATCGTCCCGCACCCCGCGGGTTTCGACCGCCGCCGGTGGGGGCGTCTTGGGAACCGCGGACGGCGATTCGGAAGGCGCAGCCGTCGCCTTCTGCGGCGTCGGCGGTTTTTCCACCACCGGCGGCTTCGGTTCGGGGGCCCTTGGAGTTTTTTTCTTTTCAGCCGCAGGCTGTTCTGTTTCGGCGGCGGCCGCCGCCGAAACAGTGTCGATGGCCCCCACCACCGCGCCGATCTTGACCGTGGTGCCGGCCGGGACTTTGACGCTCAGCACGCCCGCGGCCTCGGCCGTGACCTCGAGCGTCACCTTGTCGGTCTCCAGCACGAAGAGGGGCTCGTCCTTGCGGACGGCATCCCCATCCTTTTTAAACCACTGGGCCAGCAGCGCTTCGGTCACGGATTCGCCCACGCTGGGGACCTTGATTTCGATCAGGGCCATGGTCTCTCCTTTTATGGTTTCGGTCCGATCGCCCGGTCGATGATGTCGGCCTGCTCGCGGCGGTAGACGTGCGGGAAGCCCGTGGCCGGCGTCGCGGACTCCCTTCGACCGATGTAGGTCAGGGGCTTGCCGAGGAGCGCCTCGAGCCGCGGCCGGATGAAGGGCCACGCGCCCATGTTCTCCGGCTCCTCTTGCACCCAGCAGACGCCCTGCACCTGCTTGAAGCGCGTCAGGGCCATCCGGAGCGGGCTCTGCGGCACGGGGTAGAGCTGCTCCATGCGCAGGATCGCCACGTCCGGCCGCTTCAGCTCGCGGCGGCGCTGCTGCAGGTCATAGAAAATCTTGCCGCTGCAGAAGACGATCTTGGGTGCCGCCGGGTCGGCGTCGAGGTCTTCCAGCACGCCGCGGAAGCTGCCCTGGGCGAGCTCCTCCAGGCGCGAGACCGCCAGGGGGTTGCGCAGCAGGCTCTTGGGGGTCATGACGACCAGCGGCTTGCGGAAAGCGGCCTTGACCTGGCGCCGCAGCAGGTGGAAGTACTGGGCCGGGGTGGTCGGGTTGCAGACCTGCATGTTCTCGCCCGCGCACAGCTGCAGGAAACGCTCCAGGCGCGCGCTGGAGTGCTCGGGGCCCAAACCCTCCAGGCCGTGGGGCAGCAGCAGGGTGAGGCCGGAGAGGCGCTGCCACTTGGCCTCGCCGCCGGCGATGAACAAATCGATGATGCCCTGGGCGTTGTTGGCGAAGTCGCCGAACTGGGCCTCCCAGAGGGTGAGCCCCTCGGGCCGTGCGAGGGAGTAGCCGTATTCGAAGCCCATCACCCCGGTTTCGGACAAGGGGCTGTCGTAAATGGAGTAGGCCGCCTGGTTTTCCGAAAGCGCATTCAAGGGCACATGCGCCTGGCCGGTGCGGGTGTCCACGAGCACGCTGTGGCGCTGGCTGAAGGTGCCGCGGCCGCTGTCCTGCCCGCTCAACCGCACGGGGTGGCCCTCTGCGAGCAGGCTGGCGAAGGCCAGCGCCTCGGCGTTGGCCCAGTCGATGCCCTCGCCCTTCTCCACCGTTTCCAGCCGCCGGCCGAGAAGCTTTTCGAGCTTCGGGTTCAGGTGGAAGCCTTCGGGCGTGCGGCCGAGGCTGCGCGCCAGGGACACGAGCCGGTCCCGGCCGACTGCGGTCTCGAGGCTGACGGGCGAATAGGTCCCGCTGTAGGCGTCCCAGTTTTCGTAGAAGCGGTGCTCGGGGAAAACGCAGACGCTGCCGTGGATCGCGTCGTAGTCGGCATTCAAGCGGCCCCGCAGCGCCTCGGCCGCCGCCTCGATTTCGGCGGCGGTGACGAGCTTCTCGTCCAGCAGCTTTTCGGCGTAGACCTTGTCGAGGGAAGGCCGCTGGCGGATGCGCTCGTACATGAGCGGCTGGGTGAAGTAGGGCTCGTCGCCCTCGTTGTGGCCGAAGCGCCGGAAACAGACGAGGTCGACGACCACGTCCTTGCCGAACCGCCAGCGGTAGTCGGCGGACAGCCGCATCACGTGGGCCACGGCCTCGGGGTTTTCGCCGTGCACGTGGAACACCGGCGCCATGATCATCTTGGCGATGTCCGTGGAGTAGCGCGAGGAGCGGGCGTGCTCGGGCAGCGTGGTGTAGCCGATCTGGTTGTTGATGACGACGTGGATGGTGCCGCCGGTCGCGTAGCCGTCGAGCTGGGACATGTTCAGGGTCTCGGCCACCACCCCCTGGCCGGCGAAGGCCGCGTCCCCGTGGATCAGCAGCGCCAGCACCTGCTTTCTCTCGCCGGGGCTCAAAAGCTCCTGCCGCCCGCGGGCAAAGCCCTCCACCACCGGGTCCACGGCCTCGAGGTGGCTGGGGTTGTTCATCAGGAGCATCCGCAGATCGCGGCCGGCTGCGGTCTTCAGGTCGTTGAGATAGCCGTTGTGGTACTTCACGTCGCCGGCGCCCACCAGCTCCTCCGGGTCGTAGCAGTTCTCGAACTCGCTGAAGATGTCGGTGAAAGGCTTGGCGAGAATGTTGGCCTGGACGTTGAGCCGGCCGCGGTGGGCCATGCCGAGGATGACCTCGCGGCAGCCGAGCTCGGAGGCCCGCTCCACGAGCATGTCCAGCCCCGGGATGAGGGTGTCCCCACCCTCGAGGGAAAAGCGCGTGACCCCCACGTACTTGGTGTTCAGGAACTGCTCGAAGACGGTGCTGTGGATGAGCTTTTCCAAAATGCGGCGCCGCACGGGCGCCTCGAGTTTCGGTGCGTTGCGCACCGGCTCCATGCGTTCGATCAGCCAGCGCCGTTCGGCCGGGTCCTGGAGGTGCATGAACTCGACCCCCACGGAGCGGCTGTAGGTTTCACGAAACCCGGCGAGGATGTCCCGCAACGGGGCCTTCACGTTCGGGGGCCCGACGGGGACGACGAACGGCTTTTCCAGGTCCTCGGGGGAAAGCCCGACCGCCTCCAGGCTCAGCAGGGGGTGGTCGATGGGGCAGGCTTCCAGGGGGTCGAGGCAGGCCAGCAGATGGCCGATTTCGCGGAAGCGGTAGACGAGGGCGTGGACCCGCGCCTGAGCCAGGGCCTGCTCGGCGTTCGCTGCGCCGAACCCCTCCGCCCGGCCGGAGGCCGCCAGTTCGAAGCCCTCGAAAAAAAACCGCCAGTCTTGGGGGAGGGCCTCCGGGTCGGATTTCCACGCGGCGTGCTGCGATTCGATGAAATCAAGGTTCAGGGTGATCAGGGAAGAAGCCATGGGGAGTCAGTCCTCCGGCGATCAGGAATCGGATCCCTTTCAAGAAACTGGGACGGATCATAAAGAAAAGGATGGGTGGTGTCAAACGTTCCTCTCGCGGCCGCATCGGCCACCGGCGGGCCTTGTAATTTTGCAACTCATTGAATTTCATGGCAAGACGGCAATAACGAAGAAAAATGCCATCGGAAGGTCCTTGACGAACAAGAGTGGTCGCCGGGTTGGCCGGGCAAATCCTATATTTTGATTTTTCCGCACGCGGCATTATCTTGGCTCGTGTGTTTCGAAGCCCCTGCCATCGATCAGCTCCAAGGCAGGCCGTTTAACATAGGAAGCCGAAGGGAGGCCATCGATGATCGACAAAAAAGAGCTTTGCGAAAAAATCCGGAAGATTTACCCGGATGTGGGCGAGTGCGGGATCGATGTCGCGGCGGAGTACGACGCCGCTCAGAAGGCCTGGGTGGTGCACCTCAAGAAGGGCACCTACAAGCTCAAGACTTTCCTTGAGGATGGCGATGCCGAAAAATGCATGCTGGGGCAGAAGTGCGTCGGCCTCGGCATCGAGATCGCACAGCTCAGGGCCAACATCGAACGATTGAAGGAAGCCTGAAGGCGCCAAGCGGGTTCGTTGTTCTTGGTCTAACTCACCTGAATTCGGGAATACCGGAACGCGACATCATTCCTATGGCCGCCTACCGCGAAGAAAAAGATACCATGGGCGTGGTCCGAGTGCCCGAGACGGCGCACTACGGCGCCCAGACCCAGCGGGCCGTCGACAACTTTCCCATCGGCGACCTCAGGATGCCGCTCGACTTCATTCGAGCCCTGGCGCTGATCAAGCGCTGCGGGGCCGAGGTCAACCGGCGGCTGGGCCTGCTGGAGCCCCGCCTGGCCGACGCCGTGGCAACCGCCGCCCGGGAGGTCCTAGAGGGCCGGTTCGACGACCAGTTCGTCGTGGGCGTCTTCCAGACCGGCTCCGGCACCTCGAGCAACATGAACCTGAACGAGGTGATCGCCTCCCGCGCCAATGAAATCCTCACCGGGAAGAGAGGCGGGAAATTCCCGGTCCACCCCAACGACCACGTCAACCTCGGCCAGTCCAGCAACGACACGGTTCCTTCCGCCATCCACATCTCGGCGCTGGTGGCCATCCATCATAAACTTGTTCCGGCGTTGCGGCGGTTGCAGCGGGCGTTGTCGAACAAGGCGCAGGAATTCGCCGATGTGCGCAAGATCGGCCGCACCCACCTCCAGGACGCCGTGCCCATGACCCTTGGGCACGAGTTCTCCGGGTATGCCCGGCAGGTGGAGCTCGGCATCGAGCGGCTGCACGGGGTCGAACCCCGCCTGGCCGAACTGGCGCTCGGGGGCACGGCCGTCGGCACCGGTGTCAACGCCCACCCCGGGTTCGCAGGCGAGACCATCGCCCTCATTGCGCAGGAGACCGGCATCGGCTTCCGCAAGGCCGTCAACTTTTTCGAGGCCCAGGCGGCGAAGGACGCCGCCGTGGAGGCGAGCGGTGCGCTCAAGACCCTCGCCGTGAGCCTGACCAAAATCGCCAACGACATCCGCTGGCTCGGCTCGGGGCCGCGCTGCGGGCTGGGGGAGATCGCCCTGCCGAGCCTTCAGCCGGGCTCATCGATCATGCCGGGCAAGGTCAACCCCGTGATCCCCGAGGCCGTGATCCAGGTCGCCGCCCAGGTGGTCGGCAACGATGCGACCATCACGATCAGCGGGCAGTCCGGCAGCTTCGAGCTCAACGTGATGATGCCGGTGATCGCCTACAACCTGCTGCAGTCCATCGAACTGCTGGCGGCGGCGGCGGCGGTTTTCGCCGACAAGTGCGTGGAAGGCATCTCCGCCAACCGCGAGGCCTGCGCCGCGTTCATCGAGCGCAGCCTGGCCCTCGCGACGGGTCTCGTCCCCCGCATCGGCTACGACCGTGCGGCCGCGGTTGCCAAGGCGGCCTACGATTCCGGCAGAACGGTGCGCGCGGTGCTGATCGAGGAAAAAATTCTGTCGAAAGAGGAAATCGAAAAACTGCTGAACATCTGAGAAACCGATAGGAGGTCGGAATGGCTAAAAAGAAGCGTTACACGGTGAAGGCGGCCTGCCCGCAGTGCGGCTGCAGCGGGGCCACGGTGATGTCGGAAGAGGAGTTGAAAGAACGCTACGGCAATGTGCCCAACTTCGACATGGAGTGCGGCGAGTGCATGGCCAAGTTTTCCACACCCGCCAAGGACGCCTGCCCGGAGTGGGACGCGGAGTGCCGCATGAAGTCGCAGCCGCCGAAGTGAATCCGCCGAACAGGACGGCGCGGCGCCCGGCACGCCGCCTCGGCGCTCAGAAGAGCATCCTAATCGCCTTGTGGCCCATCTTGACGGCCATGTAGATCATCAGGATCCCGGAGACGATGTCCGACTGCCGACGGTAGCGGCTGAAAAGGGCCGACGCTCCGGTGCCCAGCAGGATAAGGCCGGGCACGGTGCCCACTGCAAACGCCAGGGTGGCCAAAACTCCCTGGAGGGCATCGGCGTTTCCGAGGGCCTGGGCAAAGGCGCCGTAGGAAAGGCCGCAGGGGAGGAACCCCAGCATCAGGCCCATCCAAAAGAAGGCGGAATGCGCCCGGTCTCCCGCCGCGCCCTCCAGGGCGCTTTTGAAGCCGGGGATTCGCTCGGGGGAGACCGCATTGAGCCATCCCGGTTCACGGATGATGCCCAGCCTTGTGATTCCCAGCACGAGCAACAGCGCTGACGCGATCAGCCAAAGGGCAACCTTGATCACGACCACCCCTGCGCTGCCGGCGGCGGCCCCGGCCATCAACTGGCCGATGCCCCCCATGATCCCGCCGATGACCGTGTAGGTGGCGACCCGCCCGAGGTGGTAAAGAAGGTGCGGAAGAAAACGGCCCGTGCGGCCGGGGAGTGCGAAGATGAGCGGCCCGCACATGCCGATGCAGTGACCGGTGCCCAGCAGCCCCAGCAGAAACATGCCCCAGATGTCGCCCCTGTCCATTTCCCTTGTCCTCCTTGTCGCTCTTCACGCTGGTCCTGCCGCCGCTTTGGCATTAGCAGATTCCGGCGCTATGACAAAGAGAAATCCAAACCGGGGCATTGCCTTGACGCGGTTTCAAGAGACGTGTTAGACAATCATCGTTTACCGAAATCGGCCTGAAAGCAGTTGATCGGGAAGGGTGAAGTGGCAGAACCGGCAAGTCATCCATCTTTCAGCGGAGCCTCCCGCTTGAAGCTCTTCTGGGCCCTGTCCAGGACGCCTCACGGACTCCTGGACATGTGCACGCCGATCTTCGCCGCCCTGCTCTGGCTGGGCGGGTTTCCTCCGATTCACGTCGCTGTCATCGGATCGATCACCACCTTCGCGGGCTACACGGCGGTCTATGCCCTGAACGACCTGGTCGACTTCCGCGTCGACCGTGAAAAGGCGGCCGCCGGGGGGTTGGCCGAGGCCGGCGGCGACATCGACGGGGTGATCGTCCGGCACCCGATGGCCCAAGGGCTTCTTACGTTCAGGGAAGGGCTGGCCTGGGCGATTTTCTGGTTTGCGGTGGCCCTTCTCGGCGCGTTTAAACTGAACCCGGTGTGTGCCGCCATCTTTCTGGGAGGCTGCGCTTTCGAGGCCGCCTACTGCTGGCTGTGGCGTGTGAGCCCTTACCGGACCCTGGTGAGCGGGGCGGTCAAAACCTCCGGCTCCATGGCGGCCGTGTTCGCGGTCGACCCCCACCCGTCGCCCGCGTTCGTGGTCGCCCTGTTTTTTGCCATTTTCCTCTGGGAGATCGGCGGGCAAAACATCCCCAATGATCTCACCGACCTTGAAGAAGACCGCCGCATGCAGGCGCGCACCATCCCGGTGCACTTCGGGGTCGAAAGGGCCGTGACCCTTGCCGTGGCGGCGGCGGCCCTGGCGCTGGTGCTCAACGTGGTCGTATTCCAGCTCAGCCCGCTGCCGCATGCCGGGGTGCTTGCCCTGCCGGCCCTGGCGGCCGGGTGCTTTCTGTTGGCGTGGCCCGGCCTGCGGCTGTCCGCAGCCAAGGACCGGGCCGCGGCCATGAACCTTTTCACCCGGGCGAGCTATCTTCCGCCGGCGCTGCTGGGGGTGGTGCTGCTGGGCCTCATGGCCTCGTAAAAACCTTTTTGGCAACTGAACTGACTGAACCGTTGCGTGGGATAACCGAGAGGAGATTGAATGAGGGAATTCACACCGGAGGAGCTGACGTCCTTCAACGGCGAAAACGGGAAGCCGGTTTACATCGCCCACGGGGGAAAGGTGTACGACGTCAGCGCCAGCAAAATGTGGAAGACCGGAACGCACATGAAGCGGCACCGCTCCGGCCAGGACCTCACCACCGACATCCAGGGGGCTCCCCACACGCCGGAGGTGCTTGAACGCTTCCCCCAGGTGGGCATGCTCAAGGCGGAGAACGAGGTCGAAGACGCTCGCGTGCCCCCGGCCCTGGCCGCGCTGATTCGGACCTTTCCCTTCCTGCGGCGGCACCCGCATCCGATGACCGTGCACTTCCCGATCGTGTTCATGTTCTCCACCACGGTCTTCAGCCTGCTCTATCTCGTCACCGGGGAGAAATCCTTCGACACCACGGCGTTTCACTGCCTGGGGGCGGGGGTGGTCTTCAACGTCATCGGGATCGCGACCGGCTTCTACACCTGGTGGCTCAATTACATGGCCAAACCGTTGAACCCGGTCAAAATCAAGATCCCGCTCACCCTGGCCATGCTGATCACCTCGATCGTCCTTTTCGTCTGGCGGCTGGAGGTCCCGAACATTCTGGATGCGCTCAGCGGCGCCGGGTTGCTATACATCCTGCTCGTGCTGTCGCTGTCGGCGATGGTGACCGTCATCGGCTGGAACGGGGCGTCGATGACCTTCCCGGTCGAAAAAGAATAGTCGACGCTCCGCAACCGGCGATGGGGTGTCGATATTCGATTGTTTGCGGGATGACTGTCAGCCCTGGCGTGAATGGACGATAGGGAAAAGGGCGAGGCGAGTTGATTCACACAAAAACCGCTTTCAAATAAACCATCCCCACCCCTTGGGGCGGGGATGGTTTATCCGTTTTTTACTTGAATATGTCTTTTGGAATCATTGCGTGGACACCCTTGTTTCCATCAACAACCTGGATGACCCTGCAATCGAGGGCACTGCTGCATACGGCGTAGGTCTCGTTTTTCGTCAAGTTGTTCGTTCTCACTAAAAAGTCGATTGAATCCTTAAGTGCAATTTTCATGGCCTCATCCAGATCCTGGTGAAACCCCATCACGATCCAATGCGTGGCGTTTTCCGCCATCGGGCGCTCCAGCTCGAAGTCCTTGCGCACAATGAATTGGAACTCGGCCTCTTCGATGTAAGTCTCGAGGGCGGTCATGGTTACCTCCCCGTCACCCTGGGCTCCATGGGCGTCGGCAGCCATGAACAGCGCCCCCTTTGCACTGACGGGAAGATACAGGGTCGTCCCGGCGACGGGTTCCTTTGCATTCATCATATCCCGGCAGGTGTTCATGTTGGCGTTGTGCATGGTGATCATAGTGCCGAGATCGGCCTTCGGGTCCTCAAACAAATCTCCTGACGGCATTTTGGGTCCCATCCCGGTCAATTTGCTCAATTCGAAAAAAGACTCGCGCATCCGGTTTTCAGCGGCCTCGCGCATGCCTTGAGCCAAGTTTTTCTGGTTTTCGATGGAAGCCAATTGGGAGTTGATTTCGCTCAAACGAGTCGAGGAAGGGGATGGCGCGGAACTGGTGAGGTTCCCGAGCGTGGTTTCGAGGCAAGCGGTTGTGGCGAGTGTTAAGGCCAGAACGAACATCAGGGAACAGAATCTCGACACTCAGATCTCCTTTCATATGGGAAGATTGGTTTTGAATTAATCAGGCGCGCAGGTGAAAAACTTCGCAAGGCGATACGAGACAATCTTCGAGGAAAGAGCTAATCATATGCCAACCACAACAACCACCGTAAGGGTTGAAAATACGTGCTTTTTAAGATTTTCAGTATAGGAGCGGGCGGGTTGGGGGCTTGCCGTGTTCAAAAATTTGGCAGGTAATACGATGCCGGTCTGCCCCTCACTCCTTGAAACCGGAAAGAACGGCGCCCGGCGTATTGAAAATTCTATGTCGGCGGCCTAAAATTGCCATATTGAATGCAGTCGATCGAAGCGGGGGCGGGGGATTTGCTCAGCCTTGCGCGGACCCAGGAAAGGAGGCGCTCAATGGCCGTTTACTTGGTGCAACACGGCAAAAGCCGGCCCAAAGAGGTCGACCCGGATCAGGGGCTGTCTGGCGAGGGCATCGCGGAAACGGAGCGCATGGCCCGCCTTGCAATCGATCTCGGGCTGAGAGTAGACCGCATCATGCACAGCGGCAAAAAACGTGCCCGGGAGACCGCCGAAATGTATGCGGCGGCGTTGAAACCCGAGCAGTCGGCTGCCGAAGCGGCCGGGTTGAATCCGCTGGACGACGTGGCGCCGTGGCAGTCCCTGGATTCCGGCGGCCGCCTCATGCTGGTCGGCCACCTTCCTTTCATGGAACGGTTGGCGGCGTTGCTGGTGGCCGGCAACCCGGAAAAGACGGTCATCCGCTTCCGTAACAGCGGGATTGTTTGTTTGGAGCGCGAAGAAGGCCCCGGCGGATGGACGATCCGCTGGGCGTTGGTGCCCCGTGTCGGATGACAACGGAGCGCTGGCAAATCGGGATATAAAAAGGGTACAGGCCTCACGGCGTATAACTCAAAAAAAAAGACATCCGCCTCTACACCCTTTCGGTTCAGAACCGAGGCGGAATGTCGGAAGCCATTTGGTCGGGGACGCAGCCTCTTTTATTCCAAACACCCAAACGCCTAACCATCGAAACACCTGAATCCCCCTATCCCTCCTCTTGTTTGAATATCCTTTCGAACCACCGGATGGACGCCTCGTCGGCGATGCCCAGGCGGCGGGCCACCGCCGGCGAGAAGACTTTGAAAACGGCGCTCGCCCGGGCGCAGACATCGCCCTTCGGATCGTAGATCACCCCCTCGGTGACGGCATCGTTCTTGCCGTTGGTGTCCCGCACCCGCGCCTGCGCCTCCAAGTCGCCGCCGACCTGGGCGGGCTTCACGAACTCCACCGTCATGCTCTGGGTGAGGGCGATGCGCTTCAGCAGATGGATGGCCGACCAGCTCATGATCTCGTCCAAAATCGTGGTGAGCACGCCGCCGTGGACGATGCGGCTCCAGCCGCAGAGGTGGTCCGGCACCTTCAGCCGCGAGTAAACGCTCTCCCCGTCGGTGAAAAAACGCATCCGCAGGCCGGAGGGGTTTGTCGGGCTGCAGCCGAAGCAGTTATGGTTTCGGCTGCTTGGCAGTTCTCTTAGGTTTTTTGGCGGGTTCATCTCTGGGATAGATCTGGTTGAAAAGGTTCTGGGCCATCTCCTCGTCCAGCTTCTTCAGGATCTTGAACTGCTCGAGCGCCCCGCTCCGGTCCCCCTTGTAAAGCATGACGGTCCCCAGGATGTAGTGCGCCGGCGCAAAATCCGGGTCCACACGGATCGCCTCCCGAAAGGCGTTGGCCCCTTCCGTTTCGCGGCCGAGGCGGTACAGGGCCTCGCCCATGGCAAAGTAAGCGGGCGCAAAGTCCGGGTTCAGACGGATGACATTTTTCTGGGCGTTGACCGCTTCCTCGAAGCTCCCCAGCTGGCTGTAGGCGATGCCGGCGTTGAAGTAGGCCGGCGCCGCCTCGGGGTTGATGCGGGTGACGGCCTCGAACGCCTCCAGGCCTTCCGTGAAGCGGCCCGCCCGCAACAACGCCATGCCCAGGTTGAAATAGGCCGCCTCGAACTGCGGGTTGATGCCGAGCGCCGCCCGGTACGCGGCGATGGCCTCCTCAAAGCGGCCCAGCTTGCCGTAATAGTTGCCGAGGTGGAAATGCGGGACCTCGTCCTGCGGGCCGGCCTCGACGGCTTGCTTGTAAGCGGTGATGGCGTCTTCGGGGTTGTTGAGACCGGCGTAGCAGGAGCCCAGCCCGCTCCAGGCCGCGGAGTCCGAGGGGTCGGATTCGGTCGCCTTCTTGAAATACTCCAGGGCCTTCCGGTCCTCACCGTTGATGGAGAAGCTGAAGCCTTTCTGGCACAGCGCCTCGGCCGCCCTCGGTTTGTTTCCCAAATGGCCGTAGGCCCACTCTGAGACTGTTTTGGCGGAGTCGAATTTCTTCAAGGATTGAATCTGCGTCGACGTCACGGCAAAGTTCAGGTTTTGCCCCTGGACGAACTGGAACGTGGCGATCCCGACCACCCGGCCCTTCATGCTGGCCACGGGGCTGCCGCTGGAGCCGGGGGAGATGGGTGCGGACATCTGAAAAACGGTGCCCACCGGCGGGATCTCGCGCACCGAGGAGACGATGCCCTCGCTCACCGTCTGCTCCAGGCCCATGGGGCTCCCGACAACGACCACCCGTTCGGCGATCTCCGGCACCCGGTCGTCCACCGGGATCCAGGTGACCTCTTCCGGCGGGATGTCCACCTCGAGTTTCAACAGGTCGGCGCTCCTGTTCTCGGCGATCACGGCCTTGACGCGGTAGGACCTGCCGGTTGCGGTCCGGACATCGGCCGCGTAGCGGCCCGCCAGCACGTGGAAGTTGGTGATCAGGTGGCCCTGGGGGCTCACGAAGAAGCCCGTGCCGATGTTGCCGATGTTGCGCTCGATGTCGTAGGCGATGACGGTGGCGACCGCCGGTTGGATTTTTTTGACCAGCCGGATGAGAGCCGTTTGGGTTTCGGCGGCCGGGGCCGCCACGGCCGCGCCGGCCAGAGTCAGGCAGGCGGCTAATAGGGCGAAGCTCTTCTTGAACATTTTGCTGTTCCTTTTCAGAGACTATAAGCCATCCGAGCGGGATAGGAAAGGCCGGCTTCGGTGAATTAACCGCCCGTCGAGGCTATTGAGCCTGTTCCAGGAGGTTTTCCAGCTCCCGGGCCGTCAGGTCGATGGGGTTGCCCTTCATGCTGCTGGAGCGCATGGAAGCGGCGATCAGCTCCGGTGCGTGTTCGCCGGCGAAGCCGTAGATGGAAAGCTTCGGCACGCGAAGTCGGTCGCAGAGGCCCTGCAGCCAGGCAGCCCCGTCTTCGGCGGCGGCGCCGCTGTCGCCCGTGAATATCCGCGCCGCCTCCAGGAAGCGCTCGAGGGCGGTGGCGCCCGGGTCGCGCTCGCGAAGGGCCTTGATGTTGGCGGCCGCGACGAACGGCAGCAGTCGCCCGCACACCGCGCCATGGGGCGCCTTGAATCTGCCGCCGAAAGGCCCGGCGATGCCGTGCACCGCCCCCAGCCTGGCGTTGGCTAGCGCCAGGCCGCCGCACAGGCTGGCGAGGCTCATCTCTTCGCGGGCTTGCCGATCGCTGCCGTCTGTGAAGGCCCGGAAGAGGGAGCGCGCGGCGCGCCGCAGCCCCTCGCGGCAGAACGCGTCGGTCAGCGGGTTGGCGCTGCGGCCGACGAAGGCCTCCAGGAGCTGGGTCAGGGCATCCAGGCCCGTGGCGGCGGTCAGCCCCGGCGGCATGGAATAGGTCAGCTCCGGGTCGACCAGGGCCAGCCACGGCAGCATGAACGGGCTGCGCATGCTGACCTTGACCTTGTGGCCGGGGGAATCCAGGACGGCGTTGCGGGTGACCTCCGCCCCGGTGCCGGCCGTGGTGGGCACGGCGATGCAGGGCACAGAGGGACGCCGCAGCGGGCGGCCCTGGCCGATCACCTCCAGGTACTGCAGGAGATCCCCTCCGTTGGCAAGCAGGGCGGCGACCGCCTTGCCCGCGTCGATCGCGCTGCCGCCGCCGATGCCGATGACCAGGTCGCAGTCGCGGCTGCCGGCTTCCCCGGCAGCTTCCGCAACCAGCTCGACGGTCGGCTCCCGCCCGATCCGGAACTCCGTGTGCATCACATGGTGGCTTTCGAGATCGCGCAGCAGGGGCCATGCGCGCTTCGGATCGGCGCCGGTGAGCACGAACGCCCGCCGTCCCAGCGCCGCGGCCTCCCGGCCGATCCTGCCGGCTGATCCGGGCCCGAAGACGATGCGGGTGGCGGTAGCAAATTCAAACTGCATCATGCGCCTCCTTCCGGCTTCGGCCCCATCGATAGCATCCCGTGCGGGACGATTCAACAATGAGGCGTCCGGGTGACATTTTTCGGACGGAAAATTGACGAAAATCGTCACCTCCACCTGCCCGTGAATTGAACGAATCAAGCCAACTTTTTGAAATTAAAAGGAATGAAAATATGCCCAACGTCCTGGCATGGATGTTGAATATTTCCAACAGCAACTTCTCAGATGTGCGTGCATCTTCCCCGACGGGCTCTCACAACTCAAATGATTGGAGGACGGCACCGTCAGGAACAACGGC
>Ga0079303_10000175_pt1 | contig 14396 bp, 12 predicted proteins | sample Methanogen_OWC_FD_77073 | JGI IMG/M metagenome (GOLD analysis project Ga0079303, IMG submission 77073) | Enriched soil microbial communities from Old Woman Creek wetland in Ohio, USA - Methanogen_OWC | ecosystem: Environmental > Terrestrial > Soil > Wetlands | place: USA: Ohio | collected...
TTGCCGCGCGACAATATCGTGACGGGGACTTTTTCCGCGCCCGCGCCCGAAAGCAATTCTTCCTTCGCCGCGCGCGCCGAATACCAAAGCGCCTGGAACTGCCACGAGTCTATCTTCCTGCCCGAAGCCTCGAGCTTGGCGCGCACCATATTCGCCAGCGCGACGTCCATGTTGTCGCCGCCGAGCAGTATGTGGTTTCCGACCGCGATGCGGTTCAGGCTGAGCTCTCCGCCCTGCGATCCGACCGCGATAAGGCTGAAGTCGGTCGTGCCGCCGCCCACGTCGAAAACGAGTATGACGTCGCCCTCTTTTACTTCCTTGCGCCATTTATCGCCGAGGCTGTTGAGCCAGGAATAAAATGCCGCCTGCGGCTCCTCCAGAAGCGTGACGTTTTTCAATCCTATCAGGTACGCCGCCTTGAGCGTGAGGTCGCGCGCGATCGCGTCGAACGAGGCGGGAACGGTCAGAAATATGCGCTGTTTTTCCATGGCGGCTTCCGGGTCGGATTTCGCCATCTTGTGGTTCCAGGCGTCCTTCATGTGTTCGAGGTATTTCGCCGACGCCTCGATGGGCGAATATTTCTGGCATTGCTCGTCGGAGCCCCAGGGCAATATTTTTTCCTCGCGCGAAACGCCCGAATGGCAGAGCCACGATTTAGCCGACGATATAAGCCTTTTCGGCGACTCGGCGCCGCGTTTTCTGGCGAACTCGCCGACCATGAAATCCCTGCCGGCCGCCCACGGAAGATCGAGCGACCCCTTCGGGAACTCCACGTCCGAAGCAAGATACACGAAAGACGGCAGCACCGCCTTCTCCTCGACCACGCCCGGCCCGGTGAGCTGGGGTATCGAAAAATTCCTTACCTCGAATTTGTCGTCCTTCGAAGCCGGCGTCTCGATATACGCAAGGGCGCAATTCGTCGTCCCCAGGTCGACGCCTATAATGAATTTCGTTTTTTCGTCCATATTATTTTCCACCCGCCTACATTATCTCGACTTCGGCCGGCGCTATTATCTTCGCGGTCGAAGTTCTGACGGGCAGCTTGACTTCCTTGACCACCCAGCCGGAATGGCGGACAACGCCGTCGAACGGGGGTTTCTTGCCGACATTGCCGACGAGCTTGACGGCGGCGGGGTCGAAATTTTCTTCAACCTTGTATTTGTCGCCCTCGGTCTCCTTGACTACCGGAGCGAGCGGGAAATATTCGGACAGGACCTGACGGCACCCGGTGTGTATGTTCCTCACGGCGGCGCCAACCTGCGCGTCGTCGTAGCTTTTTATATCTTCCATCAGGAAGTCGATGAGGCGGCCCTTTTCCTGCAGAGTGTAAAGCAGCTGCACCGCGTCGGGCAGCTTCTCGGCCGGCTCGGCCGACTGCCTGACGGTGGTTCTTCCGATGAAAACTCCGGCGACCAGACTTGCGCACAACCCGCATATGAATATAGCGTTAGGGTCCATGTTATTTATTCCTCCTGTTTTTAATCTTATGGTTTAGACACTTCTTATCATTTAAAGAAGGCCGTTTCGATTGTCAAACGGGTTCGATGTTATCAAATAATAAGATAAAAGTCAAACATGCTCAATAACCGAACAGCAAATTTCGGGCGGGGCACAAGACTTCGTGAAGCATTCATTCGTTTTACGTTTTCTGGCGCGCCGCAGTTTTGCGCACGCAAAACTGCTATGAATATTAATAAATTGCGACCGGGCGCGCCTAAAAATCCATAATCCGTTCCGGCTCAAATTGACATAACCTCGTATATTTTGTATAATTGATGTAACACATTTCAAAACGTTCTTTTTTAGAAATTTTCCGATTTTTCAACCGCAAAACAATTTATTATATATCGGAGGTAAGGTATGAAAAAATTTAAAAAATCAATGGTTTTCCTGACGGTCATCGCCATCATCGCTTCATTTTTCCTGACGGGCGCGACGTATGCCGCCGACGCTCCGGCCGCTCCGCAGCAGCAGCCGCAGGTCAACGTGGGCCAGCTTTTAAAGGGACTGATCAGCGAATATAAAGAGACTTTCTTCAGGCACCGCATCACTTCGATAATACTCAAGAACAAAGAGATCCAGGCTGAAATCGTCAAAAAGCTCGCGGCCACTCCGGAAGCCGACTTCGGGACCACCGAGATCGCCGTCGTGCGCGATTACTTAAGGACCATAACGACGCTGAAAAACGTCGATCCCAACAGCTATCTCGGCGAAAAAATGCCGCTTCTGGTAAAGGGACTTTACAGCCGCGTCAACTCGGGCTACCAGGAAAAACTCGAAGACCTCACCGAAAAAATAACGACGCTCGTCGTGGTTTCGATGCTTAAAAACGACACCGCCGCCATCGACGAAGTCGTCAAGCTGCTCAAGAGACAGAACGGCACCGCCGCCGCCGCATTCGCGAGCCTCACCGACCAGATCGTCTCCGCGATGAAATTCCAGATGAACTCGAACGCGAGCCTTTCAAACAGCTACATGAAAGAAACCATGAAAACCCTCGAAGGCTTCAAATCGGCGTTCGGGAAATCGAGCCTCGCCGATTTCGACGCGAAAAACGGCGAAAAACTCAAAAAGATGAACCACAAAAGGCTGTGGAAAATGATATCCGCCTACATCCTCATCGAAGTAGCCGACCTTCCTTCAGAGATCGAGCGCATCGGCAAGATGGACATCAATAAAATCTCACAGGCCGACCTTTTGAAGATCCCCGGCGTCTCGGAAGACGCCGCCAAAAAGATAATGGACTACAAGGCTGAAAAAGGCGTCATCACTTCCGTTCAGGAACTCGACGCGATAAAGGGCATCGGCCCGAAAATGATCAGAAAGCTCAAAACCGGTCTCTACAGCGGCGACTTCGTAGTGCCTGAAAAGGAATGGACCGTCCTTTGCTTCATAAACGGCGACAACAACCTCGAACTCGCTTCGCTCATGGGCATCAACGTCATGGAGCGCGTCGGCTCGACCGCCAACATGAACGTCGTCGTCCAGATAGACCGCATCGCGCGCGGCGAATTCGGCAGCGCCGACGAAGCCGAAGGCGGAGACACGGCGGCCGACGGAAACTGGTCGACCTGCCGCCGTTATTTCGTCCAGAAGGATTCCCGCCCGTTCGAACTCAACTCGATACTCCTTGAAAAGATGGGCGAAGTCGACATGGGCTCCAACAAGAACTTCGTCGAATTCGTAAAATACGGCATCACCCACTTCCCGGCCAAACATTACGTGGTGCTCATTTCCAATCACGGCTCCGAATTCGGCATCGGCGGCATCTCCTTCGACGACCAGTCGCAGAACCACATGAATACGATCCAGGTCGGCCAGGCGCTCTCTGAAATCCGCGACATGATCAAGGCCCAGAACGGCAACGACCTTCTCGACCTCATGGTTTTCGACTGCTGCCTGCTGGCCAAGATAGAAATGGTGAAAGAAATTTCCGAATACGCCGAGGCGCTCTACGCCTGCGAAAACGTCCAGATCAACTGGTACGGCTACGACGACTTCCTGAGGTTCCTCGACAAGAAACCCGAGTCGAAGGGCACCGACCTCGCCCGCGCCTACCACAAGGCGTACGTCGACTTCATGAGAAACTGGGCGCGCCAGAAAGGACAGACCGACAAGATGGTCCTCACCTCGACCGCGTTCGACCTCACCAAATATAAAAACTTCGACAACGCCTTCGTTAAATTCTCGCAGGCGATAAACGCTTACGCCGACGCGAAGCCCGAAATCGTCAACCAGGTCCTCGCCGCAATGAAGCCTGTCAACGACGTGAGCGTGTTCGACCTCATCGATTTCGTCAAAAAAGTCCAGGCCGCCGCGAAGGACGACAAGAACCTCCAGAATTCCTGCCGCGAAGTCCTCGAAGCCTACGGCAAACCCATTAACAAAGTCAACACGAAGGAATTCAACATCGCGACCTATCCCGAATCCAGCTTCATCCTCAACGAAGCTCACAACTACCTCGAGGAAACCGGCAACGGCCTCTCGATCGGCATATTCACCAAACCCACCTGGATCACCATCGGCAAGCTGAAACCCGAATGGGGCCTCGACGAATCGAACGTAATGAACTTCCTCAACAAGTTCAAGGACGGCAACTACAACGACCTCAAGCTCTCCCAGGAATCCGAATGGGACGACTTCATGATCAAGATGATCAACAAGAACTAGTCTGATATATAAGAAAAATTAAATATTCGGTAATTATAATATATTAAGGGGCTGTCAAGAAAGATATTTTCTGAAACAGCCCCTTTTTTATCCTGCATTTATAATCGTAAGACTATGAATTTGTTTTCGTCTGGCATTACTGCAACAGTTACATTTTGAGGATTGTATATTTGGGAAAACTTACTTCTATCCCGGGCACTAAAAAAATAATTTGAAAGGTTAATCAATTTTATATTGTTAAAATTAAACCTTTTTAAGCAATAAAATTCATAAGGTTCATAATCATACCCGTGAGTCACTCCAATTTTGTATTTTTTTACAATTTTATCATTTTTTGTTTTAAACCAATTTCTAAAATGAACTTGTTCGAAAATGATAATTATACCTTCTTCTGGAGATAGAAGATTTTTTTCAACCACATTTTTAACCGCTTCGCCAATACTCCTATACTGATGCCCTCCCCTTGCTGTGCGAATAGGTGTTTCCTCGATTATCTTCAATATTTCAGGGTCAGTTCTGAATTTTTCAAGAAATTCGTAATCAGACCAGTCTGATTTTCTGAACTCCTCAAGAGCTTTCGCGCTGAAAATATTTTCGTGGTCGTAAAGAAAATCAATGAAAAAAAACGGATCGGCGGACATGCTTTTTTTATCAAGAGCATATTTGGCCGGAAGGGATTTTTTCTTTTCCTCGCGGTCGGCCCTCGAAGGTTCGAACGCGGCGAGAGCGTAACAACCGTAAATCGCGCATTCATCAGTCGTTATCTTGCCGGCCTTCCAGTCGGCCGTAATATCTTCGAGCGCGCCCCACTGGTGCTTTTCAAGGTATTCGCACTGTTTATAGTACGCGGCATTGGATGCCGAACAGATAAGTAACACGAAAATAATCGAAGTTACTGATATTATGAGGGCCTTTTTCAAAATATGCCTCCATGAATACTTGAATAACCAACTTTAGATTCACTATTCAAGTGTATGTAATATTTAACCGGATGTCAACATGAGCTTGTTCAACGATGTTGATAATTTATCGCAAAAATGGTAAAATACATTGAAAATGAGAAAAATGAGAAGCGAATCAATAAATATCTGTGAAGGCCTTTTGATCCCTTGGATCGGTAACTTGAAAATTTAGTTTCGGCCGCGATGAAGAGCCTGAATTGAATTAAAAAGGCAAGGCGATGTTTCATGAATGCTTTAATCAAAAGAATATCGGTAGACCCTAACATTTGTTTTGGAAAGCCCTGCATAAAAGGAACAAGAATATGGGTTTCTTTGATTCTCGACATGCTTTCCGAAAACGTATCTTTCAAAGAGATAATTTCGGAATATCCGACGCTCAAAGAAGAAGACATCAGAGCCGCGATAGCATACGGCGCCGAAATGACTCGTGAAAGAATAGTCGACATCAAGATTGGCGATAAGGCAGCCTGATGAAACTAAAACTCGACGAAAATTTAGGGAAAAGTGTCAAGAATTTTTTAGTCGACAAAGGTTTCAACGTTGACGATGTTTATGATGAAAAGATCCAGGGCGCAGACGACAATGCAATTTTTCAAAAGTGCATTTCAGATGGAAGATGCCTGATAACTCTCGATACAGATTTTTGTAATGTTTTAAGGTTTCCTTTCGATAAATCCGAAGGTATTATAGTTTTCAGGTCATACGGAACTCATACGCCCTCGTTATTGAAAGAAATGACGGCATATATGATCGCCGCTTTAAACGATAACGAATTAAAAGGTAAATTGTGGATTATCGAACCCGGCCGCGTGCGAATTCACGAACAAGACGACAAATAAGAACAAACTAATAAAAATATTCGACAATTTATATATTCATAGTTTATAATATAATATGCCCCTCCGATTAAATTTCAGAGGGGTGGTTTTTTACCGACGAAACCAGTTTTATATTTTCACGCGAAAAAAACGCAAACCCATACGCATGGCGGATTTACGCTCGTGTATTCGACGCGGTGGCGTCTGCGGGCCATGATCAATATGTGATCGCCGGCCTTCAAAGCCGCGGCCGGGCCGTCCTCGAAGGCAACCGTCGCTTCGCCCTGAACTAAAAGGACCCATTCGTTCTCGGGCTGGTCGTACCAGAAACCTTCGGGCGAAATCTGGCCGGCGGAAAGAATGCGCTCGACGCGGACGGTTCCGCTTTCATGAAGCGTTTCGACTATTTCCTGCGGTATCGCCGCCGGTATATTAAAAATATTATCCATAATCACCAGATCATATAAAAATTTGGCGTCATTGTCAAATCCGGCGGAAAATGCGGACGGCTGCGGCCCGGCGGACTGGCGGAAAAAACGCGCCGAAAGCTGGACATCGGAATTTTAATTTGATATCTTATTGATACGGCCGCGAGATAATTATAATTCGATCGCGGCTGGAGGCTCGAATGTACGCTGTTTTATTTCGAATGTTCAGACATTCCTTGCGGTGCGCGCTGATCGCGACGCTCTCCATTCTTTTCGCCTTCCCGGTATCCGCGCAGAACGACCTGAAAGTCGAGGATCTTCAGAAGATCAACGAACTGGAGGCTAAGCTGAAAAATAACCCCGACAATCATAATTTCGAAAACCTGAACCAGCTTCGCCACCTTTATTCGAGCCGCGACGAAAGAAGATCATTTTACTATTGCGACGAAATTTTCAAAATTTCGACGATGGACGGATATACTCTGGCCGTACTCGCCGACTGGAAATTCGACGAAGATCCGCGCGGCGCCGCATTCGCCCTGGAAATGAAATCCGGCAAATATCCGGAATTCAATTTCGTCAGGGCCGCCTGCATTATCAAGCAGGGCGAGATCTTTTCCAGGCTCGGCGAAAAGAGCCTCGCCCGCTCAAAATTCGAGGCCGCGATGAATTTATCCGCCGACGGATTGCAGACGTACAAGGCGGTAGCGGGCGCGATGATGAAGAATATCGACCTCAAAACATCTTGCGCGCCCTGGAAGATCCCCGTTCTCGAGATCCGATATTTCCCTCTTACAGCCGACAAAAAAATGCTCGATATCGCCGTGACGACAAACGTCGAGATGCCCCTTCCCGATATACGCAAAAAATGCGACGATCTGACCAAAGACATCATGAGATCGCTCGAAGAGGGAAGCCGCTTCAGGGCATACAAGAATCCTGACGCGAAGCCGAGCCTGAAATACGAGATCGTCGGCACCATAGAATATCTGGAGCCTTTCCCTTTCGACAGTAAAAAGAAGTTCCCCGACTATAAAAAGATCCTGGAAAGGGCCAACGCTAAGGATTACGTCGAAAACAAAGGCGTAAAGGAGATATGGATCTGGGGCTATCATTCCCCGGTGTCCGGGCTCTGGGAATCCAACCTGGCCAGCCCCTACGGCGACATCTCCAACAGCGACCGCGACCCTAACGACCTGCCGATCTTCAGCACCACCTACACTGTCTATCATTACAATTACGAGCGCTCGACATCCGAAGCCATCGAGAACCACATGCACCAGATCGAAGGGCTGATCTGGTATTTCAGCAACGACCTGTGGGAGCGTTTCGCCGGCAAATCCGGAAAATTGCGCTGCGGCAACTGCCACTACCCGCCCAACGGCAAGATCGATTACGACTGGACTAATAAAACATATGTCGAGACCGACATCGAGGACTGGCGCCCCGAGGAGCAGGGCGAAATGAAGAAAATCAATTGCGACAGGTGGGACGCCGACAGCCTGAAGTGGTTCATTTACTGGATGCAGAGCCTGCCGGGCGAAAACAACAATCTTAAATATAAAGGCAAAACCCTTACCAACTGGTGGGTCATCGTGGGCGATTATGACGCCGCCGTCAACGACAGGGACGCGATGGCGAAGTGAACGCGAGGTCGTGAAAATCGGAACGGCTCGCCGGGCCGATAAACTCCAGCACCCTGTCAGCTTCAGATCTTCGGGACTGCCGATATCCGCTTAACGGTCTCTTCTTAAAACGCCGGTCAGGCAGCGCGGGCCGCTCCCGTAGGCCATGCTCTCGCCGTAGGGCTGCACGATGGTCTCGATGCCGCGCTTCTGGTATTCGGGAACGAGACGATCGTATTCTTTCGCTATGAGGATAGTTTTTTCATTGAGCATAAGGCCGTTAGCTCCAAAATGGCTCTCCTCACCCGGTTCTATCTTCACCTCGATCTTATCCCAGTCCCGAAGCGGTTCGGGCAGTTCTTTAACCAGCTGCGGATAATAAGTGAGCAAACCGCTGCGGTTAAGCATCATGACCGTATCCAGATGCAGGACATTTCCGGCCAGCGGGATTTTATAAATCGTATATTCCGTTCCCAGAAACTGCCTGAGCCATTCAACGCCGGCGTCGCTTGTAGCCAGGCCGGATTGGCCAAGATAGATGTTGTTCCCGTCCAGCATGATATCGCCGTTTTCCAGAAATATGTCGTCCTCGATATAATGCGGCGAGGCCGGCGGAAGGGCGACATAGCGCGCATCGCCGCCCGCAAGCAGCGGTTCGAGGACGGGCCGTACCGTATATATCTGCTTCCTGCGGAATGGATAGCGCAGGTTGTTCAGAAGAATGCAGTTTTTGCCGATGAAACGGAAGAAGTCCGCGCCGCCGCTGTAGACCGCGCCCTTCTGCACGTTATCAAGGAATGTCGCCTCTTCGGGATAGCGGAAGGGAATATTGCGATGGACCTTGACCCCGCGCGTCTCCAGCGCCCTGACATGGGCCTCGATCTGCTCCCTCAATACCCTGATCTTGTCCGGGAAAACGTCGATGGATTTCCGCCCGCCGTATTCCCTGCAATAATCCTGTCCCTCCGTGCTCATCCACGAAAAAGCAGGTATCCACTCCGGCTCGACGTAATCGTGCTCGATCCCGACGAACACTTCTCTGAGCTGACCCCATTCGTTGAAGGTGCCTAATTCACGTTTGATTGCGGACATAAGCCTCCACTTTCGATGTTCAGTTTTTCAAACCTTTCCGAATATGATGTAAATGCACTAATATTAGCACTTTAGCGAGCAATATTCAATTGAATTCCGACAGGCCCCTTGACATTTTGTATACCGACTGGTATAATAAGATGAAGATAGAAATTTCCAGGGATGCCGGATTATCATTGACGACGGAGAACGATGGCGATGTCTAAAAAAGAAGAAATATTCGAGCTGGCGCTGAATCTGTTCGCCGAAGAGGGTTACGACAACACCGGAGTACAGAAGATCGTCGATTCGGCCGAGGTCAAAAAGCCCACGCTTTATCATTATTTCGGCAGCAAGGAAGGGCTTCTGGACGCGATGCTGGAGCAATATTACGCGCCGTTTCTGCAGGAGCTCTCACAAATAGCGGAATACCGTGGCGACCTGGTGCTGACGCTCGAAAAAATCATCTTCCATTTCCATAAATTCGCCAGGGAAAATCTTTCGTTTTACAAGCTGATGCTGAACCTGACTTTTTCGCCCGAAAAAAGCGCCAGCTATAAATCCATCCTGAAATACGCCATCCAGCAGCACGTAATCCTCGAGCAGATGTTCCATAAAGCGGCGGAGCACCACGGCAACATGAAGGGAAAAAGCCGGATGCTGACGTTCACCTTCATTGGAATAATAAATTCGAATATATCGTATTACTTATATACCAAAAACGACGCGGACGTCGGGGACGAAAGCGCCCGAAAATTGTGCCGGCAGTTCATGTACGGAATCTTCAGCTAGCCGCGAAAAAATCGGAACGCCGTCGTCCCGATCAGATACCCTCGATACCCGAATCGTTTTGATATAAACCAAAAACCGAAGTCATATTTTATATACCTAACGGTATGTACAGGAGGAGTCATTATGAAGTCTTTCAACGAAAAAGTGTTTTACCACATCTATCCGCTCGGATTTTGCGGCGCGCCGGAGAGGAACGACTTCAGCTCGGCGCCGGTCGACCGGCTCGACAGGGTCGCCGAATGGATCGCGCACATGAAGGAACTCGGCGTCAACGCTCTTTATCTTGGGCCGCTCTTCGAATCGGTCGAGCACGGCTACGACACGGTCAACTATTATACTGTGGACAGAAGGCTGGGAACGAACGATTCTCTGAAAAACCTCGTCAGGGCGCTGCACGAAAACGGGATCGACGTCGTCCTCGACGGCGTCTTCAACCATGTCGGCAGGGATTTTTTCGCGTTCAAGGACCTTACGTACTCCGGCCGGGATTCACGCTTCGCCGGCTGGTTCGACGGCGTCGATTTCAGCCGCCGAAGCCCTTACAACGATCAATTCGATTATAACACCTGGGCCGGGCACTACAACCTTGTGAAGTTGAACCTTAAAAATCGCGAAATCGCCGGCCACCTTATCGGCGCCGCCCGGTACTGGATCGAGGAATTCGACATCGACGGGATAAGGCTCGACGCGGCCGACAGCCTCGATTTCGATTTCATGAAAAAATTGTCCGAGGAAGTAAAAAGCGTAAAACCCGATTTCTGGATCATGGGCGAAGTAATCCACGGCAATTACGGCCGCTGGGTCGCAGAGGCGAAGATCGATTCCACCACTAACTACGAATGTTACAAGGGCCTTTATTCGTCGCACAACGACAGAAATTACTTCGAGATCGCCTACTCGCTGCGCCGGCAGTTTTCCAGCCACGGAATTTACAAAGGCCTTTCATTATATAATTTCGCCGACAACCACGACGTGGAAAGAGTGGCTTCGACGATCAAAAAAAGGGAACATCTTTATCCGCTTTACACGCTCCTTTTCATGATGCCCGGAATACCGTCGATATATTACGGAAGCGAGTGGGAGCTCGAAGGGCGGAAAACGAACGGGAGCGATAAAAACCTCAGGCCCGCGATCGATATTCGCGAAATGAAAAGCACGAAACCCGACAACCTGGTAAGACATATTTCGAAGCTTTCCAAAATCAGAAACGAATCGAACGCCATCCGTTACGGGACCTATGCCGAGTTATTCGTCAAATCCGAGCAGTTCGGGTTTTTGAGGGAACACGAAGGCGAATCGGTCGCGGTGATGATCAATTCTTCCGACCGGGAAGTGACGCTCGAAGACACGAAATTGCCGGCTGGAAAGTATATCGACATTTTAAACGGCGACGCCGAAATCGACGCGTACAGTGACCGGTCCGTCAATATTTACCCGAGCTGGGGCAGAATTTTGAGAAAAGTAGGATAATAATCAATATCGTTGCCGGAAACGACGACATGTAGTATAATAGAAACAGATTCATTAAAAAGCGATGTGAAATATGTCGTTATTCAGGTTTGAAATCGACGAACTCAAGGGCCGGCCGGTCCCCGAAGAATTGCTGCCTCACTGCGGCGCGGGGCTGACGGTCCTTATGTTTTATCCCGGCGACTTCACGGCCGTGTGCACGAAACAGCTGTGCTCCTATAACGCATCGAAGGAACTCGTCGAGCTCCCCGGCGTCACATTCATCGCGATATCGCCCGACGGCGAAGCGAGCCACAAAAAATTCGTGGAAAAATACGGTTTCGCGTTCAAGCTGATAAGCGATTCCGCCGGCGAAATGTTCGGCGCGTTCCAGATGAACACGTTCGGAATACACGGCCGCGGGATCGTTTTCGTCAGGGACAAAAAGATAGTCATGGCGGTCAGGGAGCGAATCGCTCTGACCTACATGGGCGCCGACGAATTGAAGGAAATCATCCTCGATTTATCGAAAGGCTGATTTTTTCGCGACCGGCACGGCTAAAATCATTAAAATTCGGAGCTTCGCCCGGTCGCGGTAATATTCCCGCTGCGCGCCGCGCAGCGGCTCTGTTCTGATTAAATTCCTATAAATCGTCTCTCATTTTGCCGGATTCGTCGGCGACATTTTCCAATCGATTCACGAAACCGAACTTCCACGCATGCTTTGAATATTTTTTAGCGAATTTTTCCTTTTGTTTGGCCAAGCCTTTCGTGGCTGATTTATGAATTTTTTCGCCAATGTAGCAATATTTTCGCATAAAATCGTAAAAATATTGTGCGCCCCAGAGTATCGCGGCCGCCATTGGAAAGTCGTCCGGCCCATTTTCCTTCGCAAAAACTTCCAGATATTTTTTGAAAGCTTTTTCATCGAACTCGAAAAATTCGTCCGGCTGAGTTACGATTTTCTTTTCCGGCCGAGATTCGTTAAAATATCTGGTCATAGCGTACCAGATCGATCCCGACGTCGGAAAATCGATTTTTTTCGTTTCAAGCATGAATTTGAAAAAGTGAAACACGAGTTCTTCGAGTGCGCCTATCCGCTCGCCCCTGAAACCTTTCATATATCCCTCGCCGGGAGGCTCAGGAGAAGTCTTTCCGAGTTCGCGTGACGCGGCCGCGATCAATTCGCTCCCACCGGTGATTTTCAACATTTTTGACAATCCATTCAATATATCGGCCGAAAAAGCGCAGCCGCTTTTAATTTTCATGTATTCAGTCTCCAGCAAGGCTGCGTTCAGAACCTGATAAAGGTTAAGATTAGGATCGAATTCGTTCTCGTTGAACCTCATATTACCGACAACGCCGGCGAGTTTCTCGCATGCGTCGAGCGCCGGCGCCATGAAGCCGAAAAATATCGCCGCGCGTATCATCTTCAAGGCGTAACGATATTCGCCCCCATGATTGGAACATTCGTCCGAGAGAAACATCCGGATCGAATTTTCTTCTTTTATTTTCAGCGCATACAGCAGATTGTTGAAGTTGTAACGACCCGTGTTGGCCGTGTAAAGTCCGGGGCATTTCATTTTCAATTCCCGGGAAATTTCACAAGCCCGTTCCGGATCGCCAAAATCGTATAACCCATCGATGAAATCACAAAGTTCTTCTTCCGCTTCGACATACTCGTTATAAGTCGGCAACTTTCCGGACCTGATAATTCGCAGCCCCTCGCCGAATTTTTCGTCGCCGCTCAATTCAATGAATCCGTCGAGCCATTCGACCGCCTCGCGCGACACGGCTTCGTCGAAACCAGGGGCCTCTTCGCCCTTCAGGATCACGTTGAGGTCACGCATTGATTCATATATTTTGCCTTTGTCATAAACGTCCTTATTTTCAAGGCCCGATCGGTATAACTTAAGGGCGCGGTCGTAATCTGGTCCGTCCTTCCCGCCAATATCTCGGTACACGTCGCCCCAGGCCTGATACACTTCCGCCCTGACAGGATATTCCTTCGTGAGCCTTTCAAAACGCTTTTCCCCCTCGGAAAATTCACCGTTCTCAAAGCATTGGATAGCGATGGCGATTTTATCGTAAATAGAGAGTTCTCCTTCGAAACCCGGAAACAACCGGCGCATTTCCGCGCTTAAAGTTTCATAGCGTTTCGCTATTTCCTCGCAGCCGGGCGCATAAGAGATTTCTGAAATCGACAGTTCGAACCGACCGAGCCATTCGAAAAAATCGTATTCCATGTTATCGAAGTGATCGTCAACGATATCGTTTATGTCGCAGCCGGTCCTTTCAGCGACGCCTTTGACGCCATTCCAGGCACGAAGCCATGATTCGAGCTTTTGTTTTTCCTTGCGCTCGTCACCGTAAAGATAACCTTCCTCGACCCACTCCCTGACCATTTCCACCGACGGCCGGTCAGGAGAAAGACGCTTCCATAATTCGTCGGCACCTAAAAGAAAAAAATCTTCGTCGAAATATTCCGCCCTGACAGTATATTCGCTTCTCCACTTATCAATAAGCGAACGGACATCAGCAAAGCGAGCGGCATCCGCGACGAACTTCGCCGCGTCGAAGCCGAACCCTAACTCGTTGAATTGCCCGATTATTTCGCTATTGGCCATCTTTTCGACCGCCATCGGGGTCCATCTTCCCTTGAAAATACCATCCTGCTCAACAAAACGGTTCTTCGGCGCGGGACCGTCGGCAAATAATTCGCCCGTCCTGCGGGCCGGGTCCTCCATCTGCTTTTCAAATTTATCGACGCAGCACTTCTTGTATTTCTTCCCGCTCCCACAGGGGCAGGGATCGTTCCTTCCGATTTTGCTCATTAAAGCCTCCTGGCCTATTTTATCATCTCAATTATTCCAAAGCCACGAGAAATTATTGTAAAAAAATTATTTTACTGGTGTGCTTCAATAACAGGAAAAACTTTTATTAAAATTATCGCAGCCGGTTGCTTCTCATCAGAAAACTTTTCGAAAAGCCGGTTTCGTTGACGACGGTCTTGTCGACCGCGCCGACCCTTATCTTCATGCAGCCGATGCAGTGCGTTCCGTCCTCGTCGAGGCATATCTT
>Ga0079303_10000177_pt1 | contig 14373 bp, 12 predicted proteins | sample Methanogen_OWC_FD_77073 | JGI IMG/M metagenome (GOLD analysis project Ga0079303, IMG submission 77073) | Enriched soil microbial communities from Old Woman Creek wetland in Ohio, USA - Methanogen_OWC | ecosystem: Environmental > Terrestrial > Soil > Wetlands | place: USA: Ohio | collected...
CAGGTAACTGAGCACGAATGCCAGGGCAAAGCAGGCCTCGCCCAGGAACGCCACCGCGACGTGCAGATACAGCCAGTAGGATTGCAGTGCCGGGATCAGCGGCCGTGCTTCACGGACAAACACGGATGCGATGCCGATCATCAGGACGGCCAGCACGGCTGAGCCGGCTTCGGCAAGCGCCAGAGGGTTTTTCCGGGTGAAGAGGATCGAAACCCAGGCGAGAAGCGTCGAAAGGGTCACCAGCGACTCATACATATTCGAGAGCGGCGGATGCCCGGCCGAGTACCATCTCATGCAGAGAGCGAGCGTAGCAATGCCGGCAGCGCTGACTGCCGCGGTCCGCGCCGTCGAATACCAGTTCTGCCGGTTAAGCGTCGCGGCGGCGGCATGACCGATGAATGCGATCATATACAGGCACATTGCCAATGTGAAACAGCCAGTCTCGAGATTCAAATCCGTTCCTCCGGTGGTGGTTCCGTTGCCGGTGCAGATGCTCCCGGAGCGGCACAAAGGCTTTCAAGAACGGTTTTCAGCACGACAGCAGGCCTATTCCCGGCCACGGCGGCCATGACACGCCCATCGGGCCTCCGCCACAGCCACTCCTCATAATACATAATATAAAATGTCAGAAACAGCCCAAGGGTCATCAGCAGGCAGCCCGCCCATACAACCGGAACCCCGGGGTCATGACTGACCTGAAATCCGCTCTCATAGACCGGATCAGCCGAAACAACCTCGAACCGGTATGGTAGATTGCTGGTGTGGCCGGACAGTTCGGCCATTTCGTGGGAAAAAGCCCAGGCCCGGCCCGCGACCTTGCCGTCAGAACCGTAGGCAACGATGCGGCCGCCGGGATTTCTCAGTTCATCGGAGACGCTCACGAACTGTTCGCCCATGATTCTGAAGTCCGACATGAAGTCGATCAGGACGAATGTGTAGTTACTCCAGCCGGGTTTGAACGGCTTTCCGATTTCGAGAGTCATCGTCGCGACGAGGCCGGCATCCGAACCGGTTGCGACAGCCCGGAGGACCTGAACGCTGACCTTCTGATACTTCTTCGACCAGTCGGCCTGGTAAAACGTGAAATCGCCCCATGTCAGCGGCTGATTCACCCTGACGACACCGCTGGCCGGCTCATGGCCGGTTCCGGTCAAGGTCACCCTGGAGTTCCAACTTTTGACGATCGGCTCGTTCCCCGTCTTCGAAGCCTCGTGATAATCGACCCAGAGATCCTCGAATTTCACACGGCAGGCAGGAGAAGCCATACCCGCCTGGAATGTTGTATCCATCGTTTCAACATCATGCCTGATCGTTTCGAGCCGCGGATCATGCGGATTCTGCACCTGTATCGCTCGGGCGGCGCGGCGCAGACGATCGGCTGCCGCGGCAACGCGGATCGCATCGACCGGTGGAACGACGGCGGTTTCGCCGGCCATTCCCCGGACCGACATTTCAACTCCGGAAACGGCCCCCCACAGGCCGCCGGCCAGGATGGCGACAAAGCCAACGTGAATCAGCACTCCGCCGATGAGAGACGCCCGGCCATGCACCCGCAAAAGCAGTTCGCCCTCATCATCGAGTTTCCGTCTCTGCCAGTCGCCATCTCCGGGAAGCGGTTTTTCCGCGGGCCAGTCGCCCCTGACAGGCATCGACGCAATCTCTGCCGGCATTGCAAGAACAAGCCTGGAGCCAAGCCTGGCCCGCGTCAGCTTCAGCCTTGTGACCGTGCAGAGCACGGAAGAAATGGCCAGCAACGCGAGCAGCGCATGGAAGGGCCTGCCATGATAGAGATCGTCAAACCCCAGATCCAGGATTGTCTGGCCGGCACGCGGATATGCGGCCAGGTAATCGCCGTCTTCACGCCCCTGCGGAATGAGTGTGCCAAGCATGGAAAGCAGGCACAGCAGACCGATCAGGACGATTGCCGTCCTGAGCGAGATCAGGAAGCGAAACAACGGCCGCATCAGGCCGGGCCTTTCATGATCAGGAAACCACCTTCAATGTGCGTTTTGCCGGCATCCATTCCTGAACGCGGCGACTGATCCCAGCCGCATCGAGTCCAAGCATGGCACGCAGCTCCGCCTGTTTTCCATGCGGAACGAACCCGTCGGCGATGCCAATGCGAAGAAACCTGGGGGCATAACCGAGATCCACGGCAGCTTCCAAAACAGCGCTGCCAAAGCCCCCGTCAAGAACTCCCTCTTCGATCGTCACGATCGGGAGTTTCAGCCTGAGATGCTTTTCGAGCAGATCACGATCGAGTGGTTTCACGAACCGCGCATTGACGACGGTCGCCTCGATTCCGGCTTGAGAAAGGGTTTCAGCGGCATCCAGCGCTGGATGCAGGGTCGTGCCGAACGTCCATATCGCGAGATCGGCTCCCTTGCGACAGAGTTCGGCGCATCCAAGCCGGATCGGTTCCTGCGGGATTCCCGGCTTTTCTCCGACGCCCGAACCTCGCGGGTAGCGAATGCTCGTCGGGCCTTCAATCGTCGCGGCAAAGCGCAGCATGGCCGCAAGCTCGATTTCATCCTTGGGAGCCATGACGACCAGATTTGGAATCGGCCGAAGCAGCGCGATATCAAATACGCCGTGATGCGTCGGGCCGTCTTCTCCGACAAGACCGGCGCGGTCGAGACAGAGCATGACGGGCAGTTTCATCAGCGCCACATCATGGATGACCTGGTCGACCGCACGCTGCAGGAATGTCGAATAGAGAGCGATGACGGGCCGTTTACCGCCACAGGCGAGGCCGGCAGAAAATGTGACGGCATGCTCTTCCGCGATTCCAACATCGAAAAATCGCTCGGGAAAATCATGAGCGAAGCCGGCAAGCCCGGTTCCTTCCTTCATTGCAGCGGTAATGGCAACCACGCGTTCATCTTCGCAGGCCATTTCGAGCACGGTCTGGCCAAAAACCGCCGTATAGGAAGCCGGCGATTTCACTTTCTTCACTTCGCCAGTCGAGATCTCGAATGGTCCGACACCGTGGAAGAGCGGCGGCTGATCGGCGGCCGGCTTGTAGCCGCGTCCCTTCTCGGTGAGAACGTGGACAAGGACCGGTCCGCGCCGGTCGCGGGCCCAGGCAAGAGTTCGCTCAAGCTGCTCGAAGTCGTAGCCATCGATGGGGCCCATGTATTTGAACCCGAACTCCTCAAAAAGGATGCCCGGAGTCAGAAGATACTTGAGACTGCCCTCAATGCGCGAAAGCAGGCTGAAAATGCGCGAGCCGATTCCCGGGATCTGCTTCACCACATACGCCATGTATTCCTTGGGCGTAGTGAAGGATGGCTCCATGCGCAAGGAATGCAGATACCTCGACATCGCGCCGACGTTCGGCGAAATCGACATGGCATTGTCATTGAGGATGACGATCATGTCGGGGTGCAGGTGGCCGGCGTGATTCAGCGCCTCGAAGGCCATCCCGCCGGTCATGGCGCCGTCACCGATAACCGCGATCACCTTGTGCCGCTGCGCGCTCTGGTCGCGGGCGACTGCCATGCCGAGCGCCGCCGATATCGATGTCGAGCTGTGCCCGGTATCGAACGCATCATGCTCGCTCTCATCGATTTTAGGAAACCCACTCAGCCCGCCAAGAGTGCGCAGAGTCGGGAACTGGCTGACGCGGCCTGTCAGAAGTTTGTGAACGTATGACTGGTGGCCGACATCGAAAATGATTTTGTCCTGAGGGGTATGGAAAACGCGATGCAGAGCCAGCGTCAGCTCGACGATGCCGAGATTGCTGGCAAGGTGTCCGCCGTTCCGGGCAACCACCTGGATGATCCTCTCCCGGATCTGGCCGCTCAGCCTGTGAAGCTGATCGTGAGACAACCCTTTCAGGTCTTCCGGGGAACGGATCTGATCGAGATCCATGCCTGCCTCCGCGTTGACAATGACAAATGAATGGCGTTCCGAGTGAAGCAGGATTATACCACAACTCCCAAAGGATTACTTCCTGTTGAGAGCCTCGAGGAGTTTTTCGATCTCAATTCCGTGCGCTTCGGCAGCCTGACCGAGACTCTCGCCAGCCGCGACCGAACAGCCCAGACAGTGCATGCCGAACTGCATGAGAATATTGCCCGCTTCGGGATTCTTTCTGAGAATATCGCCGATCAGCATGTCGGAGGTAATCGCATCAGTCATTATCGCGCTCCAATATTATATCTTATTATATTTAAACTTCAAGACTCCGTATCGGGGGGAGTCGACATCTTATCCATCGTGTGGTGCTTGTCTTCGAGAGCCTTTGCCTGGCCGGAAACAAAAAGCAGGACCCAGACGGTCTGAAAAACGATCTTGATATCGAGAATTATACTGTATTGATCGAGATAATAGTAATCGTAACTCACCTTGTCGGTCAGCCGCAGGTAATATCGCGAGTTCACGGCGGCAAGTCCCGTGACGCCCGGTCTCACCGAAAGACGCCGGCCCTGGAACTCCAGGTGCTGATTCACGAAAAACGGGCGTTCGGGGCGCGGCCCGACAACCGACATGTCGCCGGTAAGCACGAGAAAAAACTGGGGAAGCTCATCCAGGCCGACCCTGCGTATAAAACGTCCCAGCGGGGTTACACGCGGATCGTCCTCCGTCGAAATCTGAGGGCCTTTTCCGGCTTCGGAGCCTGTGCGCATCGAGCGGAACTTGATGACATCATATTCCCGTCCGTATCGCCCAACCCGCTTCTGTCTGTAGAAAACCGGTCCCGGCGAATCGAGTCTCATGAGTAATGCGGTCAGGATCATGAAAGGCGACGTGATGACAAGGGCAAACAGGGCAAAACAGGTATCAAACGTCCTCTTGATCAGTCGCTGCATGTCCGTGAGGGGAAGAGACGAAACGCTGATGAGAGGCAGATCTTCCAGGCTTACCAGACCCGCGGTACCGGCCGCCGTGGTCGGATCGCATGCGATTCTGACCATGAACGGATGTGGTTCCACCTTGCGGTTATAGAAAATTTCCGCCCAGAACGCGTCGAGGCGGATATGGGGATCGGTCACGAGTATCTCGTGAACATGTCGGAAAACCACTTCAGAAGCCAACTCCCGCACCTGATCGGGCCTGAAGGTCTCAAGAAGCTGGTATCGCACCCCGCCCCGGCGATGAACGTGTCTGATAATGCGCTTGCCTTCCTCCCCGTCGCCGATAATGACGGCTCGTCTCAGAAGAGTGTAAGGCTTGAACCAGCGCGTGAGGAGAACCCGCGTGACAAAGGTCACCGCTATCCCGATAACTGTCGTAAACAGGATGACCGGCCGCGGGAACATATAGGCAAGCGTGGCCATCGGCCGATACATGGAAATAAGCAGATTGAACGCGACAAACGTGGAAAGCAGGGTGGCTGCCGTGTGCGAAAAGACATCGGAGGCCGCCGCCAATGATCTGATACGAAAGACATCAAACATCAGGCCGAAGCACACAAACATCGCGAACAGATACCAGCGCACATCGAAATATGCACCGATATATATCATCCGGCCTGCTATTTCGTAGAGCCAGTATTTGAAGACGCCCCGGAAAAGCAGATTAAGCAAAACCGCGTCGAGAACGGCCAGCATGATCCCGAAGAGCCACTCTCCACCCGGCGAAAGCCGCATCACGAAATGACGAAGCGAGCGCCTGTTTCCGCTCATCGTGATTTTCCGGCAATGACGCCGCAGATACGCGCCAGCTGGCCTTTTTCCGCCCTGATCAGTTCGGCAAGCGCTTTTCGTGACGAAAGAGACGGCGGCATCACGTCATAAATCTCATGCAACAGCAGAATCGCATCCTTTTCATATGCCACCGCCAGCATCAGTAATTCAGCCTCGCTGCGCGGAGGCAACCCGCTCACTCCGGTTTCAGCCGACGATCCGCGCCCCTCCCGCATGGCTTCAAGGTAAGCCAGCAGTTCCGGAGAGGCATACCCGTCAGGCACTTCGAAGGGCATTGCCAGGATCTCCCCGGTAATGCGCTCAAACTCCCTCCCGTGAGCGGCTTCTTCACGCGCCAGCCGCTCAAACAACTGTCGCGACAGGATTGTCGGGGCTTCACGGCTCATCAGTTCGTAGAACCGCCGGCCGCGCTCCTCGATCCGGTCTGCCAGCTCAAACAGATCGCCGGGCTGGAACATTATGACCATTCGACCAGCTCCATTCGCGATCTACTGACGCAACGCCAGTTCAATCTCATTGGCGATATCCGACAGCGCGAGAATCCTGGTGACGGCACCCTGTTCGAGAGCCGCCCGCGGCATTCCGTAGACAATCGATGTGGCACGGTCCTGGCCAATCGTGAGGCCTCCGACCAGCTTGAGATTCTTCAAACCCCTGACTCCGTCTTCACCCATACCTGTCAGAATAATACCGAGCGCTTTTCTTCCGAAACATTCCGCGGCCGAGAAAAAAGTCGCGTCGATACAGGGCGCATATCGTTCCTTTTCGGTTTCATTCGACGTGATGAAAAACTGATACCGGCCATCTTCGCGACGACGAAATCTGGTCTGTGCATCGCCTGGACAGATGTAAGCCACCGATCTCTGCAGAATTTCGCCATCGATCGCTTCCTTGATGCGGATATTGCAGAGCAGGTTCAGTCTTTGCGCGAATGCACCGGTAAAACTGCCCGGCATGTGCTGCGCAATAACGATCGGAGCGGACAGGTTCGCGGCAATGCCGCTCAAAATCTGCTGAATCGCCGGCGGCCCGCCGGTGGATGCCCCGATAACAACCACCCAGTCAATAACCGTGTTGCCTTCGCCCTGGGCTGTCTGGCGTTTGGGAACCACTTCGACGATCTTCAGCCGTGGTTGACGCGGCAAGCTGTCGGCAGCAGCCCTGATTTTCGCCAGCAGGTCCTGTTTCAGCATGAGGATGTTTGACGTGAAGCCAGAGCCAGGCTTTCCGACATAGTCAAACGCGCCCAGATCGAGCGCATCGAGCGTCACCTTGGCGCCGGCCTGGGTCATCGAGCTGACCATGATGACCGGAACCGGGCATATGCGCATGATTTCCCTGAGCGCATGCAGCCCATCCATGATCGGCATCTCGATGTCCATCGTCACGACGCTCGGCCGCAGGCGCTGAACTTTTTCGATGGCTTCCTGGCCATTCGACGCAGAACCCACGATTTCGAGCAGCGGATCTTCCTTGAGCATGCGTTCGATAGCCGTGCGCATGAATGCCGAATCGTCGACAATCAGCACACGGATCTTTTTGTCAGCGCTCATGCCGTTGCTCCTATACCCAGCTCGTGATCTTCCTGTAGCCGTATGCACCGTTACAGGATTTCAATTCAAATACCCCCGGCATCGGAGGCAGGCTCTCGGTTTCCCCGAGAAACAGCATGCCCCCTGTATTCAGGAGCCCGTGAAATGTCCTGACAAGCAGTTGCCGGAATTCCTCGTCAAAGTATATCAGCACGTTTCGGCACATGATGATATCCGAGCCAGCATGGCTTTTCAACCCGCCCAAATCTTTGAGGTTCTGGATCTGGAAGCGTACAAGCCGCATTATCCCTTCAGAAACCCTGAACGTCGCATTTTCGCTATCATCCGCCGGAATCGGCAGGTCAAACTCGTCCCGGATCTCGCGCGACTGGCGACGAAACGACCGACCGCGATACTCCGCAAGCCGGGCTTGCTCCAGCAACCGCTGATTGATGTCCGTTGCAACGACTTCTATCTGGACTCCCCCGTCGCGGCGTTTAAACCAGTCCGCGATATAGGCAAGCGAGTATGCTTCTTCCCCCGTGGCACAGGCAGCGCTCCAGATGCGGATCACATTCAGACCCAGCTTCTTTTTCTCACTCCAGATGGCCGGAAGCAGGGTCTGCGCAAGATATTTGAACTGGCCCGGGTTCCGGAAGAAGAAACTCTCACCGACCGTAATACGCGACATCAGATCGTCACGGGCGTGCGAGCCGATTCCGCTGGTGATGAGAGCCAGATAATCCTCCATGCTGCGAAGGCCGAGCTCTTCGGCATGTTTTCCTATTTTTTCATCGAGTCCGCGCGTGGAAACACGGGAAAGCAGAATTCCGGCATACTCGCGAACGAATTCCGCCAGTCTACTCCGGTGTTGCGGTGAAATGCGGATCATGCCTTGTGATACGGCTCCCCGGCCAGAATACTCAGGCCGCGATACAGCTGTTCCGCCAGCACGAGCAGGGCAAGCTGGTGATTCAGCGTGAAGGGCGACAGAGCCAATTTATCACGAGCCGCCGCCTTGATGTCTGCTGCAAGGCCGGCTGATGGACCCAGACAGAAGGTCATCCTGTTGAGTCCTGATCTGAGCGTGTCTGAAAGCCAGCCCGCGAACTTCATCGAATCGAGCACGCGCCCGTGCTCATCAAGCGCCACGACCCGCTCCGCGCCTTCGATCCGGCGCCTCATCTCGTCCTCGTCGCGACAATGCACAACCGTTGCCGCCAGACGCCCCCTGCATCTTCCAAGATACTCTTCGACGAGGGCCTGGTAGGGCTTGTTCGTGTATTTACCAACCATAAGGATCTCAACGCGCATCTCAGCCTCCGATGCTCGCCGTGCCGGCAAAATCGAAACAATTCTGGGAAGGAGCAACAGCCTTGGGGCCATTCAGGGAAGACGCTGCGCGGCGCACCGGCAGTTCCATGCACCGGCATCGAGCGGTTGGTTCATCCTGACTCGCGATGCACAGCTTTGCATTGGCCAGAAGCGGAGATGCCAGCAGAGGCGCGACATTTGCCCGGACGATTTGAGGCGTATTGGCCTCCTGGCTGACATGCACGAGGATCAAGTGCTGCAATGGCTTCTGGAGCCTTGTCAGGACCCCCCGAACGCCGGTGTTGGGCAGATGCCCGCTGTGACTTTTAATTCGTCGCTTCAGCCAGTCCGGGTATGAGCAGCCGGCAAGCATCTCTTCATCGTAATTGCTTTCAAGGCAGAGAATATCAGAAGACGTCAGATGAGCCATCACAACCGGAGTCACATGGCCCAGATCCGTGGCGACGGCCAGAGACCGGCTGCCGGTCTCGAAGCGAAATCCGATTGGCTCGACGGCATCATGCGGCACCGGAAAAGCCCACACGCGCAGGCCCGCAAATTCGAACTCCCTGTCGGTGGGAAGTCTCACCGCATGTTTGATATCCACACCTTTTCGTTCAACCGCGGCGAGCGTGCCCCGGGTAGCGAAGACCGGCAGGTCATCCCGTTTGCCCAGCAGAACGCGAAGCCCTTTCACGTGGTCCTCATGATCATGTGTGATGAACAGGCCATCAAGATCACTGAGTGACACATCGAGGGCCTCAAGCCCCTGAACAATGCGTTTGCAGCTCAATCCGGCATCGAGCAGGAACCGCCGCCTGCCGAACTCGATCAGCGCAGCATTCCCCTGGCTTCCGGACCCGATGAACGTAACGGATATCATTCAACATCTCCAGGGCACATTCTGTGACTTCCATGCGAGGACTGGTCGTTGGTCATATCTACGGCAAGTATGCCCTGAATTCTCCCTTTTTTCCAGTGCGTTTTAAAAAAAGCACAGAGGGCACGGTGCATTGAATTTCAGGAATTTTCACGTCCTTCATCGCCACGCAGGCGGCGGAAACTCCCCGGAAGAGCGTTTATGACATCACTGACACTCATCGCGTCTGCGCCAAGCGCGTTTCTGACGGTTTCCGCGGCGTCAGACTGCAGAAAAACACCGACGATCGCAGCGTGCAAAGCCGGAAGCCCCTGAGCAATCAGGCCGCCAATAAGCCCTGCCAGGACATCGCCGGCACCGCCTCTGGCCAGGCCGGAGTTCGGACGGCTGCAAAGGTAAATCTGGCCATCAGGTGCCGCGACGATCGTCGTAGCCGACTTGAGCACCAGTACGCAGGACATGCGCTCGGCAAACTCTCTTGACACGCCAACCAGATCTTCCTGAACGGAATTGATGGTCCGGCCGGTCATGCGCGCCATTTCGCCGATATGTGGCGTCAGGACCATGTCAGGTCCATGCGCCCGCAGTGCGGCAAGGTCAGCCGGCTCCGGCAAGGCATCCGCGTCGAGAACGATGCCGCCGGCCCAGGTATCGACAAGAGCCCTCATCGAGGCCTTTGCCGATGGAGTCCGCCCCCAGCCAGGGCCTGCCACGACCGCCGCATACCGTCCGACAAAGCCACGCACCTCCTCGGATTCAAGGGCAAATCCGCCTTCGCGGTCACCGAATGACCGCACAATGACCTCGGGTGGAACAGGACATGTAACCTGCCTCGCGATTCCGGCCGGCAGTCCAAGCGTCACCAGACCGGCTCCGGAGCGCAGTCCTCCCTGCGCCGCCAGCACTCCAGCTCCCTGGTAGGTTTCTGAGCTCCCCAGGACCAGCAGATGGCCAAACGTGCTCTTGTGAGCGGATTCGCGTCTTGCCGGCATGAGGGCACCCGCCAGGTCAGAGGTGATAAGCCTGTGCCGGGCCGGAACACTGTCGAACGAGGGATGGGGCAGCCCGATATCGGCAACCCATACTTCACCGACGATATCCCGCCCCGGATACAGAAACATTCCCAGCTTCGGCGCCCCGAGCGTGATTGTCGAACCAGCGCGGATCGCGGGATCCGAGATGCGTCCCGTGGAGGCCTCAAGGCCGGAAGGAACATCTATCGCGACACACCAGACACGGCTTTCATTGATTATTCGCACCACTTCGCGGATATAGCCCGTAATAGCTCCGCTGAAGCCGGTTCCAAACAGTGCGTCTATCACGACATCGGAAAAACTGAGTGCAACGCGCAGCCGATCGAGATCTTCCATATCGGTCATCACGACCGGCTGCCCGCCGGAAGCCATATAAATCGCAAGATTCGCCGCGGCGTCGCGGGCCATTTCATCGGGCCTGGAAGTCAGGAAAACATCGACGGACACGCCGGCATTCAGCAGGTGACGGGCCACGACAAGGCCGTCGCCGCCATTATTCCCGCGACCACATATCACGGTGAACCGTTTGCCTCTGAGCCCTGACAACACTTTTTCAAGCGTGAAAAGAACCTTCAGACCGGCATTTTCCATCAGAACGAGGCTTGGAATACCGATTTTCTCGATCGCGTGACGATCGATCTCCCGCATTTCAGACGCCGTGACGAGCCGCATCGCGCACCCTCCAGATATCTCAGGTGCGGAAAGTATAGCATGAAGAACGAACAGCCTTTGCCGCGGTCAGCGCTAAAATATCGCTCCGAGGCCGAAAATGACGGGTTTCCAGTCGTAAAAATCGGTATACGAGCTTTCGCTCTGGAAGGCCAGGTCGGCCCAGAAGCCGCGATGCGACTTGTACCGCCAGCCGAGAGAGAAGACATCCCCGTTGTAATCGAGGAGAAAATGGCCGCGATACCCGCGTTCGCCGGCTTTTGAAGGCGGATAGTCCGCGCCGGCAAGCAGGCAGAGCGATTTGGGTTCACGTTTGCCACGATCGTAGGAGCCATAATTTGCAACGCCTGAACCAGGATTGCCACCGAAGTTCCAGCCGACACCGAAGCCGCCGAACGTCAGATACATCGTATGATAATTATTCGGATTCGTGTCGAGAACCATTCCCACGGCGGTTTCCGAGAACTCACCACTACCAACGGCAGGCAGCCGGAATTTCAGGTTCAGGGTCGCGTCGGGATCGGCATCCGTGCTTCCGTTGCGGGAATCCATGGCCTTCTGCACGCCCAGTTCGAAATCACGGAGCGGCGAGAAGCCGAATGACAGATTCGTCAATGCACGGTCTTCATGCATGCCGGGAACCTGGTACATCCGGGTGTGGGCCGACATTTCAACGCCGCCCTTTTTTATCGTCGTTCCGGAGGGCGCCTGGATAAAACCTGACGGACCCTGCAGGGTCAGATCGGCCGAAGCGACGGAGGCAACGAGCATGAACCCGGCCAGAACGGCCGCGAACAGACCCGGGCAAGCTGCATGCAGGCGTGCGATAGGATTCACAGCGACTGGTCGCCTCCATCATTCGGGTTTTCCTGAAGATATCGCTTATGGCACTCCCAGAAATTCTGGCAGTATGTGCAGCAGTTGCGCCGTTCCATGCAGCGTTCGCCTCGATACCAGTTGATTTTGCAGGTCGGATAATACTTGCACCGCCAGCAGCAGTGCCAGTTGATCTTGAGGAAGTTGCGCCTTTTGATTTCCTCGATGATCAGCGCCATCGAAATAACATTGCGTTCGAGGGCGGGATTCTGCATCAGCAGATTGAATTCAACGATTTCCTCATCGGTCCCGTACAGGTTCACGATGAAGATTTCTTCGGCAAATACAGGCAGATACTCTTCGCTCATATTTCCACACCATTATCGGCCGGGATTCCCCCATTTATGAGGAAAAAAAGCCGTGCCCGCGGAACAAGGCGCACGGCTGACGCGCTCTTGGAGGGCGTATCAGCGGGGCAAAGCCATTGTTCTTACCCCTTCCATGGTCACAACCACGGCCACACCATTCGTCACGATCGGCTGCATTCCGAGAATTCGTGAGGAAAATGGTGTTCCCACGGCAACCGGCGACCCGCCGCCGGACGGAATGCGGTAAATCGATGTTTCACCGGCTATCCAGAGGCTCTGATCCCAGGTTAATGCCCTGATGCGCCCCGAAATAGAGCCTGCTGCCGCAATTTTCCGATCGGCATACGAGAAGAGAGACCCATTGGAAAGCCCCACATACAGGCGCCCATCCCCGCCAACCGTCGATGCGGTCGCTTTGATATCAGAACCGGACCCACCCGGATAAAACGAGACGGACCATCTTCCGGATTGTTCCTGTTCAAGCACTCCCTGGTCAGCAATTATCAGGGGCCTCTCGCCAAGGATCTGCACAAATCGCGCGCCATTGAAAAAGTCTTCGGGAATACGTCCCGCCGGCTCAACCAGTCCGCCATCCTTCACACGCATCAGCCTGCCCCCCTTCAGGAGCAGCAGCAGCTGGCCGCCATCGCCGGCAGCTGATATGAGATCAGCCACCTGTTCAGGCTTCAGCAGCTGAGTCGGACGGCCGCCTTCCAGCGACATGACGCCAAGAATCCAGGAGTAGAGATACGATTTGCCGCCCAGACGCCAGAGGGCGACGATCTGATCATCGTTCAGCGCCCCGGTTGAACGTTTGAGGCTGGTCCAGCGACCATTTTCGAAATACCACAAACCGTCATTCGTCGTTCCGATCCAGACGCGTGCGCCATCCCACAGGGCGCATGAGGCGGAAGGCCCGCGAAGCGATGCGGGCAGGGGCACGGCTCCGAACATCGGATCGGAAGAACCGGCCGGCGCGGGAATAGAAACCTGCGACTGCGGTGTCTGAACCGGCTGAGGGGACACGACAGTCTGGCCGAAAGGCGGCTGTGGTGCACCCGCTGCCTGTATGCCGGGCACGGCCGATGCAACAGCACCGGCATCTGAAACATACGTTCCAACGGCGGGGATAACCGGCTGAACCGGCACGACGGGCGAATTTGCCGGCGGGGTTTCCGAGGCCGCAACCAGACCCGCAATATCAGTCCGGACAACGGGAATCGGCACGGCAGGACCAGACACGGAGGGAATATTCTGGAATGCATGCAGCATGACACGTTTCGGGCCCACTGTAGCGGCAAATTCAGAACTGACCGCAAGCGCACGCTGTCCGACATCACCGCTCAGTTTGTCAAAACGTCCATCGCGATATCTGAATAAACCCTCTTCGGCACAGACCAGCAGCGAATCCCCGACAATTTTCATGTCATGGACAATTTTTGGTTCACCCGGTGAAAGGGGCGTCCATACCCAGTCCCGGCCGTTTTTAAAGCCGGCCACGAGGCCGTCATCGGTACCGACGTAGATCGTTGAACGATCCGCCGCAAGAGTGCTGATCTTTCGGCCTTCGAGAACCTGCAGGCGCACGGGAGAAAATGTCGTACCGTCGCCTTTCAGCAGCCCACGCTCGTGCGCAACCCAGAGTTCCCCGTCGAGCCATTCAAAACCGCGCAGGGTCAGACCCTGCGTTCCGAGAATCACGACGGCAATGCCGTTTCGGCCTTTCAGCAGACCGCTTCCGATGGTTCCAAGAAGGTGGCCGCCATCACTGGTCGCGGCAACCCGGTTCACCAGATCAACCGGCAGCCCGACGCCCTCGTAAACGGGGGTTATACCTGCGGAATCAAGGGCATACACGCCGCCGTAGCCGGCAATGACAAGCCGGTCGCGATCAACCAGCATATGCCTCGCAAAAAAATCAGCCGGCAGCCCGCGAACCGCTGTCGCAACGCCGGTTGCAGGATCAAGGCCCACAACTCCGCCGTCACCGCCGATATACAGCCTGCCATTCCACCAGGCGGCGGTTGTCACGCTTGAAAATCCGGCAAGCTGATACTCGGCGGTCTTGGCGATACTGCCGGCAGCACCGGCCGGCACGCCGGCAATCTG
>Ga0079303_10000178_pt1 | contig 14332 bp, 11 predicted proteins | sample Methanogen_OWC_FD_77073 | JGI IMG/M metagenome (GOLD analysis project Ga0079303, IMG submission 77073) | Enriched soil microbial communities from Old Woman Creek wetland in Ohio, USA - Methanogen_OWC | ecosystem: Environmental > Terrestrial > Soil > Wetlands | place: USA: Ohio | collected...
TTATCCGACACTGCCTTCAAGGCTTATCTGCAGCAGCTTCTGCGCCTCTACTGCAAACTCCATGGGCAGCTTGTTAATAACTTCGCGGGCATAGCCGTTGACGATCAGTCCGATTGCATCCTCAGTCGAGATGCCCCGCTGGTTGCAGTAAAAGATCTGGTCCTCACCGATACGCGAGGTAGTTGCCTCGTGCTCTACAATGGCAGACGGATTATCGACCTCGATATAAGGGAAGGTGTGTGCTCCGCACTTATCGCCCAGCAGAAGTGAATCGCACTGTGAGAAATTGCGTGCACCTTCGGCCTTACCCAGCACCTTTACCAGTCCGCGGTAGCTGTTCTGTCCGAAGCCGGCTGAGATACCCTTTGACACTATTGTGCTCCTTGTGTTTTTACCGATGTGTATCATTTTGGTACCGGTATCAGCCTGCTGATGGTTGTTGGTGACGGCTACCGAGTAGAACTCGCCGGTGCTGTTGTTGCCGCGCAGGATACATGAAGGGTATTTCCATGTAATGGCGGAGCCTGTCTCGACCTGTGTCCATGATATTTTTGAATCATCGCCCTTGCACATGCCCCGCTTTGTAACAAAGTTCAGGATGCCCCCCTTGCCGTCCTTGTCGCCCGGATACCAGTTCTGGACAGTGCTGTATTTGACCTCGGCACCGCGTTCGGCAACTATCTCAACCACAGCGGCATGCAGCTGGTTCTCGTCACGCATGGGCGCCGTGCAGCCCTCGAGGTAACTTACATAAGCCTCTTCGTCGGCTATCAGAAGTGTACGTTCGAACTGGCCGGTGTTGGAGGCGTTGATGCGGAAGTAGGTAGAGAGTTCCATCGGACACCTGACGCCTTTGGGTATATAACAGAATGAGCCGTCAGAGAATACTGCCGAGTTTAAAGTTGCAAAGAAGTTATCTGTATAAGGGACCACCGAGGCGAGATACTTCTGCACCAGTGAAGGGTGTTCTTTTACAGCCTCGGAGAATGAGCAGAAAATGATGCCCATCTCTGCCAGTGTCTCACGGAAGGTTGTTTTTACCGATATAGAGTCCATCACCGCGTCAACAGCCACACCCGTAAGATGTTTCTGCTCTTCGAGAGGGATGCCGAGCTTGTCAAAGGTCCTGAGTAACTCAGGATCGACATCGCTCAGGCTTGAAGGAGCGATTTTCTGTTTCGGGGCAGCGTAAAAAATGATATCGTTATAGTGGATTTCAGGAATCCTGAGATTTGCCCATGCCGGCATCTTCATAGTGAGCCAGTGACGGTAAGCCTTCAGACGGAATTCCAGCAGCCACTCAGGCTCTTTCTTCTTCGAGGAGATGAGTCTTATAACATCTTCGCTGAGACCGGCGGGGATAGTATCTGTTTCAATGTCGGTAACAAATCCAAACTTGTATTCGCCCGATGTTACATCGTTCAGTATTTTATCCTGATCTTTTTCCATAAAAGAATTTCTTCAAACTGCACACACATTCAACAAGCCTGTACCCGTAAAGTTCTCATGATTTGCCGCAAATCAGACAAAATTACATAAAAATGACGAATGTGGAGGCAGGTCTCAGGTCTGTCTTTACCTTCTGTTGTTTATGATGAGGGCGCCTATCACCCCCGGCACCCAGGCGCATAGGGTAAGGAGGAAGACAATAAGCACAGACCCGCACCCCTTGTCGATGACAGCCAGCGGAGGGAAGATGATGCAGAGAAGTACGCGGAAGAAGCCCATTGTTATTTGCGATTTGCGAATTTCGATTAACGAATTTATGAATTTCTCCGGTTCTATTGTTCGTTTATTCAAACGAACAAACGAATTAAGAAATCAGAACTAATAACCGATACCAGACCGCAAGACCGCATGACATCAGACCCTCAGACCCGCCTTCTCCGCCAATCGGCGGATTCGGCGGGCAAAGCCTTCAGACCTCTAGCACAGTTCCTGGAATGCCTTCCGGAATAACATTGGCCTGGCAATGTTATGGAAGGTCTCCCTTGTACCGCCGGTGCCGATGATTGTAATTGAGCCGAAATTAAGGATTCGTCCCATAACGGTCTGGTCGACATTCACAGTCTCTATCTTGGAGAGGTTCATCTCAAAGGTCCTTCTGGCAACAAAGCCTGTCTTTATTACGATCCTTCTGTTTGTAATTACAAACTCTGAAAGCCACCTTTTAAGCCAGGCATAAATGGTGAGCGTGAAGATAGATTTCAGTGAGAAGAAGATAACCCAGTGTAATTTGGTTTCGTAGGCTACTGTCTCATCTTTGATGAGATGCTTATTGACATAACTGCCCATTATATTCCTTTTACTTAATTACCTGATCAGTCAGTCACCCTGACTGCCTTATCTTCGCTCTGCCACAGGCCGTGCTTGGTGCATACGGCCATGGCGCTCAGGTTCATTGACACCTCCGGTGCGACAATGAAAAAGTCGACCTCGAAATGAGTGGGCTTATGGCCGTTGACGCCGGCAGAATAACGTGCCTCGGCAATCAGCGTCTCCCTGTTCCAGAGCTGTATCAGGCCTATATAATGGTCGTTGTCATCAGGGTGAGGATATTCTTCTCCGAGGCGTACCTTTACCATGAACTTCTCACCTCGTCTGACGGTGTCGGGACAGATGACATGCGGCATGTGGCGGTCAAGATAATCGCGCATTACCTCTTTGTCTTCCTTCTCTATTTCAAGGGCTTTAAATACTCGTGGCATAGTTTTGTTTTAAGATAGTTTGTCGTTTGTTTCCGGATCAGATAAAGATCTTAATTTCATGTAAATTTAAGAAGATTATTCTTCAAAAAACTCAGGCATTAAGCAGTTTGTCAATTTCAAATTTTTTCATTTTCAGAAAAGCATTTATGACCCGTTCTGACCTGGATGGATCACTCATGAGTTCGCTCAGGATCGTCGGGACAATCTGCCAGGAGACACCGAATTTATCTTTAAGCCATCCGCACTGAGCCTCCTCACCGCCTTCCGTGAACTTTTCCCAGTAGTAGTCGATCTCCTCCTGGTTCTTACACTCCACTACAAAAGAGACAGCCTCGTTGAAGCTGAACTGATGCTGCAGGGAACTGTCCATAGCCATGAATAATTGTTTGCCAAGGGCAAACTGAGCATGCTGAACAGCTCCTTCAACTTCATTCGCGCCTTTTGAATATCTCATGATTCCTTTAATGGCCGAATCCTGAAAAATTGACGTGTATAAATGAATTGCTTCTTCGGCTCTTCCGTTTTGTTTGCCTGTAAACATCAGTACAGGAGTGAATTTCTGTCCGATCTCTGATATAGAACCAAATGCCAGCTGCCAGTTAACCCCGAAACGGTCCTGCAGCCACCCATACCTCGTGCTCCAGTCATATTTATCAATTGGCATCATCACTGTTCCTCCATCAAGGAGAACCTTCCATAATCTGTCTGTCTCAGCTTCAGTTTCGCACGCAACGTAAAATGAGATAGAAGGGTTAATGGAATATTCAGGTCCTCCGTTCAGGCACATGAATTTCTGTCCGGCAGATTCAACCATGACTACCAGGTGGTTATCTGATGAAATGGCCGTATTATCAAATACCGAGCAGTAAAATTCTGCTGCTTCCCTGGCATTTCCGTTAAACCAGAGGCACGGATAAATGATATTATTCATAATTTTAAATTTTAGCGATTATGCCTTTGTTAATTAATGATTTAAGTTCTGTCTCAAAAGATTCATTTCTCACAGATCTCTTTCAGTTTATCCAATGCTTTGGGCCATGTGTTATCAAAATACGCTTTCCATTCCCTGGCGACATCAATATCAATTTCAACCATGGTCTTGCCATTCTTGCCCGTGAAGGAGTAATTCTCCAGGCCGCCAGCCCACTTTTCAACCTTCGATCCGCTCATGATTTCCCTTCCATTCTCAATTACTCCAAGATGTTCGATGCTCACAAACCTTTCAGGGAGATATTCTTTAATTTTGCTGACCATTCCACCCATGCTGCCATCCTGATCGGTTCCAAGGAAAAGGATTTTGGAGCCCTTCTTCCATGAACCCTCGAAATGGGAGGTCGGATTAAAGACAGAAGTCCATTCGGAGTATTTTTTATCATCGAGCATATTTTTAAAGACTTTCTTTACATCGGCATTAATTATAATTTCAAAATGCAATATCTCCTTTCTGTCAACAGATTCGACATACCGTTTGAAATTATTCAGGATAGCCTGCCAGCCTTCTGTCTGCATCTTAACCGAATTTGTATGTTCAGCCTCGAAAGCTTCCGTGACGGTGGTAACATTATCCCCGGGGACAAACAAAACCTGCACATTTCTTCCGTCGTCAATAGTGTATTCTATTTGTTTGTACTGTTCCACTTTGCTGTACTGGCCTGAAAAGTCAAAACCGGTGCTACCGTCTTTTGCCTCCATCCGCGTCAGAAACCTGCCGCCTTCCTTTAAGTCGATTTCTGCTCTTGTGGTCTGCCAGTCGTCAGATGCATAGTTCCAGTGTAAAATGTGGTTCGGTTCGGTCCAGAGCTTCCACACTTCTTCAACTGGAGAATGTATCGTTGCTTCGACTATGATGACTGTTTTTTCCGGTGATTTCATGACTCGATCGTTTTTGAGATGTCCTGCGCCATCTATCCCTCTCAACGGCGCCATATACTTATACTCTTTCATGGTTCATCAACTGGATTGTAAACCACTAATTATATAAACAAACCGAGCAGCAAGATTGTTTTATTTGCCCCTTAAAAAGGTAACTTCCCGGGTTTCATTCTTTTTTGGAGCTGTTTTGAAAATTGTGGCAGATGTTATGTAAACCCTGGTTCCTGAGGATTCAGGTCGTTTCTCTCCCTTAACAACAATTCTGACCGTGTGATTTCCCGGCTGAAGGTTCAGAACGTGCCATATACTTTCAACATGTTGCTGATTCGCAAAATTGTAGAATGTATCAATGCTTCGGTGAAGGGCGCCGTCAACATAAACATCAGCTTTTCCTCCGTCCTGAAACAGATTCCCGACAAGGGATATTCCTGTGCCGTTAAATGCAATCTCAAGCTCATCACCGGGGTTTTCAGCGAACATTGATTGTTTGACTGACTGTTGGTTTCCGTACTTGGTTTCAAGAGTTCTCCATTTGCCCCTGAAAGCCCATGCTTTCTGATCGAAAATTGAAATCTTTTCCGCAAAAACCACATCAGGAAATGACACCTCCAGGTCCGGCTCAATTGGCATCTGCGTTTTGATCCAAATCTTTTTGCCGGAAACTTTTCCGCCGTTCTTTGCGATAAGGTCAAGGGCATACTTGTATGTACTGCTGACGGCAGAATTAAATGAGTAGGATGTATAGATAAAAACTGAATCACCGACATTTTTTACTCCTTCCTGCATATTCTCAGGGAGACAGCTGAAGCCCTTAATTACTCCCAGTACTGCCATTGCAGTTGAAGGATTGCAGTCGGAATCCTGGCCGCTGCGGGTTGTTACTTCGAGTGTTTTCAACGGGTCACCCTCTCCGTAAAGCAACCCCATTACTATGTAAGCTCCGTTAAGTTTTGCATCGATATTAAAGGGAGAACCCGCCCCGCAAATGTCCACATCTCCCCATTTATCCTCAAGCTCCTTCCATGACCTCTCCCAGTTGTCAGGAAATTGCTGATGGAGCGTGACTACGTCAGAGACTATCTTGCTGTAGTCGCTTTCTGTGGGGATTGATTTCAGGGCATTATTAATAATCTTCTGAATATCCGTTTCAAAAAAAGCTTCAGAGTAAAGAGCTGCGACAAAAATGCCTCCATAAACTCCATCACCATAATTCATTATATGGCCTGTTTTTTCAGCAATTTCCGAGGCGGTACGGGGCATTCCCGGACACATGAAACCGATATAATCAGCTTCAATCTGAAAATCAATGTCATCTGCGTGGATATTATATTCAGGGCTGCCCGACAGGGGAGCAAAGATGCTGTCATAATAATTTTTTCTGGCCTGCATATTTGCATGCCACAGCGGGTAACCTGCCTTCGCGAACATCTCCTGGAATTTTTTTGCCGGAGCGTCAATCCCGTACTTATCCATTGACATTAAAAATGTCAGCTGCACATAGATATCATCCTGCCACATGCTTCCCCTGATATCTGATGGTTTCCAGTTTATGGAATCTGTGTATGTTTTACCCTGGGCCCTGAATTCAGTGGGTGCCCCGTAGGTCACACCAATCATCTTACCTGCCCAGCCTCCCGCAATTTTGTCTTTAAGAACTTCGGGTGTGATGGACCTGAACTCACCGGATGAGTTATCACAGGAAACAGTAATAAGGATTAATACCGATAACAGTATCATGGAACGGGTTCTGGCAGGTATCATTTAATTTGCTTTTTGAGGGGTTTGCAATAGAGAGATCAAAATTGATTTTATTTACCTGATATGTCTGATCCGAAATAGATAAACTTATAGAACTTATTAAAAATCAGTTAACTCCGGTCACGATATTGTGGAGGTAGTTATCTCATCAATAAAGTCTTTATAAAACGTTATTGACTGTTTTTGCGATCAGGAAAGCGGCTGCTGCGGCCGTAATACCTATCAGAGTAACTTTTAATGCTCCTTTCACGGGCGGTTGTCCTGTCACTTTGCTTTTGAAATAGCCAAACAGGAACAGACAGATTACTGTCAGCAAGGCAGAAATCATTAATCCCTGATAGGGAGTTTGGGTAAAGAAATATGCTGTCAGCGGAATTAAACCACCTACAATGTAAGAGATCCCTATAGTAGCTGCACTGTTTCTTGCCCGGCTCACATTCGGTTTTTCCAACCCCAGTTCGTATTTCATCATAAAGTCAACCCATTTATTTTTGTCCTTTGCCAATTCAGCTGCAATGGCATTTTGAGCAGACCCGTTCAATCCGTACTGCGCAAAGATCATTTTTACCTCCTCCTTTTCTTTCTCCGGCAGGTTTTCAACTTCCGCATATTCACGTTTCAGTTCGGACTGATAATGCTCCTGTTCTGTTTTTCCTGCAAGGTAACCGCCTAATCCCATTGCAATACTCCCGGCAACAATTTCAGCAATGCCTGCAGTAATTACAACTGCATTGGACTGTACAGCCCCGCTCAAACCTGCCGCTAAAGCAAATGGAACAGTCAATCCGTCTGACATACCTATTACTATATCGGTAATGAAATCCGAACTTCTTAAATGTTCTTCTTTGTGTTCGCCTTTAGTAACTGAATTGCTGATCATTTTTTTGTTTCTTATATAATTACTTCTGAAAATACGCCTTCCTTAAACGGATATCCCAAATCTCCCGGCTTTTCACGTTCAGAACTTAACTCTTCTGTAAAAGGCCTTTTTTACCATTTCAGCCGTGAAAATGTATAATAAGACGATCACGCCGATTAACAGCAGGAAATGGATTGGAAGCGGACCAAATCCGAAAATTTCCGCGAGCGGCGTGAAAGGTAAAATCAGAGTCACGGCAAAGATCGACAGTGTCGCAATCAGAAGATATTTACCCGGCTGGCTTCTGAAGAATGGTTTTCTGCTTCTGATGACCAGTACAATCATCGAGGCTGAAATAACTGATTCTATGAACCAGCCTGTACGGAACTGAACCTGTGAAGCATGAAGAATCAATAAAAGCAGCCCGAAAGTAATGTAGTCAAACACGGAACTCACAATCCCGAAGGTTATCATGAACTTACGGATAGCCTTTATATCCCAGCGACGGGGATAATTAACCATTTCGTCATCGACATTGTCAGTAGCGATAGTCATCTCCGGGAAGTCAGTGAGCATGTTGGTCAGTAAAATCTGTTTCGGCAGCAAGGGAAGAAACTTGAGAAATAAAGAAACCCCTGCCATGCTGAACATATTGCCGAAGTTGGCGCTGGTGGCCATGAATACATATTTGAGAGTATTGGCGAAGGTTATTCTTCCTTCACGGACGCCCTGCACCAGAACGTCAAGACCCTTTTCGAGGAGTACAATATCAGCTGCATCCTTGGCGACATCGACAGCGCTGTCAACAGATATACCGACATCGGCAGCGTGCAATGCCGAGGCGTCGTTAATGCCGTCACCCATGTAACCTACAACATTACCTGCTTTCTTCAGGGCAATAATAATACGTTCCTTTTGATTAGGTTCGATTTCTGCAAAAACCTCCACTCCTCCGACTTTCTCCATGAGTGCAGAATCATCCAGATGGGCAAGGTCTGATCCTGTCATTATAATTGTGCCTTTCAATCCTATCTGTTTGCTGAGGTTAGCTGCCACGAGCCGATTATCGCCTGTTATAATTTTCAGATCGACTCCAAGATTTTTAAGTCCGCCAATTGTCTCGATGATATTTGGTTTCGGAGGGTCAGAAAGGATAAGAAATCCTGAAAATGTCATACCGGTTTCGTCATCTTTGGTGACACGTGAAACAGCACCCATTTCTTTGCAGGCAACCCCCAGAGTTCTTAATCCCCGATTGCTGAATTCCTCGTAATTCTTCATTATCTTATCGAGGTACAGAGATTTATCCACGACATCCCCATTTTTGATTTCGACGGTTGAACATATCCCGAGAATATCCCGGAGGGCTCCTTTGGTAACCAGAAGGTGTTTTTCATCACGGGAGACAAGGATACTCAACCGCTTCCTGATAAAATCGTACGGAATCTCATCTTCTTTACTGAAGCCTGACAGATCAAATTGTTTTTTATTTCGGATAGCTTCATCTATCGGGTTTGTAAATCCGGTTTCATAAAAAGCGTTGAGATAGCCCTGAAATGACACTTTTTCGCTCTCATTGCCGTCAACGTCAAGTGCTGATTGCAACTCCACTGTTCCTTCGGTCAGTGTTCCCGTCTTGTCAGAGCAGATTACGTTCATACTTCCGAAATTCTCTATCGAAGAGAGTCGTTTGACAATAACCTTCTTCTCGGCCATCCGTTTGGCGCCGTGTGAAAGGTTTATGCTTATAATTGCCGGCAGTAATTGCGGTGTAAGACCTACTGCCAATGCCAGAGAAAACAGGAATGAGTCGAGTATATGACGTCCCAGGTAAACGTTTACAGCAAAGATTAAAACCACCAGTATCAGGGTAACTTCCATAAGAAAATAGCCGAAACGGCGGATTCCACGTTCAAACTCCGTTTCCTGGGGCCTGAGTTTTAGCCGCTCTGATACCTTACCAAACTCGGTTTCCTTGCCCGTATGTACTATTAGTTCAGTGGCAGTGCCGCTTACCACATGTGTTCCCATCCAGAGAGCATTGGTACGCTGACCCAGAAGAGTTTCAGGAGGCAACTCAGACGTCATTTTTTCCACGGGGAAAGTCTCTCCCGTCAGCATCGCCTCATTGACAAAGAGGTCTTTTGATGCCTGGACAAGACCATCACCGGGGATAATATCACCCGCATTCAGGATGACAATATCTCCCGGTACAATCTCTTCCAGCGGAACTTCCCTGGCAGTTCCGTCGCGCATCACAGATACTTTAATCTGCACTATGGACAGAAGTTTCTCCACTGCATTTGATGCGCCATATTCCTGCCAGAAACCCAGCATTCCGCTGACAAGGACGATCGCCAGAATTATCAGCGCGTCTACTTTGTCATGAAGAAAAAATGACAATCCGGTTGCAAAGAAAAGGATAAGGATAATAGGGCTTTTGAATTGGGAAATGAGAAGTGTGAATACGCCCCTGCGTTTTTTTGGCTTAAGAAGGTTTGATCCGTAAAGCGCGATGCGTTTTTGTGCTTCATCACTCGTAAGTCCTTCCGTTTTCGCATCGAGCTTTTGCAGCATGCTTGCCACTGATATACTCCAGAAATCTGATGGAAGCTGATTCATGATTTTGTCTTTATAATTGAATTTTCGTCAAACCTGATTTTTAGTAATGGATATTCAATCATCTTTCTCCGGATACAAGACATCCCGATCGCGCAACAGCCTCGATGGCTATTGCAGCAAATGCGGCACCGTAGTCAAGGTCGATATTTTCAAGCGTATCTTTCGTATCATGATAACCGCTCCTGTTGATGTCATAGTTTTCCATAAAAAGAACCACGGGAACCCCGACATCTGAAAATATCTGGCCGTCAGTATTGAAAATTGAGCTATGAGGATTATAAAGAGCCCGGACTTCTCCTTCGAGAGGCAGGTGTTTTGCAATTTCAGGTATCAGCTGTGTACCCGTTATCCGTTTGCCCCTTCCCAGGGGTTGTCTCTCAGGATTCAGATTCCATTTTTGGGTGCTGGTATTCCATATCATATTTGCAATATGAGCCTGCTGTGCCAGCTGCATCGACCTGGCGCTTTTACCCGGCGAGATTTGAAAAATATCCTGATTTTTATCGCGGTTATGGCCTATCATGTCCATGATAAATACACCGACTATTTCAGTATCTGACAGATCAGCAAAGGTGTCATCACCTGTTTTCAGCCTGATTTTTTTCTCAATCAGTGACTGGCAGAAATGTCTTGCACCCATGCAGTCTGAAGGGAATTCTTCTCCGGTAAGATGTATCAGCCAGATATCACGTTCGAGTTTGCCCTCCTTTGAAAGCTTCAGAAAAACAGGTGCCGCCTGCAACAGAGTTGAACTTGCAGAATAGTTGTCATCGGCACCATGAGATGACAGACGTGCCCCTGATCCGCCTCTTCCCTTGTCGTAGATATCTTCCATATAAGCAGTATCGTAATGGTCGCCAAAGACGACTGCCTGCCTTCGGTTTTTGCCCGGTATTACCATCAGAATGTTTCTCTCATAAGTTTCATCATTCTGGTTACCTTTCCAGCCGCCGTACAGTGGATACTCAAAGTCAGTCCGCCATCTGAAAGGCAATTCGCCGCAAATGGCAATCCCCTCCATCCCTGCATCAGTTATTGCCTTACGATGCCGCATTATAAAGTAGTCACCAAGACTTTCAAGATCGCGCTGGTGCTTCTTAATATAGGCAAGAGTAGTACTGTCAAGTGCAATATCGGCATTATCCTTGTTTATGAACTGCCCGTGAGCAAGGTACCTTATGTCGTTCCACCAGTTTTCCTCAAAATGTCTTGTTGCTGTTTCCGAGAAGGTTATTGACTCAGGAAGTGCAGATATTTTCGGCGGTTCGATAATTTCCGAAAGAGCCTTCCGCATCTTTATTCCTGCTTCCTGCGTGTTGGAATGGACAGGAAGCTCATCGAGCCATTGCTCAAGGCTTTTTTGTTTTGAGATGTTCAGAAGTCCGCGTGCAAATGATCGCTGCAGGGGATTCTTCTTCTTCATATGCCAGGCATCCAGCAGCGTCAGTATGTTCAATGATGTCTGGTGGGCATAATAATCGTTGCCGTTTCTGAAATCATTCAGAGCTGAAAGGTACAGTTCCCGCCTCAGCGGACGAGGCCACATTTCGACAGGATGATGCATTTCTCTGTCACTCTTATGGTAGCCGGTTATATATCCGTTGAGTATACCGGTTTTGATTTCGGCATTATCTGAACCTTCAGTGAGCCAGCCCACCAGAGGCCGGTGGAGATATATATTATATTCGCCAACGCGCATTGGCGGAAAGAAGAAACGATATCCGAAAAGGCCGCCCTCAAGGATGGTTTTTTCAGCCTCAATTATTTCCTTCCGGGTTGCATTGGGCCCGTCAAGCAGCATTTCGAACCTGTGGTTCCATATATGGCTGTTGCGCGCCAATGGTTTGTCATATAATCCCATAGCATCCGGGTCGGTACTGAATAAAACCTTGACCATCTTTATTCTATGGGCAGCTTCGTTAAGCTCATCCTGGTATCTCTGCAGGCGTTGCCAGCGGTTCGTGCGGTGATAGGTCTCATGCAAAAGCTCTTCGTTTATTACATGAACAGTGCCGGGACGAGGTTCATGAAACCATCCGGACTGTGCGACTTTTAATCCGCCTATTCCCCTGTTTCGTGCCACTAGGTTAAGCAGAGGTATCTGACCGGCAAGCGGGAATTCCCTTTTCAGCTTTTCATATCCTGGCATGCCCCAGAATACAAGGCTGCCAGGAAATGGCAGCAGTGACAATCTGCCAGTAAGATAAAGTTCCCTGATCACGGAAGGTAATGAACTGAAAGGTCTGAAAGTAAGCAGGTATTTAATTTGAGTGAAAGAGGAATCATCGACGGTGACAAACGGTCTGGTCCACGACGGCAGAGCGGTTTCAGTTGACATAATCCTGAATCCTGCCTCATAAAGCGATTTACTGTCAGACACTTTCTCTTTGTATGCGCCTGAAAGGATGCCGGCAAAGAAAGAAACCGATTCTTCTGCAGAGATTTCCTTATCAGGAGATATGTAAAAATTTTTCCAGAAGGCTGTTTCGGGGTCATGAATACTGTTACCGAAAAGAGACCAGATTATTCTGCCCTTGTCATCCTGGGCTCGTGAAAGCATAAGCGGCAGCAAAGTCACATATCTTTCATGGAATAATGTTCCCGCTTTAGATGCAATTTCAGAAGGCCAGTAAGGATTATCTTTAAGATTCTCTCCCCCATGGCCCTGAATATAATTTTCAGTCAATCCCTTGCCGAGCTTAATCAGATTATTCATTATCTGGTGTCCGGCGTGTTCAAACCCGGGCAGGAGTTCAAATTCCTCCTCAACCTCGGTAGTGTGCCAGCCAAAAGGGTCATCATCGGAGAACATAACGCTGTCTGTCTCTCCAAGGGGCTTTCTTCCCACCATGGGGGAAGGCATGAATTCAGAATATGCGGTAATGGGATAACAACCTTCGCAATTGAACCATGGATAACCCATAAGCATTTTTTGCCAGCCACAGGATTCCTTGTCAGACATAATCGATAAATTTTTCAATAAAACGGATCATATCCGATATGAAAATTACAAACAAAAATTGAATGGCAAATTGAAAAGAACTAATTTTATAATCAGTTACATTCCCTTGCACCTGGTTCAATAAAATATCAGTATTACGCAACATTATTATATCATGCAAATTACCTGTAAATCATTACATGCACTATTGAGCGAGGCCTGCAGTTTAAAATCAGGAATTATTATCGGTCTTCTTCTCCGTTACAGGTCCCTTAAAAGAATTGCGGTGAAATCTCAGGCAATACTGGTTTAAAATTATTATTGCTTCATAACCGGTGGAAATGAACTGACCTTAATCACTAAAGTATGAAAAAAACTGCATTCATAATCATCATCAGTCTTATAGCAATAAGCTGGACGTGTCCGAAAAAGGTCGGAGGTATTTACCGTTATTTCTGGGGGAAAAATGACAGCTACAATATTTGGATCGTTGACGGAAACAGGGTTCGGCAGAAGATATACAAGGAGTGGCTTTACGGAGGTAATGAACAGCGGTATATATTTAATCCGAAGGGCGAAATATGGATCGACAATGCCATTTCGTGTGAAGAGTTTGATCTTACTGTTGCACATGAACTGAATGAAAGGCACCTTATGGCGAAATTCGGATGGACATACGAGGTGGCACACGATTCATCGCTGGCTCTCGAACAGGTCATCAGGCATAATAACCGGGACATTTGCGCAGCACATGAGGCATCACTTAAAAAAGTCTCAGTACTTGACTCTTACAACATTAAAGAGATCAGGAGTCTTCCCGACAGCATTAAGCTTCAGAATATTTACCGTGTACCTGAAGGTATCAGGGACGGAATTTCGATATGGATTGTCGACGGTTACATGGTACGCACGAATATTTATCCCGATTTCGGTTTCAGCGGCAATGACATGGCCTATCATTTTATCCCGCCAAAAGAAATCTGGATTGACGGCCAGGTGTCATGTGAAGAGACTGAGTATTCAATTGCCCTTGAAATGAGGGAACGTCAGCTGATGACAGAGGGTCAGAGTTACAGTGATGCATATGAGGATGCCGTGCAGATGGTTCAGCATCAGAGAGAAGAAATGGAAACTTTAGTAAAGGTACATCTTAAAATTGCCGTTCCCGATTCTCTTGAACGCGATGCCGGGGTCATTGATCCGAATGAAAAGGAGTTTACACTGAAGCTATACTGAATTCAAAATACAGCTGTTTAGTTTTCTGCCTTCTTCGGTTTAATTGTTTCGGCCCATTTACAGATCAGATCGATCTGCTCTTTTGTTGGAATGGTTTCGGGGTTTGAATCCCTCGCAATTTTCGGAGGCATGGTTCCCTTGCTGACCCTTGAGCAGATAGCTGAAGCTTTTTCAGCTTCTTTTGCTCTGCCATATGATGCCCATCTTGAAAAGTTCAACCTTGACTTCGGAAATCTGCCGCCTTTACTTCCATGACAGGACATACACGAGGTCTTGAAAATATTATTGATGTCATCCGGAATTGGGTAGGGTTGTTCTTTCCCGCCCTGAGCTGAT
>Ga0079303_10000179_pt1 | contig 14324 bp, 11 predicted proteins | sample Methanogen_OWC_FD_77073 | JGI IMG/M metagenome (GOLD analysis project Ga0079303, IMG submission 77073) | Enriched soil microbial communities from Old Woman Creek wetland in Ohio, USA - Methanogen_OWC | ecosystem: Environmental > Terrestrial > Soil > Wetlands | place: USA: Ohio | collected...
GGAATATTCGATAGCATCTTCATCTCCAGCGACGAGTCGCAGCCTGACATTTTCCTGGCCAGCGCCAAACTCGGGATAATACATCGAAGTCTCCTGCTGTGCCACAGCCTTTGTCATGAAGCGACAGAACGGTCTGCCTTCGAATGCCAGAGAACCAACACTCTCACGGGATGACCAATGCATGCCAGGCGCCAGGTGGATCATCGAAACGAATGTTCCCTGCGATCGACGTGTTACAAGCCGGTCGCGAACGACAAAGGCTGCCTGGCCGAAGGTGATCCGCCGTTCATACTCGTTTCCGTTCATATCACGCCAGGCCAGCTCAAACCACCCATCGTCATGTGCCGTCCGAATCATGCACGCACGCCTGCCAACCCTGAAATTTCCCCACATGTCACTCTGCTCGCTGCCTTCAACCAAGGGCACATTGTGCGCCTGGGTAGACCGGCAGAGCTGCCGGATTTCAGGATTCTGGTAAGAGCCGGTCCCTGTATCAACGATCACACGTCTGCCATGCAGAGACAGCTCGAAAGACCCGATATCGGCATGGGAGTGGCCGGGTTGATGCACCGGTGAAGGGCCATGGGCACACAATACCAGATAATCCCCCCCCGAGTGGCGGCTGATAAAATACCCGGACTCCGCGAGCCATGCCTCGAATCTTTTATTATCCTTATAACTATTTTTATAGATTTCGGCATTCAGGGCTGAATCATGGAACAAGGCAATGCGTCCGTCGGGATGCGTCAGAAGATCGAGCCATGTGCGCATCGCCGGCAAAACGCCTTCACATACGCCCAGCAGGTCCGCACACGCGGAAGAAGTCTCTCCACAGGCCTGGCCAGCAGCGAACCGCCGAACCGTATCCGCAACTTCCGATACGCCCTCGAGCAGTTCCCGGTGGTACATCGGACTGCATTCGTAATGACCGCCGTCAGGCAGAATCTGTTCGCCTATTTCACGCGCCAGGGAAGCGGCATGCTTCGCAAATTTTTTGCGCAGGCCCGGCGCATCGCCGTCACGGGTTTCGAGAAGCCAGGCCGTAGACAGAACGAGCGCCATGAAGTTCTTCAGGAGATGGTTGCCCTGAATATGAACTTCTCTGTCGATCTCCAGGCGGCGCACCTGAGCCGATATAGAACGCCGCATAAGCGCCATGAATGCCGGGTCGGAAACGGCGGGCGGCTTTCCACGGAGCCATTTAAGCCAGCTTTCGAGACGTCTCGATGTTGGATACGGTTCCCATGGCTCAGCTGAATCATCTGCGCACCGGGCTGTCCAGTCAAGGATCAGATAGGCCGCTGCTTCTTTGTCGTTCGCCAGTTCGCCCTGATTCAGCCAGTCGAAATAATGCAGGTTGTACCGCCAGAGTTTGACCGGAACTTCCCCTCCAAAACCCGCTGATGGGATTACATCCCACTCGACAGCATCGATCGGGTAATCACGCGCTTCAGACAGGAAGCAAAACCGAACCCTTCCGCACACAGGCTTCTGGTGAGCATTTCGCTGCACGAAAGCGTCGGAGGCAATTTCCGCCAGCCCTGGAACCCGCTTGAACCGCCTTTTGAGCGCTGAGGCGAACCGTCCCCAGATCTGGACCGGCTTTAAATAAGCGACTGTCCAGAAAAAGCGCTCGATGCCCGCTCTCATTCACCGGCCGGCTCGACGCCGGCAGCCTTCATCGTGGCTTTCGTCACTTCAATGATCTCGGAGAATGGAATCGGTGAAACATCACCCCGTTTGAGGGCTTCGAGGAAACTTTTTGCGCCTTCGGCATGGCCTTTATCCTGCGCCCAGAGCGACTCGCCCTTGAATCCCGACCAGCCGTGGCCTGACAGGGCGCGGAAATTATCCACAACGAGGATTTTTCCGCCGGAAAACACCTCGACCCGTTCCTTCGGATAATCCTTGTGGCCGTTGGCAAAATAATTCACAACGCCCAGGGATCCGTCGGCAAAGGTGAGCGTTATCACCACCGTATCGGGCGGGGTCATGGAGTCACCGCACCGCATCACGGCCGTGTGGACATCGAGGATCGGGGCGTCGACGAGAAACCGGACCAGGTCGATGAAGTGGCAGGCCTCGCCGGCAATCCGCCCGCCGCCGGCTTCTTCATCCTGGGTCCAGTGGTCACCCGGAATCGCGCCCGCGTTCACGGTCATCACGATGCTCTTGGGTTCTTTCATGCCGTCCAGAAGGCGCTTTGCCGTCCTCACAAGCGGCGAAAACCTCCTGTTGAAACCAACCATGAGCAGACGCTGAGATTTTTCGCATGCTTCCCTGTAGGTCTTCTCTATTTCAGCCAGTTCAGCCCAGGTCAGGCAAAGCGGCTTTTCCACGAACACATTCTTGCCGGCAGCCAAAGCCTCGCTCACGAACTTCGCGTGAGTCCCGTGCTGGGTCGTTATGACGACGGTATCGATCTCGGGATCAGCCAGAATTGTGCGATGATCCGTCGTGCTGATGCGGAACCCGCTTTTTTTCCCCAGATGTGTCCCGGAAACGCCCCCGGCACTCGCGATGGTTTTCAGTTCAGCCCCGGCAGCGGCAAATGCCGGCACCAGCGTCGAAGAAGCGAAGCTCCCGGCCCCGATGAAGCCCAAGACACCCTTCGCGGGTACCGATCTGCCCGCCGTTACCGGCCGCAGCGTCACGCTGCGTTTATCCAGATCGATCTTTTCCCCGTAATCAAGGAGAAGGCCGAGTACATTTTCGCCCGCAGCGACGGCTTCATAGGCCGATCTGGCTTCATCCATCGATACGACTCTGGTGATCAGTTTCTCCGTCCTAAGCGAACCGTTCGCCATCATGTCGAGAACGGCTTCGAAGTTCCGCTGCTCGGTCCAGCGCACGAAACCGATCGGATAATCGAAGCCCTTCTTCTCATACTCCGCATCGTAGCGGCCGGGTCCGTAGGAACACGAGACCTGGAACGATATTTCCTTCTTGTAGAAATCATCCCGCGACAGGTTCAGCCCGACAACGCCGACCAGCACCACACGGCCGCGTTTGCGACACATCTGAGGCGCCTGGTGCATCGGATCATCGCTTTTTGTAGATGCAGTTATTATAACGGCATCTACACCATATCCCCGGGAAAACGATGTCGCCGCGGCGACCGGATCGACGCCATCCTTCAGGACAAGCGCTTCCGCACCATATTCCCGCGCCAGAGCCACCTTCGTCGGATCGAAATCGAACCCCAACACGCGGCAGCCGTTCGCCCGAAGAATCTGCACGGTCAGAAGGCCGATCAGTCCGAGCCCCAGTACCGCGACGCTTTCCCCCAGCGTTGGCTGCACCAGCCGCACCCCCTCCAGCGCAATTGAAGCCAGCACGGTGAAGGATGCCGCATTGTCATCGACGCCTTCGGGAATGACGGCACAGAGATTCTCGGGAACGCATACGACGTCGGCGTGATTCCCGTTCGAAACGACCCGGTCGCCGGCAACGAATGCGGTAACGCCCTTCCCGACCGCAACCACCCGTCCCGCGTTGGAATAGCCAAGCGCGAGCGGCTGATCGAGCTTACGCATCACCGATTCGGCTGTGGCAAGAAGCCCGTCCGTGCGAATTTTCTGAAAAACCTGGCGCACCTTGTCGGGCTGCTGCCGTGCCTTGTCGATCCAGCCGGCACGGCCGAAATCGAGGAGCATGCGCTCCGTTCCGACCGAAATAAGGCTCCTGGAGCTTTGAATCAGCACGTGGCCGGCTTTCACCGCCGGCACGGGAATGTCGGCAATCTCGATCTCACCGTTCTTCAGGTTCTGCAGAATCTGTCGCATGGCAGCTCCTTCTTCTTCAGGAATGCGGCGTGAGAAATCCGAATTTCGAACGGATCATCTCCCACGCCTTCGAAAGATCGCGCCGGAGCAGCGCCGGATCGGCCATGTAGGTCCTGCGACGGGCAAATCCGCGTCGAATCATGCTGAACGGGTTCGTGTTGTGTTTGTGAAAAGCCTGCATCGCTTCGGCGACAAGCTGCTCGAACCGCTCATGCGGAATCGCGACAACGCGCCGATGCGGGTCTTTGAAAAATAGATCTTTTGGATTCGTCTTGAGAAAGTGCTCCAGAGACGGATTCGGATCAAGAAGCCCGAGTTCCACGCCCTGGTCAAACAGCTTTGTCCCTGGGAACGGATTATACACGCCAAGACCGCCGTAATACGGCCTGACTTTCCGGAGATAGTCCATCGTCAGGCGTATATCTTCTTCGGTTTCGGTCGGCAGACCGATCATGAAGTAGCCGCTCCAGAAGATGCGGTGCCTGTTCAGCATGCGAGCCGCACGCTCGATCTGTGCATGCGTTATTCCCTTGTCGGTTTCCCTGAGAATGCGATCCGAGCCGGTCTCGATACCGACGCTGACCAGCCCACAGCCGGCCTGCTTCATGATATCCAACAGTTCGTCTTCCATCAGATCGACTCGGGTCGTGCATGACCAGCTGATCTTGAAGGGCAGCCGCCCGATGGCTTCGCAGAGATCTTTCACATGCTTCTTTTTCACGGTAAATGAGTCGTCTTTTATGGAGAACTGCGTTGTGCCGAATTTTTCATGCACCTGGACGATCTCTTCGATGATATTGGATATCGAACGGTATCGCACGCGACGCTCCCACATGTGGAAGCAGTAACTGCATGAGAACGGACAGCCACGCGAGGTGAGAATGACGCCCATATCTTCGGATGAGTAGTTCTCGGGATGCAAAAGCGCATCACGGGCAGGCAGCGCCAGCGCATCCAGGTTCTGGGCGAAGGCCCGATCAGAATTGTGGCGGATTTCCCCGTCATGGCGGTAACTCAGGCCTCGAATGTTGCCGGCATCGCCGCCGTCGCGGATGACGGTCAGAAGTTCCGGCAGGCTTTCGTCGGCCTCCCCCCGAAGCACGTAATCGACTTCGGGCAGACTCATCGTGAGGTCGGGCATGGTCGAAGCATGCGGCCCTCCGACAATGATGGGAACATGTGGCAGAACTTCGCGGCAAAAGCGTATCGTCTGCATGGTCGTGCCGAATTTGGTCGTCATCGCGGTAATGCCGATCACATCTGGCTTCTGATCGAGTACAAGCGTTCGCAGAAGATCCCAGGTCGGGTGCCGGGGATTATTCAACGCCTCGATATAATATCCGTAGCGTTCGTATTCGTGAGCGAAGTCGAGGGTTCCCGTTTTGGGTTCAGCTGCGTCCATGTCGAGAATCGAACAATCGAACCCGGCTTTTTTCGCGGCTCCGGCGAGGTAAGCCAGGCCGAGCGGAAAGTAGAACCCGAAGATGCCGGTGAAGCTCTTGAACGGCGGATCAATGAGAAGAAGCTTCATTTCATGAGGTCTCCTGAGGCCTGGCGGCAGGCTCGATCACCAGACGCCGCACGTATCAATGACGACCTTGGGTTTGAGTAACTCTCGGTCGACGTTCCTGAAAACGGTGTGAGGCACCAGCAGCACGACGATGTCTGCCCGTTGAATCACCTCATCGAGAGGCGCCAGATCGAATTCCTTATGCGAACGAACGAACGGTTCGCAGATCAGCAGCTCCATCTCCGTGTCACGCTTCAGTTCGCGGGCGATCTCGATCGCGGGCGACTCGCGCAGATCATCGATATCCTGCTTGTAGGAAAGGCCCAGCAGGCCGATCACCGGCCGTTTGAAACGCCTTGCGGCGTCACGGATCCCTGACAGGACATGATGAGGCTTGTGGTCGTTCACCTCGCGCGCGGTGCGGATAAGTCTGGCTTCCTCAGGACAGGCATCGGCGATGAACCACGGGTCGACCGCAATACAATGGCCGCCGACACCGCAGCCGGGCCTCAGGATCTTCACGCGGGGATGGCGGTTCGCAAGTTTGATCAGCTCCCAGACGTCCAGTCCGAGACGGTCGCAGATCATCGAAAGCTCGTTTGCAAAAGCGATGTTCACGTCTCTGAACGAGTTTTCGACGAGTTTGACCATCTCGGCAGTCGTCGCATCCGTCAAAAAAATCTCCCCCGTCACGAACGCCGTGTAAAGCTCTCTGGCCTTTTCGGCAGATGCGCGATTGATGCCGCCAATAACCCGGTCGTTCTCGACGACTTCCCGCATGATCTGGCCCGGCAGAACCCGTTCAGGGCAGTGGGCGATGAACACGTCGGTCCCGATGTGCAGTTTCGATTCGGCAAGAATGGGCGCAATGATATCTTCACAGGTGCGCGGCGGCGAGGTTGATTCGAGAATGACCAGATTGCCGGGCTGCAGAACGGGAAGAATCGAGCGCACCGCTGCCTCGACATACGTCATGTCCGGTTTGTGACCGGCCTTGAATGGCGTCGGGACCGCGATGATGAAGGCGTCTGCCGGCTCGGGCCTGAGCGCGGCCCGCAACCGGCCCGAACCGACGGCGGCCTTGACGAACGCGTCGAGATCAGGCTCGGTGATGTGAATGTGACCACCGTTGATTGTTTCGACAATGCCCGCATTCACATCGACGCCAAGGACATCGAACCCCTTGGCGGCAAGAATACTGCTCGTCGGCAGCCCGATATACCCCAGGCCGATGACACAGATCTGTTTCATGGCCGTCTCAGCGCTGAAGTTTGAATCCTACCAGCGAGAGAGGCGGAATATTGATCGTGGCACCGAATGGTTTGCCCTGCCAGCCATGAGGTTCAGCCCAGTATCCGCCATAGTTGCCTATATTCGACCCGAAATACATTGTCGAGTCCGTATTCAGCACCTCGCGATAATAGCCGCCTGTCGGAAGACCGATGCGATAATTCATGCGCGGCACCGGTGTCAGGTTTGCCGCCAGAACGATCATCTCATCAGGATTGTCACCCTTGCGGGCCCAGCTGATGACACTGGAATCGGCATCCTGGAAGTCGATCCATTCGAAGCCCCGTTCCTCGCAATCATTCTGATGAAGCGCCGGTTCCGAGCGGTACAGATGGTTCAGATGAGCCATAAGCCTGCTCAGACCAGCGTGAGACTCGAACCCGAGCAGGTGCCAGTCGAGGCTCTGATTGCAGTTCCACTCGTTCCACTGGCCGATATCACAGCCCATGAACAGAAGTTTCTTGCCGGGCATCATCCACATGAAAGCCAGCAACAGGCGCAGATTGGCGAACTTCTGCCAGAAATCGCCCGGCATCTTGTCGATCAGCGATCCTTTCCCGTGGACGACCTCATCGTGTGAAAGCACCGATATGAAATTCTCATGGAACGCATATATCAGGGGAAATGTCAGGTTGCTGTGGTGATACCGCCGATAGATCGGGTCTTTTGAAAAGTACGTGAGCGTGTCGTGCATCCAGCCCATGTTCCATTTGAATCCGAAGCCGAGACCGCCCTGATCGCAAGGTTTGCTGACACCGGCGAACGCCGTCGATTCTTCCGCGATCATCATGATCCCGGGAAACTGCTGATAGGCGATGCTGTTCAGGTATTTCAAGAACTCGATCGCTTCGAGATTCTCGCGGCCGCCGAACTTGTTGGGCACCCATTCGCCCGGCTTGCGCGAGTAGTCGAGGTAGAGCATCGAAGCGACGGCATCTACGCGCAGGCCGTCGATGTGATACTTGTCGAGCCAGAAAAGAGCGCTGCTGATGAGGAAATTTTTGACTTCGTTGCGGCCGAAATTGAAGATCAGCGTCGCCCAGTCCTTATGCTCGCCCTGGCGCGGGTCTTCATGCTCGTACAGCGCCGATCCGTCGAACTGGGCCAGGCCATGCCAGTCTTTCGGGAAATGGGCCGGCACCCAGTCGAGAATGATGCCAATGCCCTGCTGATGCAGATAATCGACGAAATACATGAAATCTTTCGGACTGCCGAACCGGCTGGTGGGCGCGAAAAAGCCCGTCACCTGGTAACCCCAGGAAATATCGAGCGGGTGCTCGGTAACAGGCAGCAGCTCGACATGGGTGTAGCCTGCACGCTTCACATAATCGGCGAGTTTGTGGGCGAGTTCCCGGTAGGTCAGGAATCGGTTCCCCTCCTCGCAGACGCGCATGAACGATCCCAGGTGCACCTCGTAGACGGAAACAGCTTCCTTGCGCCAGTTGCGGTCGGGCCGCCGGCTCATCCAGTCGTGGTCATTCCATATATATCCATCGATATTATATATTTTGCTCGCTGTCTTGGGCCGGACTTCCGCATACAGGGCATACGGATCAGCCTTCTCAACCAGGCTGCCATTCTTGACCTTGATCTCGAACTTGTAATTCTGGCCGGATTGAAGCCCGGGAATGAAAATCTCCCAGATGCCGGAACTGCCCAGCGAGCGCATCAGATGCCGCCGGCCATCCCAGTGGTTGAAATCGCCGATGACACTTACCCGCCGCGCGTTCGGTGCCCAGACAGCGAAACTCACCCCCCCGACCGACTGATCGTGATACTTCATCACGCGATCATGCGCGCCCAGCTTTTCGTAGATCGTGTGGTGGTTTCCCTCGTTGTAAAGGTACAGGTCCATCTCGCCGAGCGTCGGCATGAAGGCATACGAGTCATGAAACTCCGATGTGGCACCGTTCGAATACTCGGCAGCCAGTCGGTATGGAAACACCTCCTGCCGGTTTGCGACCTCGCCTTCGAAAAAGCCCTTCTCATGTTGCCTTTTCATGGGGAACCGCTCGCCGTTACGGGCATCGACAATGCACACCACCGCCGCATCGGGCAGGAAAGCCCTCACCACGATGTTTTTTTTCCCCTTGTTCTCGGTGGCATGCATGCCGAGAATCTGGAAGGGATCGTGGTGATCTGTTCTGATAATAGCTTCGATGGCTTCCTTGCTGATGGACATTTTGGATGTATCCTCCCGTAACAGGATGATTTTAGGGCAACGCTATCATACCACACACCGGCGCAGATGTGCTTTCAAACACGAATCAGGACAGGCGCTTCCATTCACGCAAGGCACAACGAACCACGGTGGTTCGTTGCATCACGGCAGAGGCACGCCGGGAACACGGTGACGTCTGGATTGATACAGACATTCCAGATCGAGAATCAGTCCGGCGGAGATCTTCACGGAGTCGATGCTGTCGCCGCTTTCGCCGGCCGCAATTTTTCTCGATATCGTCGAATACATATTCTGATAACTGAAGAGTTTGTTGATCGATGCCCGGCGGATGACCCGGTCAGGGCCTTCAGCAAAGTATGTCGAGCCATCCGTCATGCGCACGGTCGAATTTGCTGTCCGTAACTCGATGTAATCACGCAGTCCGACACGTTCACTGCCCCTGTCGGTCAGCACCATCGTGAAAAAAGCACCGTTGGCCGCCGTCACGGAAACATTCAGCGTATCGTCAGGAGCGATCGCGAGATCGAACGAAGTGACCCGGGGAAACCCGTTCAAATAAAGGAAATGATCTATCCAGTGGCAGCCGTTCGATACCAGCCGGCTTTTCGCGTTCGGCCATTGATACCAGTGAAGGCGCGGCAGCGGAACTTCATAAACGATGCACGAGTAGGAAACCGGCATGCCCGGCTTTAATTCGAGATCCTCGATCGCATACGCGTTGAATGGAATATATCGTTTATGATAGCAGGAGAAAAGCTTCGGTCCTGATTTCACAAGGGCGGCAAGCAATTCTTCCAACTGCTTCTCATCAACCGCCACAGGCTTTTCAATGACGGCATACGCACCCTGAGCGAGCGCTGCCAGCGCCACCGGGACATGGGTGTGATGATATCCGGCGCCAAAAAACACACCAGCCCTTTCATCAGGCCGGGGCAACGGCGATGTGTCCCATCGGATCCTGCTGTTATCGATCGGAATCTGCGTCGGATCGATCTCATGAATCGCCCGGATGTCTATGAACGGCGAAGCATTCGGAAGCAGAAACGATTTTGCATAGTTGCCATACCCGTACACGATTCCGTCGGGCTTTTTCCTTCCACCCGGCTCCGTCGTGACAATCACGGGTTTTATTTCAGAAATACGCTCATCCTGTGCATTTCCGCTCAGACTCAGTTTTGTGAATGATGACCAGTCGCATTTTGCGGTCAATCGGCGCATTTCGGCATAGATATTTTTCAATATATCTACGCTTATTTTCTCCCCCGAGTGTTCGCTGTAGCCGGCAATGTCATTCCAGAAATCAGTATCTGATAACTCTCCTGACGGTTCTGCATGGAGAATCTGACGATCATCAAACGTCAGATCGATTTCCAGCGGCATCACCAGCTCGCTGTCCAAAACAATCCGCTCGACGCACGCCGGATGACACGGAGCAAGGAACGCCGTCATGGTGCCTGCGGGAAGACGTCCCTCGTCGCCCGATTCGAGAACTTTTCCTATTCCAATAGATATATATTTTTCATTACGCAGATTTTCACCGAGTCTGGACCGGACTTTCCGGAACACGCCCCACGGCCCGAACTCGAAGAGGTAATTCACCAGCAGGCGCAGGCTGCGAGGCCTGATGAAATACATTCCCTCGATGCGGGCGAGATTCCTGAAGGCCACCACTTTGATGCGCGTCTGCCCCTGAGCTTTGAAATAATCAGGGAATCCGGATAACCACTTTCCGCCGGCCAGAATCTTCATGCGTTCAAACTCCGCCTGCAAGCCTCAAAAGAGCGGCGAGGCGCCGATCGACGCCTCGCCGCCAAAGGAATGAGAATTCAACGGATTCTGAAAAGTTCAGAGTCCGAAATGCTGCTTGAGCTGGTTCTCCAGATCGGCTTCGGTGGTCGCGCCAAGATGCGTGTGAACGACCTTGCCGCCCTTGAAGAAAATCAGACTGGGAATCGACATGACATTGAACTGGCCAGCAAGGCCCTGGTTGTCATCGACATTGATTTTTGCAATCTTGATCTTGCCTTCGTATTTTTTTGCCAGATTATCAATGATCGGCCCCATGATCCTGCAGGGACCGCACCAGGGCGCCCAGAAATCCACAATCGCCGCGCCCGCATAATCCGTGATCTCGCTCTTGAAATTGGACTCATTCAATTCTTTGGACATTTCGACCCTCCTCTGGGTTGTCGCCGTTCCTTCGGCGCAGAATTCAATACAAATGCAGTGTACACACTCATCGGCCGGATGACAAGACAAGCCCGATCAACATGCCGTAAAGAGTGCTTCCAACAGGACTCGACGTAATCGGACAGGTTCCACTCGAGCAGCCGACAAACTTGTAGAAGAGGAACCCGGCTGCCGCACCAATCACAGGGTAAGCAATTTTGCCAAGAAGCGCTGTCATACATCACTCCGAATTCACGACAAGACGGCTTGTCGAATTTTCACAACAGGATTTGAACCCCGCCCATCGAAGAATATCCTCGAGCAGGCACCACCTTGTAATCGCAGACTGAAAGAGATTCGCCCCGACAAACAGCGTCAACAGAAGCCAATACGGACTGGAGTAATGGGATAATAATACACTTATCATTATAATACTGCCCGCCACCAGGCGGACAATTCGCTCGATAACCATATTCTGCCTCCGGTTGAACGAGATTCGATATTACATCCCCCTCATCAGATACCTCGTTCGCGTGAGATGTTCCATATCTCTTTCCATTGCAGGATTCATGCCATACTGACAGAAACTCCATCAAATACCCGTTGAACGCGCACAACGAGAACGGCTTCCGATCGCCTGCCTGATTCAGCCCTGACAAAATATACGCATTTTTCAGCCACCCATGCATTTATTGCATGCATTCTTTACCTGTTCAAGTCATCCCTCGGGGCACACCGAGGTGGCCGGATATCTGGAAATATCACGCCCGTGATGAATCAGATGGACCCAAGGAAGGTTCGGACATTCGTCATTACCTGATACATCCTTATATACTATCCTCAATAAATCGAACCTGTTGCGCCAGCCACCTTCGAGTTCGATGGGTGGAACACCATTTCTGTTTCTATCGGTGCAACGCAAATGGAAACGCCAGCTGCTTTCCTGCGGGGTCTTCCGCTCAGGGAAAATGGTCAGCAGAAACCGCCAGTCACCGATTCTTCCATCCGAAATCCAGCCGGTCAGATACCAGCACCGTTCGTCAGGGTCGAAAACCGGCACGTCCCAGATCCCCGGGGTGATAACCGTTGCTGTCGAAAGTGATTCGGAAAGCCTGTTCAGGGATATGCCTCCAAGGCCCCCCCGAGCAAGCTCCGTATGAAAACATTCCAGCAGGCATGCCCGGCAATGCAGGGATTCACGGACGAAACGGTCCCTTTTATCCGGTCCCATACAAAAAAAGCAGAAAAGCAGCATAATTCCAAGCATGATTCCAATTCCCGTCTTATGAAACATAAAATGCCTCCGATGGAATTTTTTGTTCCATAGAGGCATCAAATGAAAACCCCGGTTGGGGAATATATTTTAGATTTTTACCTGCTCATCTGGCTGAACGCAACTCGGCTTTCCAAGAGGTTCCTCTCTTGAGGGCGATCCATTTCATTCCGTGAGGAGGGGCAATGTCGATTCGCTCTTTCACGGTTATCCAGCCGGAAAGAACCCACTGATCGATGTCGAGAGTTCCCGCCTTGATTCCTGACGGGTGCGCCGACATGATCTCCTCGATGCGGGCCTGTTTGCGCGGAGACACAGCGGTCCCCGACTCCTCGACGAAGGCTGTCCTCGAGATGGCAGCCGCAGTCTTCGCCGGAGGCGGTGGGGCAAACCCGGCTTCTGATTCAGGCGTCAGTTCATCGGCAAGCCGTTTTTGACCATCCGGGGTCTTGAGCAGCAGAATTTCACCGACTTCCTGAATCGGTTCCGCTTTTGCATAGGCATTTCCTGCGGGTTCGGCCGTCCTGACGGTCAAAGGCAAAGACTTTGTCGGCACGGGCACTGGTGCCGAAGCACGAACTGGTGCCGGTTTGACGGAGGCAAGTTTCTGTTCTTTCCTGCCTTTCGCGCCAATCAACGGCTCGCCAACGATCATCGGAACGTCTTTCTCCTGTTCCCGTCGATCTTTTTTCTGCATACGCGAATCATCGTGCTGTGCCGGCATTTCCCCGGCCGTCTCGATCTTCGTCTCGAGGTTTCTGACGACGGGCATGACATCTTCCGGTCCGCTTTTCGTTATGCTCTTCCCGCTCATTGACTCCATAGAATCGGCTCTGAATGCCGGCGGCGGAGGAGGCGGGGCTGCCGGAAGCTCGACCTGCGCTTTCTGCTCTCCCGGAGCGGAAGGCGCCACCGGTGCCGCAGCCATCATCATCCCGGATGGTTCGACCAGAGGTGCAGACACAGCAGGCCCACCCGCAGGCAGTTCAGGCTTCGCGACCATTTCGGTTGCGGGGGCGGTGCGGGCTAACTCGGCACGTTTTTCCGTAACGCCCGACTCCGTGGTCATCACCTGCGTAACGCCAACGGCGAGCAAAAATCCGGCCGTGACAAAAGAAAGCCCTGCCTTGAACCAGAAACTCTGCCACCACAGTGGCTCCCGGGACGGCGTTTCCGGCTTGGACCGGCCTGGCTGTGCCGCCGGCAGATCCGCGGGCGTCGGCTGCGGTTTTTCCAGGACAGCGGGCTGCTCAGCGATCACAACGGGCTGATCTGCCGCGTTGAGTCGTTCCGGGATAGTGAGAATACGGGAAGTCAGTTCTGCGGGGGGATCAGCGGAAACAATCGCGGAGAACCCGGCCGCGAGGCTTCGTTCGAACTCGAGCCGTTCGCGGCATGCCGGGCACTCTTCGAGATGCACCGCAGCCTCGGAATCGGCTGCAGTCTGCTCGAGCAGCACATGATCGAGGATTCTTTCGATGAATTCGTTGCAGTTCATATCGCCTCGCCTACCGATCGTCCTTGCATCTGTTCCCGCATATGCGACTCAAGCCTGAGCCGCGCCTGCCGCACACGCGTTTTGGCCGTTCCCAGAGGGATTTCCATCACCTCGGCCATCTCGGGAAACGACAGCCCGCCGAGATAAACCAGTCCGATGACCAGCCGGTCACTTTCTGACAATTTATCCAGCGACGCGTCGATCAACTTCGAGACCTCGTTCCGTGCAAGCTTGTCAAGCACCGTGGCCTCGACCCGCGAGTGCGGATCCACAACTTCCGGCAGCTCGTCAACAAGAACTTCGCTGTGTCCGCGCTTTCGCCACTCGTCGATCAGCAGATTACGCGCAATCCGGAAGAGCCAGGTCTGCAGTCTGCCGGTCTGGAAATCATCGCGATGTCGCCAGATCCGCTCGAATACTTCCTGAGTCATGTCCATGGCCTGCGCGGGCCGGCTCGTATTTTTCAGAAAGAACTGGTAGAGCCGCCCGCCGAACAGGCGGTACACGTCTCCCCAGGCCTGCTGAGAACCTCGAACCGCCTCACGCCAGATTTCTTCTGGAGTCATCCTCCAACCTCGGAAACGGCGGACTCGCCGCCGGGATTTAGCCCCTTGGGG
>Ga0079303_10000181_pt1 | contig 14245 bp, 8 predicted proteins | sample Methanogen_OWC_FD_77073 | JGI IMG/M metagenome (GOLD analysis project Ga0079303, IMG submission 77073) | Enriched soil microbial communities from Old Woman Creek wetland in Ohio, USA - Methanogen_OWC | ecosystem: Environmental > Terrestrial > Soil > Wetlands | place: USA: Ohio | collected...
AAATGCTTCGTGATCGCACTCGTCAACGTCGTCTTCCCATGATCAATGTGCCCAATCGTCCCAACGTTTACGTGCGGCTTCGTCCTCTCAAACTTCCTCTTCCCCATGGCGGTCCCTCCTTGGAGCTGACGCTGTTGTCCGGGCCGGGCCGTTCACTCCAGCCCGGACCGCATATCCTCGAAGATCAGCCGGCAGCAGCAGCCCTCACTTCCTGACTGATGGAGAGCGGCACCGGATCGTAATGGGAAAACTGCATATGGAACGTGGCCCGTCCCTGAGTGGCCGAGCGCAGATCTGTAGCGTAGCCGAACATCTCCGCCAGGGGGACGGAGGCGGTTATCACTTGCACACCGGGGCGGGTCTCCAAATGGACGATACGGCCGCGACGGCCGTTGAAGTCGCCCACCACCTCGCCGATAAACTCCTCCGGCACCACGACCTCGACAGCCATGATGGGCTCCAGCAGGATGGGGGCCCCGTCCTTGACCCCGGCCTTGGTTGCCATGGAGCCGGCAATGGTGAAGGCGATGTCGGATGAGTCCACCTCGTGGTACGAGCCGTCCACCAGGCTGATCTTCACGTCCACGATCGGGTAGCCGGCGTACACTCCTCGATCCAGGGCCCCTCGTACACCCCGCTCCACGGCGCCGATGTACTCTCGCGGCACTACTCCGCCCACGGTCCGATCCCGGAACTCGAATCCTCCGGATCGGGCATTGGGCTCGAGCTCCAACCAGACATGGCCGTACTGACCGCGGCCCCCGGTCTGCTTGACGAATCGCCCTTCGGCCCTGACCTTTCGGGTAATGGTCTCCCGGTACGCCACCTGAGGCCGACCCACGTTGGCGTCCACCTTGAACTCCCGGAGCAGTCGATCGACAATGATCTCAAGATGGAGCTCCCCCATCCCGGAGATGATGGTCTCACCAGTCTCCTGTTCAACCCGCACCGTGAAGGATGGGTCCTCGGCGGCAATCTTAGCGAGACTCGCACCCAGCCGTTCCTGGTCCGCCTTGGTTCGCGGCTCGATGGCGATGGAGATCACGGGTTTCGGGATCTGCAAGGACTCGAGGACGATCGGGTGAGCCGGGTGGCAAAGGGTGTCGCCTGTGGCCGTGTTGCGGAGGCCGACGGCGGCCACGATGTCGCCGGCAACGATCTCTCTGATCTCTTCCCGCTTGTTGGCGTGCATCTTGAGCAGCCGGCCGATCTTTTCCCGCACCGTCTTGGTGCTGTTCAACACCTGAGTCCCGCTGGTCAGCTGTCCGGAGTACACCCGGAGAAAGGTCAGGTGACCCACAAAGGGATCGGTCATGATCTTGAAGGCCAGCGCTGCGAAGGGCTCGTCGTCGTGGGGGACCCGCGTCTCATCCTCGCCCTTGGGGGTCACGCCGACAATGGCCGGCACATCCAGCGGTGAGGGGAGGTAGTCGACGATGCCGTCCAGAAGGAGCTGCACGCCTTTGTTCTTGAAAGCTGCGCCACAGAGCACCGGGATGAGCTTGAGCTGGAGGGTTGCACGCCGGAGTGCCGCCTGGATCTCCTCACCGCTGATAGGGAGCCCCTCCACGTACTTTTCCATCAGGCTCTCGTCGGTTTCCGACACCGCCTCGATCAAACGCCCGCGGCGCTCCTCCATCTCTTCTCGCACCTCTTCAGGAATCTCGGCAGTGCGAAAGGTGGCACCGAGAGTGCTGTCATCCCAGATCACCGCCTCCATGGCGATCAGGTCCACAACCCCCCGGAAGGCCTGCTCTCGGCCAAGAGGAGCCTGAACGGGTGCGGGTACGGCGCCCAGACGGGTTCGCATCATCTCCAGGCAACGGTCGAAATCCGCCCCCATCCGATCCATCTTGTTCACGAAGGCGATCCGTGGAACGCCGTAGCGATCCGCCTGGCGCCAGACCGTCTCGGACTGGGGCTGCACTCCGCCCACGGCGCAGAAAACCGCCACCGCGCCGTCGAGGACCCTGAGTGAGCGCTCCACCTCGATGGTGAAGTCCACGTGGCCGGGAGTGTCGATGACATTGATGCGGTGACCCCTCCAGAAGCAGGTGGTGGCGGCGCTGGTAATCGTGATACCCCGCTCCTGCTCCTGCTCCATCCAGTCCATCACCGCCGTGCCCTGATCGACCTCTCCCATCTTGTGGGAGACCCCGGTGTAATAGAGGATACGCTCGGTGGTCGTCGTCTTCCCGGCATCTATGTGGGCCATGATCCCGATGTTACGAATTTTTTCGAGAGGGACCTGCCGGGGCATTGTCTCTCACTCCACCGAATGTTTTCAATTAGGCAGCGCTCACCATTTGTCGGAAGGTCAGTCGTCCGTAGTAATCCCGTTCACAAGTCAGTCTTTACTCACGGAGACAAACGACCACGGACCACCGACAACGGACGGCATCTTACCAGCGGTAGTGGGCGAAGGCCTTGTTGGCCTCGGCCATCTTGTGCGTATCTTCTCTCTTCTTGACCGACGCGCCCCGATTGTTCGCGGCATCGAGGAGCTCACCTGCGAGCTTGAGGGTCATGCTCTTTTCCGAGCGCCCCTCAGCGTAGGATATGATCCAGCGGGTTGCCAAGGAGATCTGGCGATCACTGCGAACCTCTACCGGCACCTGGTAGGTGGAGCCACCCACCCGCCGGGATTTGACCTCGATCATCGGCTTCACGTTGTCCAGGGCCTTCTTGAAGGTTTCCAGAGGATCCTTCTTGGTGCGCTGGGCAACAATGTCCAGGGCATCGTAGAAGATTCGCTCGGCGATGCTCTTCTTGCCCCGCCGCATGATGGAGTTGATGAACCTCGCCGCCAGCTTGCTCCCGTACTTGGGGTCCGGCAGCGTATCCCGCTTGGTGACCTCTCGTCTTCTCGGCATGAGACTACTCCCGAGTCTAGAAACTAGTGGTGTCACCCCGCGCTCTGGCCTCACTTGGCCCGAGACACGGCATGGGCCACGACAACCAGCGTCAGTGGCCCATGCTCATGGTGACCAGCCGTCAACCGGTTACTTCGGCCTCTTGGCCCCGTACTTGGACCGGCCCCTGCGGCGGTCCTGCACACCGGTGGCGTCAAGAGTCCCACGAATGATATGGTACCGCACGCCGGGGAGATCTTTGACGCGGCCGCCTCGGATCAGCACCACCGAGTGTTCCTGGAGGTTGTGGCCCACCCCGGGGATGTAGGAGGTGACCTCGATCCCGTTTGTCAACCGGACACGGGCGATCTTTCGAAGAGCCGAGTTCGGCTTCTTGGGCGTGGTGGTGTACACCCTGACGCATACGCCACGCTTCTGAGGGCACCCCTGAAGTGCGGGAGTGCTCACTTTTTTCCGTACCCGTTCTCTTCCCTTCCGAACCAACTGGTTGATCGTAGGCATTATAGTTTCGCCCCGCTATCGTTAACCCCTCTCCTCCTCCTGAGGAGGAGAAGCCGCGCAAGTTACCACCATACGGACCAAAATTTTGCAATAATAAAGACCTAATCCAGATTTGTCAAGGCTTTTTCTCGCCTGCTCCAATGGATACTTACGCCTTCACCATCTCCCGGTATTGCCTCAGGCCTGTTCCCGCCGGGATGAGCCTCCCCATGATGACGTTCTCCTTGAGCCCGCGGAGGAAGTCGATCTTCCCGGCAACCGCCGCCTCGGTGAGGACCTTGGTGGTCTCCTGGAAGGAGGCAGCCGAGATCCAGCTCTCCGTGCTGAGGGAGGCCTTGGTGATCCCGAGGAGCATGGGCTCGCCCACGGCCGGCCGCTTCCCGGCCGCAAGGAGCTTCTGGTTGGCCTCCTCGAAGCGGTGCTTTTCCACATGCTCGCCCACAAGGAAATCCGAGTCGCCCGCGTCGCTGATGCGAATACGCCTGAGCATCTGCCGCACGATAACCTCGATGTGCTTGTCGTTGATCTTCACACCCTGGAGCCGGTACACCTGTTGCACCTCGTTCACGAGATACTTGGCGAGCTCCTTCTCACCCAGGATGGTGAGGATATCGTGAGGGTTGGCTGACCCGTCCATGAGCGCCTCGCCAGCCCGCACCAGGTCCCCCTCGTGGACACTGATGTGTTTCCCCTTGGGAATGAGATACTCCTTGGGATCGCCCACCTCCGGGGTGATGATGACCTTGCGTTTGCCTTTGGTATCCTTGCCGAAGGAGACCATGCCGGTTATCTCGGTGATGACCGCCTGCTCCTTGGGCTTCCGCACTTCGAAAAGTTCGGCCACTCGAGGCAGACCGCCGGTGATGTCCTTGGTCTTCGTGGTTTCCCGCGGGATCTTGGCGAGTACGTCGCCGGCAGCCACCTGATCGCCTTCGGACGCCATGATAATGGCGCCTACCGGCATGAAGTAGCGAGCTTGACCTTTGCCCACCCTGGCCGTCCTTCCCGCCTCGTCCTTGATGGAAACGCGCGGCCGCATATCGGGATCCCGGGTCTCGACGATCACCTTGCTCGCCTTCCCGGTGACCGGATCCACCTTCTCCTGCATGGTGATCCCTTCCATGATGTCACCGAACTTGACCACTCCCTTGACCTCGGTGAGGATGGGCGTCGTAAAAGGATCCCATTCGGCGAGGAGTGTACTGCCCTTCACCTGCTGCCCGTCGACGACCTTGAGCTTGGCGCCGTAGATGATCTGGTACCGCTCCCGCTCTCGACCTCCCTCGCCCACGATGGTGATCTCCCCGTTCCGGTTCATGACCACGAGGTCGCCCTCCACGTTCCGGACGGTGGCGAGATTGACGAATCTCACCGTGCCGGGGAAGCGGTTGCTGATTGAGGTCTGTTCGATCCGCTTGCTCGCCGTGCCACCGATGTGGAAGGTACGCATGGTGAGCTGGGTGCCGGGCTCGCCGATGGACTGAGCGGCGATGATCCCGATGGCCTCGCCGATCTCCACCAGGCGCCCATGGGCCAGATCTCGGCCGTAACATTTGATGCAAGCGCCACGCTGGCTCCGGCAGGTGAGCACCGAGCGGATCGGTACGCGCTCAACGCCCGCCTCTTCGATGCGGATCAGAGCCGACTCGTCGATCTCGTCGTTGGCCGGGATCAGCACCTCGTCCGTGAGGGGATCCTTGATGTCCTTCCACGCCACCCGGCCGAGGATACGCTCGCTCAGCTGCTGGATGATCTCGCCCGCCTCGGTGAGGGCCTCGACGTAGATACCGTCGATGGTGCCACAGTCTTGCTCGCTGATGATGGAGTCCTGCGCCACATCCACGAGACGTCGGGTCAGATACCCGGAGTTGGCCGTCTTGAGTGCCGTGTCTGCAAGACCTTTCCGCGCGCCGTGGGTGGAGACGAAGTACTGGAGTACGGTGAGGCCTTCCCGGAAGTTGGCCGTGATGGGGGTCTCGATGATCTCGCCCGAAGGCTTGGCCATGAGACCGCGCATGCCGGAGAGCTGGCGCATCTGGTCCTTGCTTCCCCGGGAGCCTGAGTCCGCCATCATGAAGATGGGATTGAAGGAGGGCATCTGCTCCTCCTTGCCCTCGGGACCGGTGATGGTCTCGGTAGCGATCTCCTTCATCATCTCGCCAGCGATATCTTCCGTCGCCTTGGCCCAGATGTCCACCACCTTGTTGTACTTCTCGCCGTCGGTGATAAGACCCTCGTTATACTGCCGCTCGATCTCTCGGATGTTCTCGCTCGCCTCCTCGATAATCGTCTGCTTCCGCGCCGGGATGACCATGTCGGAAACGGCGATGGAGACACCGGAGAGGGTGGCGAAGCGGTAGCCGATGTCCTTGATCCGGTCGGCCAGGAGCACCGTCTCCTTGGTTCCCGCCGTGCGGTAGCACCGGTCGAAGAGCTCCGCGAGGGCCCGCTTGGTCATGACCCGGTTGATGAGATCGAAGGGGATCTGCTGCGGCACCACCTCGGCGAGGAGGATCCTCCCGGTGGTCGTCTGGATGCGCTTGCCGTTCATGCGCACGTGGATGCGGGCATGAAGGTCGAGCTCCCCGGCATCGTAGGCGCAGCGAACCTCGCCGGGACTGGCGAAGATCTTTTTCTCGCCCTTGGCGAAAGGCTTCTCCCTGGTCATGTAGTAGATGCCGAGGACGATATCCTGGGTCGGCACGATGATGGGCTCACCGTGGGCCGGACTCAGAATGTTGTTGGTGCTCATCATGAGCACGCGGGCCTCGATCTGCGCCTCGATGGAGAGGGGGACATGAACCGCCATCTGGTCGCCGTCAAAGTCGGCGTTGAAAGCGGCACAAACCAGGGGATGGATCTGAATGGCCTTCCCCTCGATGAGGATCGGCTCAAAGGCCTGGATTCCGAGGCGGTGCAGGGTCGGGGCCCGATTGAGGAGCACCGGGTACTCCTTGACCACCTCGTCCAGGCAGTCCCACACCTCCGGGGTCTCTTTCTCCACCATCTTCTTGGCGCTCTTGATGGTGGTCACGTAGCCCCGCTCCTCGAGCTTGTTGTACACGAAGGGTTTGAAGAGCTCGAGGGCCATCTTCTTGGGAAGCCCGCACTGGTGGAGGCGCAGATCCGGACCGATAACGATCACCGAGCGGCCGGAGTAGTCCACCCGTTTCCCGAGGAGGTTCTGGCGGAACCGGCCCTGCTTTCCCTTGAGCATGTCGGAGAGGGACTTGAGTGGCCGCTTGTTCGGCCCGGTGATGGTTTTTCCCCGGCGGCCGTTGTCGAACAGGACGTCCACCGCCTCCTGGAGCATCCGCTTCTCGTTGCGAATGATGATCTCCGGGGCGTTGAGCTCTTGGAGACGCCGCAGCCGATTGTTCCGGTTGATCACCCTCCGGTAGAGGTCGTTCAAATCGCTCGTGGCAAAGCGACCGCCATCAAGGGGAACGAGCGGTCTCAGGTCCGGCGGCAGCACCGGAATCACCTCGAGGATCATCCATTGCGGCTTCGCCCCGGACTCGCGGAAGGCGTTCACCACCTTGAGCCGCTTGGCGAGCTTCTTCCTCTTGGCCACCGAATTGGTCTTGGTCATGTCCGCCCGGAGCTCCTCGGCGAGCTTTTCGAGGTCCAGCCCGGACAGGAGCTGCTTGATGGCCTCAGCGCCGATTCCCACCTTGAACCGATCACCATACTGCTCGCGGAGCTGGCGATAGCGCTCCTCGCTCAGAAGCTCTTGCCGGCCGAGGGGTGTGTCGCCGGGCTCGAGGACGATGTAGGAGTCGAAGTAGAGAACTTTTTCCAGTTCCTTCAGGGTGAGATCTAGAAGGTTCCCCACCTTGCTCGGCAGGCTCTTCAGGAACCAGATGTGGGCTACAGGAGCGGCGAGCTCGATGTGACCCATGCGCTCCCGCCGGACCTTGGCCTGGATTACCTCGACACCGCACTTTTCACAGACAACCCCACGGTGCTTCATGCGCTTGTACTTGCCGCAGTTGCACTCGTAATCCTTGGTGGGGCCGAAGATCTTGGCACAGAATAGCCCATCTCGCTCCGGCTTGAAGGTCCGGTAATTGATGGTCTCGGGCTTCTTGATCTCCCCGTAAGACCACTCCAGGATCTTCTCCGGTGAGGCAAGGGAGATGCGGACCGCGTTGAAGCTGAGCGGGTCTTTGGGACGCACAAACAGGTTGTACAGCTCTTTCACTGCAACCTCCTCCCATTCGAGTCAGTTGTCCGTTGTCAGTGGTCAGCTGCAGACCATGCTTCAACGGGCGCACTTTGCCGCCCGTGGCTTACTCATATCACATTCTTGACCACGGACAACGACCTACGGACAACGGACATCTCTATATGTTGGGCCTGCAGGCCCCGCGTTTGTTGAACCGGCGCCTGCAGGGCGAAAGACCGCGGCTACTGCTCCACATCCTCCAGGAGTCGCACATCGAGAGCAAGGGCCTGGAGCTCCTTCACCAGGACGTTGAAGGATTCCGGGAGACCCGCCTCCAGGGTGTTCTCGCCCTTGACGATCTTCTCGTACATCCGGGTCCTTCCGGCGACGTCGTCGGATTTCACCGTAAGGAACTCCTGGAGTGCATGGGCAGCGCCATAGGCCTCCATGGCCCAGACTTCCATCTCCCCGAGACGCTGGCCGCCGAACTGGGCCTTGCCGCCAAGAGGCTGCTGGGTGACCAGCGAGTACGGACCGATGGAGCGGGCGTGGAGCTTATCGTCAACCAGATGGTGGAGCTTGACGATGTACATGACGCCGACCGTCACCGGCCGGTCGAACGGCTCGCCGGTACGGCCGTCGTACAGGGTGGTCTGCCCAAACTCCGGAACTTTGGCGTCTCTCAAGAACTCCCGGATCTCCGACTCCTCCGCCCCGTCAAACACCGGGCTGGCGAAACGGAACCCTTCTCGGTAGTAAGGAGCCAGGGCCTTAAGATCATTCTCGCTCAGCTTGGCAAAGCACTCATTGAATTCGAGCTTGGAGTAAAGCCGCTTCAATTTCTCCTCGACGGTCTCCCGGCTCTTATAGTCTTCCAGCAACCGGGCGAGTTGTTCTCCGATCCCCTTGGCCGCCCAGCCGAGGTGAGTCTCCAGCACCTGACCCACGTTCATACGCGAGGGTACGCCAAGGGGATTGAGGACGATATCCACCGGGGTCCCGTCGCTAAAGTAGGGCATGTCCTCCTCGGGGAGCACGCGACTCACCACGCCTTTATTCCCATGGCGACCGGCCATCTTGTCGCCTACCGATAGCTTCCGCTTGGTGGCCACATAGACCTTTACCATCTTGATCACGCCGGGCGGGAGCTCATCGCCCTTCTTGAGTTTAGCGATCTTATCCTCGAAGAGCATCTGCACCAGCTCAACCTGCTCGTGGTAGGTCTCCCAGATCGCCTGCACCTGCGGGGCGACCTCGAGATCACCCGCCACCTCGATTTCCGACCACTGCCCTGGGGCGAGGGGAGCGAGGTTGTCGGCGGTGAACTCATCGCCCTTCTTGACTAGAGTTTTCTTCCCCTCCTTGAGGGACTTGGCGGATTTTTTCCCGGCGACGAGTCGCTCAATTTTCGTGAGGGCACTCTTCTTGATGATCTTGACCTCGTCCCGCTGATCCTTGAGAAGTCGGGCCACCTCCTCGTCCTCGATGGACTTGCTTCGTTCGTCCTTGTCCACCCCTTTCCGCGAGAAGACCCGGGCATCGATGACGATTCCCTCCACCCCGGGCGGCACGCGCAATGATGTGTCCTTTACGTCGCCCGCCTTTTCGCCGAAGATAGCCCGAAGGAGCTTCTCCTCCGGCGTCAGCTGAGTCTCACCCTTCGGGGTCACCTTGCCTACCAGGATGTCGCCCGGCTTGATCTCGGCGCCGATACGGATGATGCCGCTCTCGTCCAGGTTTTTGAGGGCCTCCTCGCCGATGTTGGGGATATCCCGGGTGACCTCCTCCTTGCCCAGTTTCGTGTCTCTGGCGATGAGCTCGAACTCCTCGATGTGGATGGAGCTGAAGACGTCATCCTTGACCACCCGCTCGCTCACTAGAATCGAGTCCTCGAAGTTGTACCCGCCCCAGCTCATGAAGGCCACGGTAACGTTCCGGCCCAGTGCCAACTCGCCGTTTTCGGTGGCCGGACCGTCGGCAATGATCTGCCCCTTCCGCACAAGCTGACCGGGTTGAATAATGGGCTTTTGATTGAAGCAGGTGTTCTGGTTGGTCCGCTGAAATTTGGTGAGCTTGTAGGTATCGACGCCTGATGCCAGGGACCGCTCATCCTCGTCCTCCCGGAGAGCACGGACCACAACCCTCGTCGCGTCCACCCCCTCGACCAGGCCGTCGCGCCGCGCGATCACAGCGACCCCCGAATCCCTGGCCACGACGCCCTCGATCCCTGTTCCCACGAGAGGTGCCTTGGCCCGGAGCAGCGGCACCGCCTGCCGCTGCATGTTCGAGCCCATGAGGGCCCGGTTGGCGTCGTCGTTCTCCAGGAAGGGAATGAGCGAGGCGGCGACACTCACCAGCTGGTCAGGGCTCACGTCCATGTAGTCCACTTCCTCGGGGCGCTTCTGGACGAACTCGCCCTCAAGCCGACACGACACGAGATCCAGAACGAAGCGACCCGCATCGAGGGGAGCGTTGGCCTGGGCGATGGGATGCTTGCCCTCGTCCATGGCGCTCAGGTAGACGACCTCGTTGGTGACCTGGCCGTTGGTCACCCTGCGGTACGGGGTTTCGATGAAACCGTACTCGTTCACCCGGGCATAGGTGCTCAAAGAAACGATGAGGCCGATGTTGGGACCTTCTGGGGTCTCCACCGGACAGATCCGCCCGTAGTGAGTGGGATGAACGTCGCGCACCTCGAAGCCGGCTCGCTCGCGGGTGAGACCACCGGGGCCGAGGGCGCTTAAGCGCCGCTTGTGAGTGATCTCGCTCAAAGGGTTGGTCTGATCCATGAATTGGCTGAGCTGGCTGGTGCCGAAGAACTCTTTGACCACCGCCGACACCGGCTTGGCGTTGATGAGGTCATGAGGCATGAGCGCATCGATTTCCTGGAGGCTCATGCGCTCCTTGATGGCCCGCTCCATGCGGACGAGGCCGATACGGTACTGGTTCTCGAGCAGTTCGCCCACAGCACGGACGCGACGGTTCCCGAGGTTGTCGATATCGTCCACCGCCCCTTGGGTATCCTTGATCTCGAGGAGCTTGCGGACCGCCCTCAGGATGTCATCTTTGGTGAGGGTGCGCAGGCTGAGAGAGACATCTGTGATCCCGAGCTGCTGATTGAGCTTGAGGCGGCCCACTTCAGAAAGGTCGTAGTTCTCCTGGTTGAAGAAGAGATTGTTGAAGAACTCCCTGGAGACCTCCAGAGTCGGTGGGTTGCTCGGCCGCAGCTTTCGGTAGATTTCCAAGGTGGCCGTGTCCGAGTCCTCCACCTTGTCCAGAAGAAGCGTGTTCCGGAAGGACGGACTCACATTGGCGCCGTCCATGAAGAGAAGGTCCACTGCGGCGATACTGTGCGCTCGCAGCGCGACGAGGTGGTCTTCGGTGATAATCTCGTTACACTGGATGAGCACCTCGCCGGTGGTTTCGTCCACCACGTCGTGGGCAACTACCCGGCCCACCAGGTTGTCGTCTGGGAAGGGGATGGCTTCGAACTTGGACTCCTGGAGCTGACGGAGAAGCTTCTGTCCAAGTTTTCTGCCCTTTTTCACGAGAAGCTCGCCGGTTTCGGGATGGTTGAGATCCATGGGGGCCTTCACTCCGGTAAGAAAATCCCTGTCCACCGGTCGGGCGACCCCGTGCTCCGTGAGTTGGACCCTCTCGGTCGCATAGAAGTAGTTGAGCAGTTCCTCGGTGCTGAAACCAAGAGCCTTAAGCAGGATGGTCACGGGAAACTTACGCCGCCGGTCGATCCGGACATAAAGGATGTCCTTGTGGTCAAACTCAAGATCGATCCATGAGCCCCGAAGCGGTATGATCCGCGCCGAGTAAAGAAGTTTTCCGGTGGCGTGGGTCTTCCCCTTGTCGTGGTCGAAGAAGATCCCGGGGGACCGGTGCAGCTGGCTTACGACCACCCGCTCGGTGCCGTTGACAATGAAGGTCCCGTTCTCGGTCATGAGCGGAATAGTGCCGAAATAGATCTCCTGCTCCTTGATGTCCCGAATGCTCCTGGCGCCGGTTTCCTTCTCCACATCGTAGACCACGAGGCGTACCGTGATCTTGAGTGGAGCCTCATAGGTCATGCCTCGCTGCAGACACTCGGCCACGTCGTATTTCACCTCGCCGATGCTGTAGCGGACGAACTCCAAGGAGGCGGTGCCGCTGAAGTCGCGGATGGGGAAGACCCCCTTGAACACGCTCTCCAGCCCTTTGTCGATCCGCAGATCGGAGTCCACGTCCTTTTGCAGGAACCGGTTGTAGGACTCTCTCTGCATCTCGATCAGGTTGGGAATCCCGATGATGCTCTTGATCTTGCCAAGATTTTTTCGCAAGCGGTACTGACTTGCCAATGAGGTTACCATGTTCTCTCCTCTTTGGCGGAAACCTTCGATCCCCGGGAGGGGCAGGTCGCCCGCGGCGGGGCCCGAAGGCGGCCTGGTGGAGTGGGACGCGGGGAAAGGCGCTCTGCCCTCCCCCGCCGCCGCAACGGCGCATTACTTTACCTCCACTGTGGCGCCCGCCTCTTCCAGCTGCTTGGCAATGTTGGCGGCCTCCTCCTTGGGGATGGCCTCCTTCACCTTGCCGGGCAGCTCATCGACCAACTGCTTGGCCTCCTTGAGGCCGAGACCGGTGATGGCCCGCACCACCTTGATCACCTGAATCTTCTTGTCGCCGACCCCGGTGATCACCACGTCGAACTCAGTCTTCTCCTCAGCGACCGGCTCGGCAGCGCCACCCCCCGCAGGGACGCCCATGGGCATAGCCATGGGCATAGCCGCCATCGGCGCCGCCGCCGTTACTCCCAGTTCCTCCTCCAGCTCTTTGATGAGCTGCGCCAGCTCGAAAACCGGCATGTTCTTGATGTATTCCTTCACGTCGTCCTTGGTAATGTTCGCCATGGTTCAACTCCTCCATTTCGTGGTTCTTCGTGGTTCACAGGTTACGAAGCCTCGGTAGCCTTTCGTTCGATCGCCTTGAGCACGCCCAGGAAGTTCCGCGGGGTGGCTGCGAGCACGCTCACGAAGTCTCTCGGAACGGCGCTCATGACTCCCAGCAACCTGGCGGGCATGGTGTTCAACAGCCCCAGCAGCTGGGCCTGAAGCTCCGCCCGCGGCGGGAGCGTGATCACCTTCTTGAGGCCCTCGGCGTCGATAAGTCTCCCCCGCAAGACCCCCATCTTGACCTGCAGTTTTCCGCTCGTCTTGGCGAAATCGAGGACAACCTTCGCCGGCGTCACCTCATCCTCGTACCCCAGGGCGACCGCGCAGGGTCCGGTCAGGTGGTCGGCCAGAGGGCGTGCCGATGTCTCCTTCACCGCCAGCCTGGTGAGGGTGTTCTTGACTACGCGATACTCGATACCCGAATCCCTCAGCTTGCGACGGAGCTCGTTGAGCTCCGAGACCTTAAGCCCTCGGTAGTCGGTGACTATCGCTGCCTTGGCCCGCATGAACCTGTCACGCAGTTCGGCTATCCGCTCTTGCTTCTCGTCGCGCTTCAAAGTTCTCTTCTCCCCCCTTTCCTCTGCCAACGCGAGCTCGAATCGTGCTTAGTGAACCAGAGGAGTTGTCCACGTATTCTTGATGGATCGCCTCGCTCAGTCTCGGTAGGCCGACCCCTGGTCGTTTAGGCTCTCGCCCCGCCGGGCCCTCTTCGGAAGCCCAGGCAGGGCCAGCACCTACTTTCATGGACGAATCAAAGCACCCACCTTGGCAGTCAGTGATATGGGCGAGCATTGGTCCGTCGCCGGGCCGCTCGCGTTACAAGCCTCTCGCTCGTTCTTTCAGCAAGCCGACCCTTACGAGAGTAGCCCCTTCACATGGGCCGGATCGATCTTGATTCCCGGGCCCATGGTCGTGGAGACGGCGATGCTCTTCAGATAGATACCCTTGCTGGAAGCCGGTTTCAGCCGGACGATAGTGTCCATGAAACTCGCAATGTTCTGCAGCAACTTCTCGGCACCGAGGGAGACCCGACCGACGGGAGCGTGTACCACTCCCGATTTCTCTACCCGAAACTCGATCTTTCCGGCCTTGATTTCTTTGATCACCTTGGCAACTTCGAAGGTCACGGTCCCCAGCTTGGCATTGGGCATGAGGCCGCGCGGTCCGAGGATCTTGCCGATCTTCCCCACCGCGCCCATCATGTCAGGGGTGGCCACCGTCTTGTCGAACTCCAGCCAGCCTCCCTTGATCTTCTCGATGAGCTCCTCAGACCCGGCGTAGTCGGCCCCAGCGTCGAGCGCCTCCTTCTCCTTTTCGCCCTTGGCGAAGGCGAGCACTCGAACCGTCTTGCCGGTGCCGTTGGGAAGGAGCACCGTGCCGCGCACCATCTGATCGGCCCGGCGGGGGTCCACACCGAGTCGCACCGCCATGTCGACGCTCTCGTCAAACCGGGCAAAGCTGCACTGAAGGGCCAGATTCACCGCCTCGGAAAAATCGTATTTCCGGGAAAGATCCAGACCCTCTCTCACCTTTTGATACTTCTTTCCTCTCGTCGCCATCTCGCCTCTCCAACCTACTCGACAGTAATCCCCATGCTGCGGGCAGTTCCCTCAACGGTGCGAATCGCAGCCTCCAACGTGTTGCAATTGAGGTCGGGCATTTTCAGCTTGGCGATCTCCTGCACCTGCTGCCGCGTAACCGTACCAACCGTCTCGCGACTAGGCGCGCTGGAGCCCTTGGCGATCTTCGCCGCCTTCTTGAGGAGC
>Ga0079303_10000182_pt1 | contig 14210 bp, 8 predicted proteins | sample Methanogen_OWC_FD_77073 | JGI IMG/M metagenome (GOLD analysis project Ga0079303, IMG submission 77073) | Enriched soil microbial communities from Old Woman Creek wetland in Ohio, USA - Methanogen_OWC | ecosystem: Environmental > Terrestrial > Soil > Wetlands | place: USA: Ohio | collected...
GAGATCAAAAACGCCACCAATCGCAACGTCAACTTCGAGATGGCGAATATTAAAAGGACGTCGGATATTTCCTCGGAGCAGATCAAGCGCATCAAGGCGCTTCTCAAATCGCCTATCGCTCAAAATCTTTCAGCCCCCATCCTCGAAATGGCGAAGCTGCGCATATCGAATCCCGGCCTTTCTCTCACCGAGCTCGCGGCCCAGACCAGACCCAGGGTGAGCAAATCGGCCGTAAACGGGAGGCTCAGAAAACTCATGGAGCTTTACGGTGAATATGAGGCCAAAATGGCCGAACGCAGGTCGAAAAAAAACGAGACCGAACCGCGTGCGAAATAACTTCACGGAATTTTCAGGTGCGCTCGAATGCGACTTTAATCATAATGGCCCGTGGCGCACCTGGATACTTTAAAACGTTTAAAATCCTTCGAATAACTTCATGTAACAATGTGTTGACAACATATATAAAATAATATATAATCAGTTTCGTCATTTTTATTGCATCGAAAGGACGGAAACACAATGGCACAGGTCACACTGGAAAAGGTCACTAAAAAATACGAAGGTAATAATGAATACACCATATTCCCGACCGATCTCACCATCAAGGACAAGGAATTCCTCGTAATGGTAGGCCCCTCAGGCTGCGGAAAAACCACCACTCTCAGAATGATTGCGGGACTCGAGGAAATAACGGACGGAAAGATCTTCATCGGCGAAACACTCGTCAACGACCTTCAGCCTAAGGACAGGGACATCGCGATGGTCTTCCAGAACTACGCCCTGTATCCTCACATGACCATTTTCGAAAACATGGCGTTCGGCCTTACGCTGAGAAATTTTCCCGTTCATGAAATCAAAAAAAAGGTCGAAAACGCCGCGAATATTCTTGACCTGACATCGTATCTGGACAAAAAGCCGAAACAGCTTTCAGGCGGGCAGAGACAGCGCGTCGCTCTGGGCCGCGCAATCGTCCGGGACCCGAAAGTCTTTCTTATGGACGAGCCTCTTTCGAATCTCGACGCCAAGCTGCGCGTCGCGATGAGGGCGGAGATCAAGAAACTCCACAGAAAACTCGGCTCCACCACCATATACGTGACTCACGATCAGACCGAAGCCATGACGATGGGCGACAGGATCGCCATATACCACAAAGGCAGAATACAGCAGTCGGACGAACCACAGCGCGTATACGACTTCCCGGCCAATAAATTCGTCGCCGGATTCATAGGGTCGCCCGCCATGAATTTCATAAAATGCGTCGTAAAAAATGTCGGCGGCAACCAGTTCAGCCTTTGCGGGCCCAACAACGAATACTCGGTAACCATCGCCGACACCGGCAACAAGCTTTCGGCCTACAACGGAAAACCCATGATACTGGGAATCAGGCCCGAGGCCTTCGAGCTCATAAAAGGCGAAAAGGTCGAAAACACGGTGGAAGTAGGAACGGATCTGGTCGAACTTCTCGGAAACGAACGTTATGTCCATTTCAAGATCGGCGAAGACACGGCCGTCGCGCGCTTCGAATCCGAATGCGGAGTCCAGGAAGGCGACAGGATCAGAATGAAATTCATCATCGAAAAGCTCCATCTTTTCGACAGCGAAACTGAAAACACAGTAATATAAAACTTCACCCGGGGGCGCGCAGGCGCCCCCGATCGATATCGATGCCCGCAGGAGTCACAATGAGATCTTCCATCTTTAAAATTTTTATTTCTCTTCCCATCGCCCTGTCTCTTATCTTCTGCCTGAATTTACATTCGGCTTCGATGGCCGGAACCGACGGCATCACCAGGCTCATTCCGGCCGACGCCGCCGCCTTCCTTCTCGTCGATTTTTCGAGAAACGATTTTTCAGCCAGGCTTTCCAGATTTTTTTCTAAGACCGCCGTTCTAAAGCCGCAGGCCGCAGACCCGCTTCGCGAAGCCGTCGGTTTCGCCTACTCCAATCCCGATTTCATCAAAACGATATCCTCCACCGCTTTAATATATCTTGAAACGGATCCCGGAAAAAAGGTGACGGAAAAATATTCGCCCGTATCATTCGTCATGAAGTTATCCGACAGGACCGGGTTCGAAAAAGCCGTAACCGCGATGAAGGAAAAGCTTCTCGGGGGACCGAAAGGCTACTCCCGATCGCTGGTAAAGGAAGGCAGCTTCGAAATCGAAATTCTCGAGGACAGGGAAAAAAACGATTGCGCCGCTTTCTTTTCTTACGAGGATTATTTCATACTCTGCGTGGGCGCCGAAACGGCGCTTCCCTCCGCGAAAAAAATCGCCGGAACCATTTCCGGCGAAGGCTCGGACGCCGGTTCGTCGAAACGATTCAAGGCCGCCGCGGCCGCTGTTCCGACGCCAGCCAGCGTATATTTCTATCTCGACGGTTCTTTCATACGGAAATACGCGGATACTGAAAAACTTCCCGAAAAACTTGATTTTTTGAATTCCTTCTGCTTCTCCGCCGACATCTCGGGAAACAGGGTCGCCTTCAAAGGCGCTTTCGTTACCGATCCGGAGAGCAGCGGAAACGCGTTCACCAGATATTTCAAAAGCGGCGTCGGGTCCTTATCGGCGCCAGCCATGCTGGACACCGATCCGATAATTTTCCTGGGAGGAAAATTCGGTTTCGACCCAGCGCAGATTTCCGGCGATAAAGCGTTAGGCGAAATTAAAACCCAGATCTCAGCCAGCCTCGGACTGGATCTTGAAAAAGACATACTGTCCTGGGTCGGGGATGAGTTTTTCGCGTCCTTTTCCAATTACACGATCCTCGCCCTTCCCGTTCTCCAGACGCCGAAGTTCTACATCGGCGTCAAGGCCAGGGACGCCGGAGCGTGCCGGAAATGCATCGAAAAGATGACGGCAGCCCTGAAAAATTTCCGTGAAACCAAATCCGGCGGAACCTCGATTTATCATTGTCCCGTTCCCACTCCCGGAAACGTTCTTCCGGATTTCGGAATCACTTTTTCGCAAGTCGGCGGATTCATGGTCGCGGCCACGTCACGCGACGCCATTACGAGTCTGCTTTCGGCTATCGATAGAAAAACCGGAACTCTGGGAACCGATCCGGATTTCATGGCTTTCACCGGCGCCCTTCCAGGCGCTTCCAACTTCATGTTCTTTTATAACGGGATAACCGGTTCCGAATTCTTCTCTTCGCTGATCAAAACTTCGGCTAACAAAAGCGTTAGCGCCAGAGACATTGAAACGTTGAAAATAATCAGAACAGCGGGAGGAGGTTTCAACATTTCCGGAGGGATCCTCCGGTTCGAGTCCACCATAGAACTGGATCCGCTCCCCCTGCTGAACATAATCATGGATGGAGCCACTGAAAAAGCAAAAGTAAAAAAACAATAATATTTCTCAAAAAATCAGAAAGGGTGATTTTTTTGAAGTTAAAATCTTTAGTCGCCAGCCTCGCGTTCTTAGTAGTAATTTCGTTCTGTTCAATGGCCTTCGCGGCCGAATTGCCTTCCGAGTTGTTCCGTTACGTTCCCGATTCGTCCATTTTCTTCGCTTACTCGAAAAATCTGGGCGACGCTTATAACAACTACATAGGCCACGGAATCGAACTGGCTATTCCAAGGCTCAGGATCATCCGCGAGAGCTATGAAAAAGCCGCCGGAACTACCATAGCCCAGGATGCGGCGTTATCCGCCGAATCGGTAATAGCCCTGACGGACATCAACATCACTCTGTTCAGCTTTGAATTCGTACAGGTGGTAAGGGTAACGGATACGAAGGCTTTTGAAAACATGCTCGAAAAAAGCCTGGGAGTCTCAGGTATCTCCAGAAAGAACTTTACGAAGATCTCCGGACACGAAGTGTTCTCCCTTTCCTCTCCCGAGATCAAGACCCCGCTTTTTTATCTTTTCAATGGAACTCACGCGATATTTTCAAATAAGCTCGAAGGACTCTCGAAATCGCTAGACCAGGCTTTCACGGCCTCTAAAAACTTCTCGAAAACTTCAGCTTTCGAGCAGATTTGCCGTAAATATCCGCTCGACTCGAATTTTTATTTCTGGCTCAACGGCAAGGTCATCACTAATTACCTGAGCACCCTCAACCTCGTCGGAATGTATCCTGCCTTCATGAAGACGGACGAAAACGTGAAACTCGAAAAAATGGTCAGGATCATAAACGATTTCGCCAGGGCTCTGGAATTCATAGCTATCAAGGTTAACGTAGGCCAGAGAGATATTGAAATCGATTTCTTCGTCGCGCTCAACGAACTTCTGGCGAAAACGATCAAGGCACGGCTTCAGTTCGTAAAAACAGACGACCACAAATCTCTGTCGTATGAAGGGATACAGCCGGATTCACTAAGGCTGGTACCTGAGAAGGCGAACTTCGCCGCTACGGCGCATGTGGTTCTCCCCCCCGTCGAAGAACTTAATTCCGCGCCGATCGCCAATACATCAGACGAAGGCGGCCTGTCGATGGTAAGCTTTAAGGTTGTCAATGACAGGTTGATCAAAAAATACGGCGCAGGAGTCGAAAAACTCGTATACTCATGGGCGGCCGATGAATTTTTCGTCGCAGGCACCGAAGGCAGAGGTATCATGGCCGGCGCGAAGATCAAGAACGCCGACAACCTTGAAGCCGTTCTGAAAACGGTAGAAAAAAAAGTCGCGCAGACAGGATACAGAAAGTCGTCGTCAAAATATTCCGACATAAAGATTACTCTGATGAAAAAGAGCGCGAAAAAAGGCGAGCCGGAAAAAACACGCGCTTATTTCACCACCGACAATTATTTCGTGATTACGGATTCTCTCGAATCCGCCAAAGCGGCCATTGACGCCTATCTTGACAAAAAGCCGTCCATAAGGGCTTCTGCCGACTTCGTCAAGGCCTGCAACTACGTCAAGACGGATAAGTACAAGGTCATCGCTTATTCACGGACGTCGTCGATTCTGGACGCCGCGGCTCCCTACCTGAACAGCATGCTCGATATAACCACCGTCGAACCGCAGCTGATGAACCTTCGCAACCTCGGAATAGTCAATTACGTCACCCGCGACGGCCAGCATTTGAAAATAAAACTCACATATTGATCAGCCATCCTGAGTTAATGGTCAAAAAACATTAAATTATACGGGCGTATGCCTGAATGGCGTACGCCCGAAATTTATCCCCGAGGGGTTTTTTATTATGGAAAAATTTCTTCAAACCGGAACGGTCAGGTCTCTCAACGTGAGCCAGAAAAAAGGAACCCGGAAAGCACCCGTTCCCTCCATCGTCATAGATTCGTCCGGAATCGCGGGTGACGCTCACGCGGGGCCGTGGCACAGGCAGATTTCATTCCTCGCGGATGAATCCGCCGATCGGATGAGGGAAAAAATGCCTTCGATCGCACCGGGTGATTTCGCGGAAAACATCACGACGCGGGGCATTAACTTCAAAGAGGTCAGAATAGGCAATAAGATCAAGGCGGGTTCCGCGATTCTTGAGGTAACTCAGATCGGAAAAGAATGCCATTCCGAATGCGAGATCAAGCGTCAGGTGGGAAGCTGCATAATGCCGGTCGAAGGCGTTTTCGCCCGAGTCATCTCGGGCGGAACCGTCAGTGAAGGAGACGAAGTGGCAATATATGAATAATTATAAGCTATCCGAAAATTTCGATTTCAATTCCAGGGTCGCGCGGGAAGCGGGACAGTCAGAAAAACAGGTTAAAAGCACCCTCGAGCTTCTCGCCTCTGGCAACACGATCCCTTTCATCGCCCGGTATCGCAAGGAACAAACCGGCGGGCTGGACGAAAACGTCATTCTGGATATCAGCGAGCGTTATGAAAGCTTGAAAAAACTTGTAGGCCGCAAGGAAGAGGTATTGAATTCGATCGCCGAACAGGGGAAAATGACGGACGAGCTCTTCGCGAGGATATCCGCCTGCGACAAGCTGCAGGCGGTGGACGACATCTATCTTCCTTTCCGCCCCAAAAAAAGGACCAGGGCCACGATCGCCAGGGAACTCGGCCTGGCGCCTCTGGCCGAATTGATAGCTTCCGGAAAATCTCCGGACGGAACCGTCGAGCAATGCGCGGCCCCGTTCGTCGACGTTCAGAAAGGCGTGGCCACCGTATCAGAAGCTATAGAAAAAGCGTGCGACATAATTGCAGAAGATATTTCGGATAACGCCGATTTCCGCGCCGTCGTCAGGGACTATTTCAAGAAGAAGGGGATCCTCCGCTCTCAAAAGAAAGTAAAAAGAGGCGCCGCCAAGGACAAGGCCGACGAACCAGCCGCCGCCGTCGAAGAATCTCATCAGCAAAAAAACAATAAATCCGTACCGGGCGACTACGAGATCTATCTGGATTATCGCGAACCGGTCTGCCGGATTCCTCCTCACAGAGTCCTGGCCATCAATAGAGGCGAAAGCGAGGAACACCTTACAGTCAAGATCGAATTCGAGTCCTCCGAGGAATTGAACGCCATGGCGAGAAAATTTTTCGTAAAAAACGAAAAAGGCATCTTCGCAGAAGCTCATTCGTCGGCGGTCGAAGACGGCCTTAAAAGGCTTGTCATTCCTTCCATATCCAATGAGATCAGAAACGATCTGACGCAGACGGCCGAAAAACACGCGATCAGGATATTCGCCGAAAACCTCGGATCGCTTCTCATGCAGCCTCCGATCACGGGCAAGGTCATCATGGGGCTAGATCCCGGTTTCAGGGCCGGCACAAAGGTGGCCGTCATCGACGCGAACGGCAAGCTCCTCGACCATATCGCGGTATACCCCCACCCGCCCCAGAACGACGCCGAACGCGCGAAAAAGGTGCTTTGCGCGCTGATCAAAAAGCACGGAGTCGAGGTAATCGCCATCGGAAACGGCACCGCGTCGCGCGAAACTGAAACTCTGGTCGCCGAAATGATCCGGGAATATTCGCTTCAGTCCAAATACGCCATAGTATCGGAAGCGGGAGCGTCGGTCTATTCCGCCAGCAAGGTGGCCAATTACGAATTCCCCGATCTCGATGTTCTTATCAGGAGCGCGATATCGATAGCGCGCCGTGTGCTGGACCCTCTTTCGGAGCTGGTCAAGGTCGATCCGAAATCAATCGGCGTCGGCGAATACCAGCATGACGTCGATCAGAAGGAACTCTCCGGTTCGCTCGATTTCGTTGTGACATCGTGCGTCAACAGGGTTGGAGTCAACCTCAACACGGCCTCCTTCTCTCTTCTTAAATATATATCGGGGCTGAACGAATCCCAGGCTGTTTCCATAGTCAAATACCGCGAGGAAAATGGCGCCTTCGCGTCCCGCAGCGCATTCAAAAAAGTGCCCAAGATCGGGGAAAAAGCCTTCGAACAGGCCGCGGGGTTTTTGAGGGTGGCCGAATCCTCCAACCCGCTGGACAATACTTGGATACATCCCGAGTCCTACTCTCTGGCGGAAAAAATCATCGAACGCCGCGGGCTTTCCCTTGCAGCGTGCCACGGACGCGAAGGCCTGGCGAAGCTACGGGAAATATTTGTCGGCCTGCCCGACTGCGAAATATCAGCTATCGCGAAAGACCTTCAGCAGTCGGAACAGACCGTTCGCGACATAGTCGCCGCTCTCAAAAAACCCGCGCTGGATCCTCGCGACGAGCTGCCCAAGACAGCGTTTCGAGCCGATATTCTCTCGATAGGCGATATCCAAATTGGTCAAAAGCTCACCGGAACGGTAAGAAACGTGGTCGACTTCGGCGCCTTCGTCGACATCGGTATCAAGAACGACGCGCTGTGCCATGTCTCCCACTGCTCGGACAGGTTCGTGAAGCACCCTCTGGAGGTACTGAAAATCGGAAATATTCTCGAATTCACGGTAATTGCCGTGGACACGGCCAAAGGCCGCGTGTCCCTTTCGCTGAAATCTCAGCCATTCGCCGAACGGCCACCCAAAAAAGACCACGCGGCGGCCCCGACGAGCCAGGACCAGAACCGCAAACAGTCCAGACCGGTCGAAAAACCGGCAGCCAAGATTTCATACGAGGAAAGAATGCGCGACAACTTTACATCGGTCGAAATCAAATTCACGACTAAGAAAAAATAAAATTTATGATCAATTTCGCCGCGATACTCATGTACCACCATATCGGCGACCCTCCCCCCGGAGCCAGGCTCTGGGGGCTTTACGTTTCAAAAATGAATTTCGCCTTCCAGATGTGGTATCTGAAAAAGGCCGGATTCAGGGTCGCCGGCCTGCGAGAATTCATCGCGGAAGCTTCACGCGGAAAGCTGGAACCTTTTACGGTGGTCCTCACCTTCGACGACGGGTTCCTCGATTTCTACGAAAACGCCTTCCCGGTCCTGAAAAAATATTCGTTTCCCGCTACCGTCTTTTCGGTCACGGGCCAGACCGGCGGGATATCCAATTGGGAAGACATCGACGCGGCCGGCCGCGGGAGGCTAATGTCGGAGGAGCAGATCGGCTCGGTTATTTCCGGCTCCAGAATCGAATTCGAGCCGCACACTCAAAATCATCCGAAACTATCTTCCCTGGCCCCACACGAAGAGGAGAAGGAGATCGACGAATCCATCGAGGCGATCCGGCGCATGACCGGATCCGATCCTGTTTCATTCGCCGCCCCCTACGGCGATTATGGCAGGACGACTCTGGACATCCTGAAAAAACACGGGATTCTCTGCGCCCTGACGACGGAAAACCGGGCGTTCGACATACGTCGGGACGGCCTGCTGGCCGTTCCGAGGATAATCGTCAGGCGCAATAACCACCCTCCCGGTTTCATTTACAAAATGCGGAGGGTGTTTTCAAGTGGCAAGTGACCTGGAAAGGTCTTTAAGATTCTCCACGATAGACGGCGTATTCGCCAATGCAATGGGAACCATAACCGCCGGCCTTTTCCTTACCGGTTTCATTATAGCGTTAGGCGGCAGCAGTTCCCACATCGGCGCCGCTTCTTCGCTGCCTCTGTTTGCAAATGTTTTCCAGCTGATAGCGTCCTATCTCATCGAAAGAACTGGCGCAAAAAAAAAGATATGCCTCGTCTCATGCCTCGTCTCGCGTTCCACCTGGCTTCTATTCGCGGCCCTTCCGCTTTTCAGGATATATTTCAACCTGCACGGAGAAACACTTATCTGGTCGGCCATTTCCGTTTATTTCCTGGCCACCGCCGCGGCCTCTTTCGCCGGAATCGCCTGGAACTCATGGATGCGCGACCTCGTCCCCGAACAAAGGCGCGGAAAATATTTCGGAATGCGCTCGGCGGTCACGTCCCTCGCCGGTCTCGTCGCCGGAATAGTCTTCGGAAGATTCCTCGACGTCATGAAACAGCCGGGAGAAAATTATTATCTTTTCGCCTACACGATACTTTTTTCATTCGCTTTCGCGTTCGGAATGGCTTCGTCATATTTTCTAAGCAAGGTCGAAGCCACGGACGTCGCTCCGGCCGAAAAGGTTTCCGTCGCGGGTTTCGTGCGCATGCTGACGCTTCCTCTGGGCGACCGCCCTTTCAGGAGGGCGATGATCGTCAATATAGCCTGGCTTCTTTCCTGCCAGCTTTCGTCGCCTTTCTTCGATCTGTTTATCCTGCGCGACCTTAAGGTCTCCTTCACCATGATGGCAATCTACAACACTATCAATCTCGCCGCCAATATATCCATGTTTTCAGTCTGGGGAAGACTTTCCGACCATTTCGGCAATAAGCCGGTTCTGCTTATTACTACCACGCTCGGCGCTCTGATTCCCCTGATAATGGTGTTCGCCAATCAGGGCAACGCCTGGCTTCTGGTTCCGCTTTTCGAATTCTCGCTCGGGCTCGTCTGGAGCGGAATAAACCTCACGACATCGAATATTTTTTTGAAGCTCTCGCCGGCCGAGCACAATTCGATCTTCCTTTCTCTCAATTCAGCGCTCAACGGACTTCTGACCGCTCTCGGGCCGGCCATCGGCGGGTTCATCGCATACCGCCTGAGTGAAAAAACGTTCGAGATAAACATTAATTATCTCATACGCCCCGAGGGAATTGGAGTGAATTTTTCGAATTCGTTCACAAATCTTCAGGTTCTATTCCTGATCTCGGTAATGTTCCGGGTGGCCTCGGCATATTTTTTCAGATTCGTCGAGGAACCCCGAAGCCGCCCTTTCAAAAACCTCGTCAGAATAATCAATCACGGACGCGGGTTCGGTCCGGCCGTCTTATTCACGCCGTTATACGATTACATTTCCATCGGAGCCGAAACGCTCGGCCGCATAGAAGAAGGCGTTTCTTCGCGGGTAAGAAAACTGAGGGACAGCATTTCCGGAAATCGAACGGAAAAAACGAAGAAAAATATAAAAGAAAACGAAGAAAAGGGGAAAGATTAATGCTTGACGTAAAAGCGACCATTAGCTCGATGACGGACGACGAAAAGATCGGGCAATTATTCATGATCGGTATAAAGGGTACCCAGGCCGATTCCGACGCCTTGGAAATGGCGGGAAAATACGGAGTCGGCGGAATCATTCTGTTCGCCCGGAATATAAGCGACGCGCCACAGGCCGGGCGCCTGATAAAGGATCTCAAGTCCACCGCCAAATTCCCTCTGGCGATAGCAGTCGACCAGGAGGGCGGTCTGGTCATAAGGCTTACTTCCGGCGCGACCGTAATGCCTGGAAACATGGCGCTGGCCGCCTGCCCGTCCGGCGAGCGCGCTGAAATCTGTTCCAGATGGGGTGCAATCGCCGGCGCAGAGCTGCGCGATATCGGATTCACGCTGAACCTCGCTCCCGTGCTCGACATCAACAGCAATCCCCAGAATCCGGGAATAGGAGCGCGATCGTTCTCCGACAACCCTGCGCTCTGCGCCGAACTGGGAGCGGCTCTGATAGCGGCCGTCCAGAACAGCGGCGTTTCAGCGTGCGCCAAGCATTTTCCGGGCAAAGGCAATGCCTCGGTAGACGCCCATCTCGACCTTCCCGTAATACCGTCGGGCATCGAAGCCCTGAAAAATTTCGAGCTCGTGCCTTTCATAAAAGCAATAAAATCCGGGGTAGACGCAGTTATGACGGCCCACGTCGTTTTTTCCGGCATTCCGGGTGAAACGCTTCCCGCGACCCTTTCCGAAGGAATTTTAACGGGCCTTCTAAAAAACGACCTCGGATTCTGCGGGCCGGTCATAACCGACGATATGGAGATGGGGGCTATCGCGAAATATTTTCCGCAACACGAGGCGTGCTTCCGCTCGTTCATGGCCGGGGCCGACATACTTCTCATCTGCCATACCAAGGAACTGCAGATCCGGACGATCGAATATTTCAGATCTAAACTGGCGTCCGGGGAACTTCCTCGCAAGCGGCTCGACGACGCCTTGTACCGGATATTGAAAATGAAGAGCAGGTTCGAAAACCACTCCGGAGCGACTGTCTCTTTTTCGACCGGAAGTTTGGAAAACTCTAAAGAGTCCCTTGCCATGTCCCGCAGGTCGATCACGCTTGTCTCCGACGACTCGAATGCGCTGACGGCACTGGCTGATTTAAAATCGCCCACGGACGAGGCAGCGAAGAAATCAGGTAAATTAATTCTTTTCGAACCGCGCTTTTCGGCCATAACCCAGGTGGAAGATATCGAGGAAAGATCACCGTTATACGAAATGATTGAAAAAGAGTATGCCGGGCTTCGCATGGAACGGCATATATATAACGTGAAGCTCGACGAAGCCGAAGCGTCGGCGCTTTGTGAAAAGGCGGGGCCGGAAGATTTGGCCATAGTGCTGACCTATAACGGGCACCTCTTCAGGCCGCAGATAACCCTGGCCAACGGAGTCGCCGGACGCTCAAGGGCGGCTATCGCCGCCGCCGTCAGAAACCCCTACGACCTTGCCCTGGTATCGAGAAAAGCGGCAAGGATAGCAACCTACGGATTCAGGCGCAACAACATGGTCTCGCTTTTCGAATTGATTTCGGGAAAAATCGAACCCGCCGGATCGCTCCCCGTCTCATTTGAAAAAGTTTTGGAATAGATCAGGCGCGCTTCAGGCGTATGGCTTAATACTTGTTGATCAAACGCATGTCTTTTGATCGCGCATGTTCAGAGCACCGTCCCGGGGGACGAGCGTCGGGCGCGCATCACGGGCATGCGACTTGATATGCATTCGAGCGCGACTCGGATCCAAAGGCACCGTCCCGGGGGACGAGCGTCGGGCGCGCATCACGGGCATGCGACTCGATATGCATTCGAGCGCGCCCTTACCATCGGTAAAGCAGTTTGAGCGCCCACGAATCATAGCTGTAGCCAGTTGACGTAGTATCGGCGACTCCGGCCGAATTGCCCGTCCTGTAGCTGGCCTCCAGGTTCAAGAAGTCGCGTATTGCGTAATAAAGAGAAATTCCGAAATTTCTGTATGCGACCGCCGGATTGGATTCGGTCCGCTGTCTTCCATACTCGCCATTGAGAACCATCGAAAGATTGCTTTGCGGGTTGCGATATTCGAAACGGTAAAAAAGCCCCATTACGTTATAAACGGTGGGTGAATAATATCCGCCGGCGCTTTTGTGGTCGAACGATTTGCGGCGCATTTCCGGACCCACGTATAATTTGTAGAACCTGTTTTCCCTGGCCAGAAAATCCACTTCCGCGTCCATCGAAACGCTTTCGTTATCATCGGAATAATCCGAAGAGGAAACGCTTCCTGCGATATACGATTTTCCTTTAAAATATTTTTGAAAGCCCAGGTGTCTGGTGACGCATGAGATCCTGTTGCGTATTAGCGTGGGAGAATCTACCAGAATGGCCTTTTCGATCAGAAACGACAGGACCGTCTCATTGAATTTCCGCCAGGTAATTCCAAAGAACGGCGTGACGTCCGTTTGACTCTGCCCCGCGGCGTCATTGTATCCGTAAACATTGATGCCGCCTGACGCCTTGAGCCTGTCGCCGATAATTCGAACCGCCTTCAGGGCGTTGACTTCGGCCCGTTCCGCGTTTGAAGTCCCGGATATCGAGTTATCAAAAATTTTATGAGAAAAATAAATCCTTGTGTTCAGGTCAAGGTCTGTTTCGCCGCCGAGTCCCTTAGAGGCGACGACGAGTTTGTCCGAATCGGTAGTTCTGGAAGTCGATACCCACGCCACGTTCCTGTGTGATTTCATGATTTCCGCCTCAAGATCCAGCGCTTCCTTGAACCTTTTTTTCAGCGCCTTCATTTTGGCGACCTTATCCATGGCCTCTTCGTCCATGCCGATCCAATGAAGAGTGCTGCCGAAACCCAGAAGCAGGTCCTTGTTTTCCATGGCGCCTTCGGTCGCCATGGCTTTTTTGTAGTACGCATAAGAATCATTCAATTTGCCCGCCCATGCGCTGGTGCGGGCGAGTCCGGCCAGGGCCTCCTGACAGTCGGGAGCGGTTTTTAAAATCGCTGAGTATTCCGCCAGAGCCTGATCGTACTTTTTCATCCATGAGTGATTCAAGGCTATGTCAAGCTTCGGCTGGAGGAAATCAGGCTTAATCTCCAGCACTTTTTTATAAACGTCGATAGCGAGTTCATGTTTTCTCATAGACGCCAGGCAATCGGCCTGCCCCATCAGCGCTTCGGTATTGCGCGGTTCTTCCGCAACTACCTCCGAGTTCAGACGGTAGGCTAATTCTTTTTCAAGATTGAAAAGCTTGAAGCGCGCGTATTGAAGCTTCGCTTCGTTATTGCCCGGGACCGCCGAAAGAACTTTTTCGTAGTTCGCGAAGCATTCGTCCATATCCTCCATGCAGCCCCGGACGTATCCCGCGTACTGAAGCGCCGCTAGGTCCTCCGGGCTCTTCGCCAGTACCCTTTCCAGAATCATGAGAGCGTGATTGAATTTTCTTTTATCGGCGAGTTCACGCGCGAATTTCACCCTCGCCGCCGAAACTTCTTTAGCCAGTGAGGCCGCCATATCGTTTTTAGGATCCAGCGTAAGCGCCTCCTCCAATTCGATTTCCGCGTAATCGATCATTCCCAGCGCGATATAATTTTTCGCGCGCAGTATTCTGAATTCAGCGTTTTCGGGTTCATCGGCCACCAGCTCGAGAAGAACTTCGAGAGAATTCAAATAATCTTTAACGTTGAAATATGTTTTTGCCAGCCCGTACCTGACGGTCAAGAGAGTTCCGCGATCGCATTCTCCCGAAAGGATGCCCCTGTATATTTCAATCGCGCGCGCGTATTCTTTTACGCTCTCAAGAAAAAGAGCGTTGATCATCCTGATCTCTGCGTCACCCGGCTTCAGACCGGCCGCCTTTGTTATATATTTTCTGGCCTCGT
>Ga0079303_10000183_pt1 | contig 14192 bp, 7 predicted proteins | sample Methanogen_OWC_FD_77073 | JGI IMG/M metagenome (GOLD analysis project Ga0079303, IMG submission 77073) | Enriched soil microbial communities from Old Woman Creek wetland in Ohio, USA - Methanogen_OWC | ecosystem: Environmental > Terrestrial > Soil > Wetlands | place: USA: Ohio | collected...
CGCGCGATTTCATTATCGTCGCCAGGTCCGTCTTCGTGCGCTTTATGCTGGCGTCCTTTTCATTTTCAGTCTTCGAGCGCAGATATTCGAGGAAAATTTCGAGATTCTTCCTCGTCTCAAGCTTCATGACTCCAAGTTTTTTAAGAATTTCCGAGGCCTTCTCGCGGTCCGCGTCCGTCGGGCATTCTATTTTCACGATGGTCCCGAAGCCGAATATGTCGTCGCGCACCATTCTGAAAGGCTCCCCGTACTCCGTGCGGACCTTGGAGAGCGTCGCGAGCCTCTTGAACCCCGTGGCCGAAAGTATGGCGCAGATGTTCTCGTCGACCGCGGAAGTGGTTTCGCATAACTCGGCCCATTCCGTCTGGCTTTCCGAAAGAACGTTATACGTAAGGAAGTAAGATTCCACGCCGTCCGGATTACGTTCGCGCCTAACGCGAAGAGCGTGCTTGGATATGCTTGATTCCATATCGAGATTACGGTAATATACATCGTACTGCTCGAGCCGGCGGAGAACCGTGGCATTCGCCATCGCCGCTTCGAACCGACCGGCCTGGTCGAGGTTGAGAACTGCCTTCAAGGTGGTCATGATTTTTCCCCCGGAAAAATTAAAGGGCACGCGAAGTGCCCTTTAAACTATGGTATAAGCGTATGTTTTTCAATTAAAGAATGAGGACCGCCGCCGCGACGACCGTTGTCCAGAGGCCTTTCTTGTCGCCTATCGCGGACTGGGTGACGTTCCTGGTCCTGACCCTGACATTATTGATCTTCCATATCTCGGATTTCTTGTCGTACTTCACGTCGCTGTCCATGTCCATTCCATAAGTGGAGGCCAGCATCGAAGCGGCGAGGTCCTCGGCGTATTCGCCGGCTCCGCTGTCGGTGAGCCCGTAGCAGTGGTGTTCCGAAAGATAGCCGTAGCGGGTCTTGTCGAGGGGCTGGGCGATGCCGACCGAGGCCGCGATGAGCCTGTTCGGCTCGTTCGTCGCGATATCCGCGAGCACTACGAAAGTGATCTGGCCGGGATGCATCTTTTTGATACCCTGCTTCTCGGAAATTATCTTCGCGCCCGGAGGAAGTATGGACGAAACGCGGACGAGGTTGAAGGGTGCGATATGTGCATTACGAAGCGCCATCTCGAACGACTGGAGTTTCTCCTTCGACTTTCCGACACCCTTGGTGAAAAATAGTTCTTTTGGAACTAAATTCATTTTGCGAAGTCTCCTTTTCAACTTTTTATTTTACGTACGTTACGCTCGTTCAGGAGACGGGCGAATCGTATTAACAAATCAATTTTCAGGTTTTAATTATAATACGATTAAAGAGTAAATGCAATATTTATTTTTACCGCGCCCGTACTTATTCAAATTATTTTTTGGGGGCCGGGGCTCTATCGGCAGCCGCAATACATACTGCCGTACGCGGCGGCGGTTCCTTTTCAGAGTATGCCGCCGAGAAGGCTTTCCATGTCTTCGACGCGGTATGGCTTGACGAGCACGCCGCAAAAACCGTGATCGGCGAAATTCGCCATGACCGGGTCGCTAGAATAACCGCTGGACACTACGGCCCTGACATTCGGATCGAAATCGCGCAACGCGGCGAGCGCCTCGACACCGCCCATTCCGCCGGGAACGATAAGGTCCATTATCACGAGCGTAAACGGACTTCCCATTTCCGAAAACTTTTTGTAAAGTATCACGGCTTCATCGCCGTCGTAAGAGCTTTCGACGTCGAACCCCATATCCGTGAGCATCTCGGTGAGCGGGCCGACGACAGACTCGTCATCGTCCATTACAAGTATCCTTCTCCCCGCGCCGAATTTGCAGACGTCGAGCGTCTCCGGCCGCCTGTCGGAAAGTTCGGAAACCACTCCATTCCTGGCCGGAAGGTAAATGGTAAAACATGAACCCGCGTCCTTTTCGGACTCGACCGTAATAAAACCGTTATGATTGCGGATTATCGAATAAGACGTCGAAAGGCCGAGTCCGCTTCCCGAGCTCTTGGTCGTAAAATACGGATCGAAAATCTTCGTAATGTATTCTTTCGCTATGCCGCATCCGTTGTCCCTGATAATTATGCGCACATATTTTCCCGCCGGCAGCGGAACGCCTGAATTTTCGTGTAGTTCGCAGCTGTCGGTCGATATTTCGATCGTTCCCTTATCGGTCATCGACTGCTTGGCGTTGATCACAAGGTTCGTAATCACCTGGGAAATCTGGCCGTCGTCTATCTCGGCGCACGGAATATCCTCCGAAAGCCTGTATTTACATTCCAGGCTCGTACCGGTAAGGGTAAATTGCGCGGAATCCCTTACGATTTCGTTGACGTTCCCGATCTTTTTCACGGGAAGGCCTCCGCGGGAAAAAGTGATGAGCTGTTCCGTGAGATTTTTAGCCTTGTAAGAAACTTTTTCAGCCCTGATAAGAAGGTCGTACACCCGTTCATGAGGATCGACCCTTTTTTTCGCCAGAGTCAGGTTGCCGATGATCCCCATGAGAACGTTATTAAAATCGTGGGCGATTCCACCGGCGAGAATTCCGAGAGACTCGAGCTTGGAGATCTTTAGCATCTCCTCCTCTAGTTTTTTTCGCGCGGTTATTTCACGCGAGATGATTACCGCCCTGGCTTCCCCGGCGACGTTATGGTACAACTTGCCCGTGGCGCTGAACCACAGGTAATGCCCATTCTTATGCCTGTACCTGAAAACCACCTCGCATTTAATGCCCTGAACGCCTTTGCGGAATGTTTCGTTTACGGCATCCAGATCCTCGGGGTGTATGTATTTGTAATAATAATCTCCCAGCAGCTCATCTGTTTGGTAACCGAGCACGACCGAATTATTGGGCGTAAGGTACAGGTAGCGGCCTTCCAGATCGGTTTCGCAGATCAGATCGTAAACGTTCTCCGTGAGTGTCCTGTATCGTTCCTCTCGCTCGTGGAGCTCTTTTTCGACCTTAAGGCGCTCGACGATCTCTGACGACAGCTTCTGATTGGTCTGGACGAGTTCCGCCGTCCTTTCCCTGACCTTTTCCTCAAGATCCTCCATCGCCTTCTGTTCTTTTTCGCGAATAATCTCCTGCGCCCGCCGCCCTTCGATGATCCTCATCATGTTTTCAGTCAGAAGCGTCAATTGCCTGACGTCCGCTTCGGTGTAATCCATAATTTTATTGACAACTCCGACAAGGGCGGCGACGCGTCCCGCCACGAAAACCGGCACTCCGAGGTATCGGGTCGTCTCCGCGTGCCCTTTCGGAGCTGCGTGATGGCTGTTTTCAATATCTTCGGGGTTGTTTATCATAAGCGGCCTTCTCAGTTTGACGGGCTCGGCGAGAATTCCGGTCCCCTCGATCTTTATCGTCGCCATGACGGACGGATCGAAACCGGGTATGTTGTCGGTAACGAAGCTCGACCACGAGTTCATCCTCATCTCGGTTTCGTCTTCGTTCAAAAAAGCTATGAATCCGCCCTCGCTGAATGTCAACCTGATGCACTCGGCGAGAACGAAATCCGTAACCTCGGAAAGCGACGAGGAAGTCATCTGGCTCAGCTTGAGAAGCGCCTCCAGCCTTGATTCATCGAGCCTCAAAGCGTCTTCGATCTCCTTCTGCTGCGTTATGTCGATTATGAGGGTCCGAAGGCCGATCGTTTTTCCCTCCTCTACGACCGGAAACGAACAAAGCATTGCGGCGAATCTGGTACCGTCTTTTTTCAGCATCGTGAATGTGCGGTTGGGAGGAATTATACCGGAGAGCCTGACGCCGAACGACTGGGCTGCCCTGGATCTGTCCTCCGGAGCGACCATCTGGACCACGTTGAGCCCGGCGGCGAGCTCGGCTGCGGTATAGCCGAAAACTTCCAGAGCGGCTCTGTTGACCACGAGTATGTTGCCGGTTATATCGGCTTCGCAAATCGGCTGCGGAAGAAGGTCGGCGAAGTCCTTGTACTTCGCTATGCTTCTGGCCAGTTCGGCTTCCGCGCTCCGTTTTTCGGTAATATCGCGAAGATTGCAGACTATTCCGCCGACGGAAGCGTTTTTCATCAGGTTCTTGCCGAGTATCTCGAAAGTCCTGTAGGAACCGTCGACGTGAAGGCAACGGACCTCGAGAACGTTGAAATCGACGTCGCCGGATTTAAGCCTGGCGTGGTTTTTACGAAGATAGTCGAGATCGTCGGGATGGATGAAATCGAACATGTTTCTTCCGCAAACCTGCTCGGGAATATATCCGAGCCAGCGCCTGGCCGAGCCGCTGACGTACCTGACCGTATCGTCGGGGTCTATGATGACGATGATATCAGATGAATCCTCGATCAGCGCCCTGTAATATTCCTCGCTCTTTCGAAGAAGGGCTTCGGCATTCTTACGGACGGTAATGTCGTGCATCGTGATCATTATGTACTCCTGGTGTTCCAGGAATATCCTCTGCAAATCGACTTCGGCCGTAAACACGCTGTTGTCGGAGGGCCGGCGCCCCTTCCACTCGAAAACCTGGTTGCTTCCGCCGGCCGCCATGTTCCAAGCCTCTATGACCGTGCCGCGCGGAAAATCGACAGCGGTATAGTCGTCGGCAAAAGAATATATGGCGGCGCTGTCTCTTCCGACGCCCAGAAGCGCGACGGCCTTCTCGTTGACGTCGATTATCCTGCCGTCGAGATCGGAAATTATTATCGCGTAATGCGCTGAATTGAATATGGTTTTCAGGTTTTCCTCGGTCTGCCTCATCAGCGCCTCCGCGCGTTTCTCGCCGGAAGTATCCCTGATCACGCAGATCGCTATGCGCCGGCCGATAATCTCCGCCCGGCTTATCTGGATCTCGGCGGAAAAGCGCGAACCGTCGCAACGCATCATCTCCGCTTCGAAGGTAACCTGTTCCGAATCAGCTAGACGCTCGTATGGCGGTGTCTTGCCACCATCATCGACGAAAAATCTGGCGATGGAGGAAAGTATTACTTCTTCCTCGGCGGCTCCGAACTCCCTGAATGTAGTGCCGTTTGCATAAAGTATCCTTCCGGCCGTATCCACCGCTATTATCGAGTTCTTTGAATTGTCGAGCAGGAGCGACTTGAAGCGCAGATCTTCCTCCGCCGCCCGAAGAGCGGTGATATCCAGCCCCTCGACTATCAAATAATAATTTTTCTGGCCTGCCTCGCCGACCGGCCTGACGCTGATATCCAGAAAACGCCTCTGATGGCCTTCTTCTACCTCGAACTCGGCGAAACGAACGTCGGAATCGGCCGCGGATTTTACGATCAGGCCGCGAAGGCGGGCTGAAGACGCTTCGCCAAGGACTTTCGCGAAGGCTTCCCAGTATTTCATCCCGGCCAGCTTTTCCCTGGACAGGCCCACAATGGAGCAGGTCGCGGCGTTCGCCGTAACGATCGTCCCGTCGGGCGCCAGCTTGGCGTTGAACGACAGAAGATTATCGACATAGTCGGACAGCTCACGCTCACGCTCCGTGACCTCGCCGATAAGCCCGTCGATTTCCTCGGTAAGCCTGCCGAATTCGCGCGCGAGAAGCCCTATTTCGTCCTGACGCTCGACCGGAAGCCCCTGCGGTTTTTTACCCGCGGCGAATTCCGTGACCGCTTCGACTATCTGGTTGACCGGAACTATCACCGTCTGAAAAACGCTGTAAGTGGCCAGAAGGATAACCGCGATCATGATGATGATCAACAGCATGATCATGAAATGATAGCGCAGTTTAACCTCCTCGTTCTTCGTAAGCGAAATGCCGACGTTGAGAACGCCCATGCAGGAACCGTCACGCCCGGTCACGGCAAGCATGTAATTGAGTTTTTTTTCGCGCTGTCCGGGAAGCCCGGAATCTTCATCCGGCCCTTCCCACGTCTCGATCCTTCCCTTGCCCGCCCTGTCGCAGAATGACTTGAGGAGCGCCCTGTCGTGAAATGATCCGCCTATCTTGCCACTGCAGGTATGATCCAGGATGACGCCAAGCGTATCCTCGAAAATGATATAATCGATCTCGCCCGCGCGTTCCTTCGCACGCGCCAGGAGCTCAGACCGCCCCCGGGCGTCAAGGGCGGGAATGGCGCGGCCGATGTAAAACGCCATATCCGCGGCGTTTTTTTCAACGGCGGCCGTTTGCCACGGAACCACGAGGCCATGGAATATCCACAAAAGCCCGGCCGTCACGACGAACGCCAGCGCAAGCATCATCCCGAAAAATTTCGCGCCTATTTTCATTAAAATCTCCGTATAAAAATAAAACCCGTCTCGAAAATTCCGACGGGTTCCGTTTTCATTGGTTTCGCTAATCTGGTTTCACTAATAATGTTACTATATCGGCCTTCTGCTGTCAAGTGATATCAAAACGCCCGGACATGGAATTTTATTTTCAGGGACCGCGCCATCGCAGCGGAATGAACGGTCGCCGGCGGCGGTCCCGAAAACGTCGCGGGATTATTATTTAGTTTGAAATTTTCGAAGGATTTTAAGATAATATCGTTTTTAAAAAATCACTCCGGGGAGGCTTATACGTCGGGGACAGGCCGGATGGCGCTGTTTAACGGTCACGCCGCCCGGATTGACGGGGCCGGGGATGACAAATTATGGACGCGGAAGAAAAAGACCGGCTGGTATGCGGCGCCGTGGACATGGAATTCCAAGATTACCCGGAAGCGAACGAATGTTTCAATAGATATATAAAGTGCCGGCCCGACAATATCGGAACGGCGTGGTACGACCGGGGCACTGTCTTTTTGCGGCTCAAACGCTACGAACAGGCGATTTCGAACTTCGAAGAACATATCAGCCTCAATTAAGGCCATCTTCCTGCCTGGTATAACAAGTCGATCGCCGGGGAAAACGCCGGCCGAATAGACGAAGCCGGAAAAAGCAAATTGAAATTCATGGAACTGGCGGGCGATATGGCCGAACACGCGGACCGCGTGGCGAAGGCCCGGGCATGGTTGAGAGAGCATTGTGTAAAAAAAAACAAAAAAACGGGCACAAAAATTTATTTTTATAGTATAATTATATTGTTCGATAAAATTTTTCGAACTGAAATATGTTAATGAAATTTCTTTTAATATAACATTCGTGAGGTGAAATAATGAAAAGAAATCATCTTCTGTTAACATTGTCCTTCGTGCTGTTATGTTCCCTTACGGTTTTATGGACGTCTTATGCCGCCGCCGAAGAAACCGGCGCATCTTCCCTCGGCTCCCTCGAAAGCAAGTTGAAAACCAGCGTGATCAAAAATCAGGAAGCCGCACCCGCCGCCGGCGTAAAAGCCGCATCCGACGTCAAAAGTTCCTCGACGGAAGTGTCCGTAAAAAAAACGGGCGCGATTAACGGCCAGGGCGTCAGGGTCAGAAAAGACGCGTCGGCTTCGGCCGCCGTTATTCACGACCTTCTCTACGGCGCGAAATTTGAGTTTCTGGAAGAAAAGAACGGCTTCATAAAGTGCAAATTCGACGACGGCGTCACCGGCTGGGTGGCCAAACAATACGTAACATTCACCGACAAGGCCCTTACCGAAAAGCCCAAATATTCGGCCGAAGCCCTCGAAACCGCCTACGCCGAGTTCCAGACGGCCTACGCCGCGTATACGAAAACCCGCTCAAACGCTTCCTACAACGTTTTCAAGAAAGCGTACTACAAATACCACTCGCTCGCCAAACAGTCCGAAGAATATAAAAAAGTCCAGGCCAATCCGGCCCTGGCGAAAGTCGTCATCGACAAAAACACTTTCACGCTCACAGTTTATCTCAACGATAAGCCCGTCAGGGTCTTCCCGATCGCTTACGGCTCGAATCCCGACGGTAAGTCGAAACAGGTCGTCGGCGATTGCCGCACCCCCGACGGCGATTTCAAGATACGCTACAAGGAATACAGAAAATACGAAGGCGTCGCCACGCGCGCGATGTGGCTGGACACCAAATGGGGCGATATCGGAATGCACGGCACTCCGATGCCCGAATCGATCGGTTCCAGGGCGTCCCACGGATGCGTCAGAATGTATGCCCAGGACTCCATCGAGCTTTATAAAATGGTCAAGGTCGGGACTCCCGTTTCGATCAAGCCTCTCGTTAAATCAGGATCATAAAAAAACATAATCGGAAATATATCCAGGCGCAAGACCCGGTGTCCGTCAGTGGCGCCGGGTCCGCTTTTCCCGGCGCGCGCGGATGAAGCGTAAAAAAAGCGTTATCGCCCGCAGCCGGGCGATCGCGCGCCGTCCGCCCGGCCTTCAGGAAGGAAAAAGCGCGGGAAAATTTTTATTTGAATTTTTCGCGGAATAAATATAAAATATCAATCTGAAAAGCGATTCATCATGCAAAATTTATCCGAGGATGAGCCGGTAATAAAAAATAAAATAATAAATTTCTAACCGGGAGCAAAACATTATGAAATCCACGCGATTCAAAAACTTTCTTTTTTTCGCCGCCGCGTTCTTTATATTATCCGGCGGGCCTGCCGTTTCGCGCGCGGAGGAAGGCATGGAATCCAGGATCGTGCCCTACGACTCGGAGGAAGTCACGCTCAACCTCGCCGTCGGCGAAGAGGCGATGGCCGCTGGCGATTTAGAAGGCGCCCTGCTGGCTTATTCGAGGGCGTTCATGCTCGATCAGAAATCCTATCCCGCGGTTTACAATCTCGGATATATCTGCCAGATGCGCAACAAGACCGATGAAGCCGTGCGCTATTTCAGGCTCGCGGCGAAACTGGCGCCGGAAAGGGGCGAACCGCTGTTGAGCCTCGGATCGGTCCTGATGCTGCAGAAAAAAAACTCCGAAGCAGCCGAATGCTTCGCGGGCGCTCTCAAGATCGACCCGTCGAGCGCCGACGCGAAATTCGACCTCGCCGCGGCTTACGTAGCCGACAGAAAATTCACCCACGCTTACGAAATCCTTTCCTCCTTAGTCAGCAACGGCGGAAAAACTTCTAAGGCGGACGCTGACGCGCAGCTGAAGTTCGCCTCCGTCTGCATCGAGCTCGAAAAATTCCGGGAAGCGGAAGCGCTGCTTTCAAAAACGGAACCGGTTTCGGATGAAGGAATAATCGAAAAGCATTATTTGAAGGGCGTCATCTTCCGCAAAACGGGACGGACGAACGATGCGCTGAAGGCCTTCGCCGACGCGCGCGCGGCGGCCGATAAAACCGGCAGCCCGAGCCTTCGCGCCCTACTCGACGAAAAAATCGGCGCTCCGGCGCCGAAACAGGATAATACAAAAGGCCGCATAGCCGAATGAAAAAAGGGCGCTGAAAAAATTCAGCGCCCTTTTTTTTACTCCGGAAGTAGGATTCGAACCTACAACCATTCGGTTAACAGCCGAGTGCTCTACCGTTGAGCTATTCCGGAACGTCACTTGTTAAAGAATGACAGGTTAATGTTATCATACATTTTTATATTTGTCAAGAATTTTTGAAATTAAAATGCTTCCGGTGATTCGAGGCGGCGCCGATCCCGCCAAAAACCCTTTCGGAAAATATATTATGTCGTATCTTTACCTGCCGGTAAGGAAACCCCGGCAATTGATTTTTCGGGCAAATTATGATATAATGATTTGATTAAAATTCAGTAAATATCCTTCCGGTTCTTAATTTTTTTATTATTTATTCGATATCTATGACAAGATTTTATTTCTGAGATGATTCCGGGAGAAAAGATGTTAAATACCAGATTATTCAGCCATACCGCCACTGAAGACAGAAGTTTCGACTCTCGCGAGCTCGAAATGCCGGTCGCGGAGCGTATTAAAACCCTTGAAAAAGAGCTCGTCGCTGGCGGATCGAAAATTTCTTACGACGAAATGATGTCCGGCCACACCACTTTCATGATCGGCGGACCGGCCGACGCGATGATCGAAGCGTATTCGCCCCAGGCAGTACAGAACATTTTCAGCGTCGCCAGAAAATTCGGCATACCGGTTTTCATGCTCGGCGGCGGCTCCAATCTTCTCGTCAACGACCGTGGGATAAACGGCATAGTCATTAAAAACCGCTATCGAAACATCGCCATAATCGATCGCAATTTCTACGACGCGTCGTCTTCGGATTATTCGGGCGCCATAGCGCCCTGCTCTTCAGACCCCGATTCCGTTCTGGTATCGGCCGGCTCAGGTTCAAAAATGGCCGACCTGGTCGATTTCGCCAGCGAGCACGGGCTCACCGGCGCGGAATGTTTCGCCGGTATTCCGGGCACTCTCGGCGGGGCGATCTTCGGAAACGCCGGCGCTTACGGCAAAAGCATTTCCGACATATTGATTTCCGCGCACATTCTCGACGGAGAAAATCGTATCGCCGGAGTCGACTCGAGTCATTTCGGCTTCTCTTACAGAAAAAGCACCCTGAAAAAAACCGGAGGCATTATCCTGTCTGCCGTTTTCAGGCTGAAAAAGGGCGATCGCCGGCAGATTACCGATCAGGTCGAAAAGATCATAGCCGAACGCCACGGCAAACACCCGCCCGAAACGATCGGCTCCGCGGGCTCATATTTCAAAAATGTCGACCCCTTCGATCCGAAACACCGCAGGGTGGCGGCCGGCTTCTTCCTCGAACAGGCCGGCGTCAAGGGAATGCGCGTCGGCAATGCCGAAGTATATTCCAGGCACGCAAATTTCATCATAAATCCTGGCGGAGCGAAGGCCGAAGAAGTATTGAAGCTCGCCTGCGAAATGAAATCGAAGGTCCTCGAAAAATTCGGGCTCCTTCTCCAGGAAGAGGTCCAGTACCTGGCCTGATTCAGAACTTTTCACCGACAATTTTTTTCATATTTACGGGAGCCGCCATCCTTCACGAGGGTGGCGGTTCCGGTTTTTTGGCGCTACCATTTCAGGCGCGCCCCATCGCCAGATTTCCGGCCGCCGGTTTCGCAAGCCGCGAAGCGGAATGCGAAACCGGCAAGCAACTCTGTCTGGCGACTTCGGCCAGACAGAGTTGCCGCGCGCCAAAAAAAGCGGCCGTTAAAAGTCCAATAACCAAATATCATTTTAGTTTACATATTATATTTACATATCGTTGTTACATAATAAGTTTACATAATTCAAAAATTGACAAAGCATCTTCCTTCTTATATAATTAGAGTAGGGATTAAGTGTTTGAAAATATAAAACCAGTTCTGCGCGCTCAGACTGCATCGCCAGATCATAAAAACTGGTTCATAAAATACGCACTATTCCTGATAAAACCGCGAAACCGGCATCATTTTTTAACTATAAGTCCGGCCAGCGGCAAGTTCGTATAGATCATGACGGGCAAGGGCATATACGCCGCGCATCCGCGGTAAAGCCGATCGAGTTCGACCGCCCCGGACCCCCGCCGACACTAACATTTTTTTGCCGTCACCCGAATAAAGGGAAGTGAGCAACATGTTCAAAACAAGATTTAATAGTTATACTAAATTAATAATAATCTCGTTCGCGTCACTGGCAATCGTCCTTTCCGGATTCACCCAGGCATCGGCCAACCCCATAACCTCATTCTTCTCCACGGCCGGGTTCGTCGCGGAAAAAATCGCTTCCGCCTTCTCTTCCAGGCCCGAAGTAAAAAAACAATCCGAAACCGCTTCCATCGAATCGTTTATCATCCCCGATTCCGTTTTGAAAGAAGCGCTCGGACGCGATCCGCTTCCGCCTGAAATAGTCAATCCCGAAGAACTTAAAAAAATAATAGCCGCCCAGATCGGCTCCTCCGAAGTCGGAGTCAATGGCGGGGCGGACGCACTCGCTCTCAAAAAGAAACTCGAAGTTCTGGATAAACTTTACGAAGAAGGCTCTACCGATATCGCCGAAGCCCTCGGCACGGATAAATCCTCGGGCCAGGGCGGAAGCGCTTCAAACGCCGACGCGCTTATAAATAAAGCCATCGCGCCCGGAGCCGTCCCCGCTCTGGCCGCCGCGACCGCCAAACAGGCTACCCAGCCATCGGCCGACCTGGTTTCCAAATTAAAGAACCAGGACCCGAATTCCAGCGAGTTCAAATCAATATTCGAAAAATTCAAGGAAGATCTGAAGCCGGAAACGAAGTCATATCTCGAATACTCCACCGATTCTTCCACCGCCAAGAAGATACTTCCTCCGGACTTCCAGGTTTCCGGCGGCACCGGCGTCAAGCTCTGGCAGGACAAAATGGAAGATTCCAGCCTGGGCAGCAAAACATGGTCTTACGGCGATAAAAAAGTCGATTCCGTAGCTTCTGCCTACACATCCAACTTCCTCAACCTCAAGGAAGACCCGGCCGTCGCCCAGACCACCCTTCTTAAAACCCAGAATGACAAGTTTTCCAACATAAGGCTCGAACAGGGCAACACCAAGTTCGGATGGACCCACATAGCGTTCGAAAGGCCTGACGGCACATGCCACGCCCGTGAAATAAAGGAAGCTTTCGGCCTGAAAAACCAGGATGGCGCCGTTCGCGATTTCATCCAGGAAACCATCCAGAAGGGCCAGGGCACCGAACAGGTCAGACAAAAAGGCGACTCCGAACAGCACAGAATGATCTACACCCGCAACGTCGACGGCAAAGAAATACTGGTCGTCGTAGATAACGACGATAAATATCGCGGATCGGTCATTACCGCTTATCCTACCGGAAAAGTCAAGATACCGACACCCGACGAGATCCAGAAGAAAATCGATGATGAAAAGAAAAAGCTCGCCGAAGAGGCCAAAAAGAACCAGCGCTGGCGCGAGCCTTCCATTTCGGTCGATTTCTATAAGAATGAAATAGGCCGCACTATCGGTCCGCAGGTTAAGGCCGGAACAGAAACCAAATACCAGCTCGGCGGAGCGACCGTCAGCGCCGGCGCCAAGGGCGACGTTCTTCTTCTCGGCGCCGAAGCCAAAGGCGCGTCATACGTCGGAATACGCTACGGAAACCTCGCGGCGGGCGTTCAGGGTTCAGTATTCGCGGGTTCGCGGGCCAGGGGCGACGTATCGACGGGCATCCAGGTCGGCCAGTGGGGCGGGCGCGCTTTCGCGGGCGGCGAAGTCTCGGCCGGCGTCGGCGCCAATGCCGACGCTCACGTCGGAATCGGTACGCAGGGCGCCGAAGCGTCCGTTTCGGGCGACGCGTTCGTCGGCGTGAGGGCCAAAGGACAGGTCGGCGGAACGATATCGCACGGCAATACTTCGGTTACAGGGTCCGTCAACGGAACAGTCGGCGCCGGATTGGGCGCCCATTTCGAAGCCACCGGAAAAATTTCATGGACAGGAATCAAAGCCAAGGTTAACGTCGGAGCTTATCTCGGCATCGGCGGGCAGCTCGGCTTCGACATCAACGTCAATTTCGGCGACGCCCTCAAGCCGGTCCAGAAAGTCGTCGGAAAAGTCTTCGACGAAGGCAAGAAAATCGCCCAGACCATCGGCGACAACATAAAAACCGGCCTGGACAACGCCAAAAAGGCGGTCGCATCCATCTTCAAGTGGTAGGGGCGACGCCCGCGACGCTCGACCCGGTGTGGGCCTGCGCCACAAGGACAGGCTCGTTATGCAAAAAGCGTTTCAACCCATATCATATATTTATGGTTCCATTATCCAGTATCATGGTTACCCCGAAACTCTCTCTCAACCCTATAACCTGCATAATTTTATGTTTATAACCCAGATTCATTTTCTATTCGTTGATTAATTTCAATTTTATGAAAAAACCGCCGGAAATTTTATCCGGCGGTTTTTTATTTAGAAGTATATGAGCTTCATCTTCTCTTTAATCTCATGCATCGTGGCCGAAGCGACGACGCGGGCACGCTCACTGCCTTCTTCCAGAACGTTTCTGATATAGCCCATGTCGGCGGAAAGCAGGGAACGCCGCTCGCGGATGGGGCGCATCCTGTCGTTCACGGAAGCGGCAAGGGCCTTTTTACATTCGACGCAGCCAATTGCGGCCTTCGGGCATTCCTCCCGAACGCGGGCGAGAAAATCGGCCCCTGAATAAATTTTATGATAAGCAAAAACGTTACATATTTCAGGATCGCCCGGATCGTTCTTTTTTATGCGCTTCGGGTCGGTTATCATTTTCATTATCTTCGAGCGGGTTTCATCTTCGGATTCGCAAAGGTATATCGCATTTCCATAACTTTTACTCATTTTTCTGTTGTCGGTGCCCAGCATCACGGGTAAGTCCGTCAGAACCGGCTGCGGCTCCACGAGAATGTCTCCGAATAAACCGTTGAACCGGCGGATTATCTCGCGGGTGAACTCCAGATGCGGAAGCTGGTCACGCCCGACGG
>Ga0079303_10000185_pt1 | contig 14086 bp, 8 predicted proteins | sample Methanogen_OWC_FD_77073 | JGI IMG/M metagenome (GOLD analysis project Ga0079303, IMG submission 77073) | Enriched soil microbial communities from Old Woman Creek wetland in Ohio, USA - Methanogen_OWC | ecosystem: Environmental > Terrestrial > Soil > Wetlands | place: USA: Ohio | collected...
ATACGGCCGGGATGTTACCCAGACCTCGAGAGTTCCGCCAGGCGTGATCGATGTGTTCTTGACTTCGACCTTCTCGACCGTCATGGTGCGGCGGCGCTTCTCGACCTCGACTTTCAGCATCAGCCGGGTCGGCCAGACTTCCTCGAGCTCGTTGCCCGTCAGCATGTCGAACAGGCCGGTCACTTCCCCGATGATCGAACCGACAATGTCATCCCTCGAATAAAACAGGTTCTCCCGGCGAAGATTGTATTTCTGTCCCGAACTGCCGGTGCATTCGAGCGCGATTCCCATCAGCGCCGTGCCTTCCCCTCCACGATCTATAACACCTTCTATAGATTGCAGCATGGTTGATTCGAGAACGGAGACGAGCACCTCAGGGTCTCTCACAACCTGGAAGTTGATGCTCCGGCTGCGTTTGAGATCCTTGTCCGTCACGTCGATCTGAATCGGCATCATCGCCGGGAAGCGGCCGACCTCGCCCGCGATGCCTTTTTCGCGGTCCTGGGTGATGATTCCAAGCATGTCGGTCGGAGCGCCGATCTTGAACGGCATCTCGACGCTCGAAAAACAGTGGTATACATGCGCGCCAGTCATCAGAAACGAGACGCTTCCCTTTTTCATGAAGGGGTGAGCGAAAGCCAGAATGCGCTTCCCATCGCGGTATGTAAGCGTGCCGAGTGTCGTCAGATTGATGTCGCCACGCGCAAGCTGAACGCCGATCGCGGAGCCGGGTTCGAGCGGATCGCTCACCACGGCCGCACCGGAAGCCTGGGAAGAAATCACAGGCATGGCCGGCATCGGCCCGACGCTTGCCGGAACCGCAGTCATTCTGATTTTTTTCGATTTGAGCCGGCCGTTCAGCACGCCGACCGCCTTCTTGCAGAGTCCCTGAATGATCACGGGAGTCGCCGCTCTCATGAAAATGGCTTCATCCGCGGGAATGCGCTCACCGAGCTGAGCCGGATCGTCGCACTCGATGATGCTCCGGATCTCACGGCCGCCCATGCGTATCGGTTTGGCACAGCACCAGCGAACCGGCACATCCGGATCCTCCCGCCGACAACTCATCAGCGGATAATCCCAGATCTCGAGCATCTCTTCGATCGGCGTGACCAGTCCGACCGTGTGATCGGTCATGACCCAGCCGGAGCTGAGGCCGCCGATAAGCTTGTTGTTGATATAGATCGGGCTTCCGCTCATACCTGCCGCGATTCCGCCGGCATCATCGATGATTTTCCCGGCAACACGCACCAGAATGGATTTCCCGTTGATCAAAACGTTCTCATTGATCTTGTTGTTCGCGAGAATTCCCATGACTTCGATATTGAACGTCTCGATGTCACGACCCCGGATGACGGTCTTGCCAAAGCCTTTCATGCCAACCTTGATGTCCTTGAGGAGCATCATGTCATCCACTGCCCAGGCTGGAGAAACGACAACGGCGAAAACGGCCAGCAGCGCAAGCAGCCGGCAGCAGAGCAGAGAACGAACGTCAGCGAGTCGTAATGAGTATGCCATTGGAAATGCGCCGTTCCTTTCCATCCGAGGGCCTGTTCACGATCCGGTCACGGATGAACATCGACGAAGAGCCACCGCCGTCAAGATTGATGGCGCGCAAGCCGCCGAGTTTTTTCACATAAGAAGCCAGTTCCGCCAGGGTCATACCGGCACTGCGCTTCGATCGACCGTCAACAACGATAAAAAGCAGTTCCCCGGTGGCGGTCAATGCGACAGCAGTCCTGGGGTGCCGTCCGTTCTGGATCGAAGGGTCAAACTTCTCGGTGCGGCCGTTGATGTCGATACGGCCATCGGTCATAAGGCGAGGGCCACCGCAGACAGCGTGCTGAACGTCATTCCACGGCGCAAGCACCTCGTAATCGAGCTTCACCGTCTGGGCCAGCTTGATGCCAGCAAGCTGCTCAGCCTTTCCGCCGCCGGCCGAAACCACGACGCCGTCAGGCGGAATGAGCGTATCAACTTTATGGATGCCGATGACGCGGCCCTTGATCAGCACGAGCTCGACGCCTTCTTCGGTCGTAAGTGTGCTGCGCGCATACTCCGGGGTATACACGACAAGCTGATCACCGTTTCGGGGCTGATTCACCGCATCGATCGGGATCGACAGACCGCCGGCCTTCAGCATGCCGGAAAAGTCCGGATTGCCGAACAGCGGCTGCCCGGAACGGGCCAGCCCGAAAACGGACCGGCTGTAGAGCGGCGAACTGATCAGCCTGCGATCGATGATCAGCGTTCCTATCGGATCGCCCTTGGGAGTGAAATAGGCGGCATTGATGCCGGCAACAGCTTTGTAGCGCTTTGCCATGGAGGAGAGGATCTCCTTCTGGCAAATCCCTTCATTGGCAAGAACGGGAAATATTGCCAGGTTCTTCGCAAGCGGATCAATTCTGAGGATGTGCACATCGCTCGGGCCGGACTTCGTGGACGGACGGTCGGTGTGATACGAAACACCGGGTGCCAGGGTCTCACCGCCAGCAAGCGGGAATTCGCCTTCCCCGGCGCGAAAAAGAATGGTCAGCCGCGGCAAACCACCGGTTCCGGTCGCAAGCACCGGATCGCCGAAAGCGCCCTTCCCCCCAAAGACCAGTTCCGAATACGAGCTGGAATGGTAATGGTTGAACGACTCGAAGAGATTTGCGATGCTTTTTTCCGTTGCGGGAGCAATCTGCGCCAGAGGAGGAGAGATGCGGAGGCGCAGCAGTTTTCCAAGCCTTGTCGGTATCTGGATGGACACGGGGCCTGAAAGATCGAAATCAAGCGCCTGATACGGTTCTTCCGACCGGTGAGTCACGCCCATGACGGTCACGGGCTTTTTCCTGGGCTTCTCGATGGCAGGGGCGGAAACCGGCTTTACTGCTTCTTCTGATGGGGCAGGTTTTGCGACCGCCACAGAATGACCAGTTCCCGGTGAAATCGGCGACATGGCGACAATGGCAGTCGATTCAGCCTTTGAGGCTTTCTCGCCGCCGCCCTGCACGACCGCTCCGATCAGAAAGAATTGTCCGATCATCAGCAGCCCCAGAAACTGTTTGAGGGAGTCTTTCACCGGTCTCACCCCCTTTCGCCAGAGGTTTACTCACTAGTGCTATCGGCAGGTTTGTCCGGGGAGGTGAGGTGAAGTCCTGCAAAGCTCAATGAAAATCGACCTGATGGAACTGATCGTGCGTCAACATTTTGACGCTATCCGGCTTCTGAAGGCGTCAAAATATTGACGTCCGCATTGCTCGCTGAGCTTGGAATTCTGATCAGATGAGCTTTTATCGACTACTTCCGATGCTGGCATGGTGGATGCAATGGCGTATAGTGACCGCAAAAGTCATGAAATTTTCAGGAGGCGTATATGAAAAAATTCTGGATGATGGTTCTGGTTTCTGGTCTGCTGGCTTTGAGCATGACCGTCTCTGCCCAGCCCGCCGCGACCGACAAGGATGACGGGAAAGATGACGATATCGAGATGATTGGCCCCGCTGAACGAGGCCAGGGAATGCACAAGGGTCTGAACAAAGGCGAAAAACTGTCCGCCGACCAGGTCATCGAGCGGATCCGCGGCATGAAGGAAAAGATTCTCGGCCGCATCAAGGAACGGCTTGCGAAGCTTCCCGAGCGACTCGAGAAGATGGAATCGCGTGCCGACCGTCTTGCCGAGCGCCGCAACAAGAGCGCTGCGCAGGGCGTTGCCAGCGGCACAGCCGATCGCTCGGAACAGGCGAAGGAAAAGATCACCAAGCGCTACGAAGAGATCAAAGGCCGCATTGCGAATCGCAAAGGACAGTTTGAGCAGCGCACCACTCAGCGCCGGGCCAACATGGAAAAGCGGATCGCCAACATGAATGACGCTGACAAAGCCAAGGTCATGGCCGAGTTCGAAACGGCCCAGAAGGAAATCACCGCTGAGATCGCCAAAATTACCGAAGAAGTTCAGAAGAAACTCGACGAAACATACCAGCGGATCCTCACCAAATTCAACTGAATATCTGCAATCACCATCCACTCAGGGTCCGGCCGCAAGGCCGGGCCCTGTTTTATTGGTGCGCCCGGCAGAGTGCACTGACTACAAGCAGGCTCAAGGAATCTGGAAGCGAAGACATGGGATTATCCAAAGGGAAGTCTGAAATGGTCTTCTTTTGGATGGTTTGCTGAATAAGGCCCTGCTTTTGACTGTTTTGTGCAATATGAGCCGTTCTCGGCAGCAAACCCCCGGTTACGAAATTCCGCATGTATTTTCCCTGAGACTTCGAACCGAAAACTCCCGGTAAACGACAAGTATACGGCTTTCGAGATGTGCTATATCTTCAACCTGAAGATCATGGCAATTCCTGAAACGAAATACGCTTTGGCCGGATAAACCAAATTTTAACGCGGAAATATTGGGAACTCCGGTGAGAGGTTGGAAAGAGAGAGAGAGAGAGAGAGAGAAGGATATGAGTAACGAACCGAAACTGGGTGTTCCCCTCACATGCGAGTCGCTTTATCGAATAATCGCCGACGAGATATGCAAAGACGGCGTCGTCGAATCTCAGGACATACTGATTCTTGAAAAGGCAGCGATATTTCTGCACCTTGCACCTGAGGAAGCCAGAAGAATCGCAAGAGAAGCATGGAACAACCGCCCGGAGATGGCTGGCGAGGAAAAAAGACCTCTCGACCCTCATTTGCTCTATGCGACAGTGCTCCGGTTCGCCCGCTCCGATGACGAAATAGACCATCTTGAAGAGCAGATGCTCGCCGGTCTGCGAAAGCTGTTCTGCATCTCCGAGCAGGAACATGACGCCATTCTGCGGGAACAATCGGGCGAAGAAACGAAGGAAAGGGCAGCTCCGAAAGCTTTGGATGTCGGAAAGGCCCCCCGGGTTTCCATTCCTACGCCGGGAAGCACAACCGGGACCTTGAGTCTGCGTCTCGACCATGATCCACTCGAGGCCTGGACTGAGGATCACCGCTTCTGGTATCCCATCGCGAGAAGTGCATCTGACCCGGCCCGAGAAGCATGGGAGACATTTTTACGGGGGATGACGAACGGGGATCAGAAGACGATGTATGCGGGTCTCGATGCTCTCGATGATCTCCTCAATACTCGGGGTGAGATCATGGCGGCAGATGCGTTGCTTGGCCTGGCCGTTTTGCGCTGGTCCCGCGTTCTCTTGAGAACGACGTTCTCTTCGGCCGAGGACGGAGAAGCACGCCACTGGCCGGGTATGAATTTGTACACACGGCTGTGCGTGAAAGTCCTCGCCATCCTCATCTCGCTCGAACATCTCCCTCGCATCCCCGCAATCGAGAAGGGGATCGCTATGGCATTCGTCTTTCTCCTCGAGGACCTCTGCATGCTGGTTCGATGTCGACATGCGGAGCCGATTGAAATGCTGGCAACCGTCATCCCTATGGTTGCCAAGATCTCCCCCAAGTCCCAGGTAATGCACCAGGCGGTGGAGCTTTTCGGGCTGCTGACCACGATGACCGGAAGACAGGGCGGAGAGCTCGCCAGTGCTTACGTTGCCGTGTGTCGCGAAATATGCCGGGCCATGCCGCAAAATCATCCTCTGGCTTTAGCGACCCACGTTTCGATCCTGACTCTTGCTCCCAAGAATGCGGTGTTCCCTGCCAATTACCAGGTTCGTGCGAACACTTCGTCTTCTCCCTCATGTCCCCAGGCCGTCCAGCGTCTTGAACGCCTCATCGCGGAAACTCGGAGCCTGAACGAAGAGGAGCGGCTTCTCATCGAAGCTCTCTCCCGCACCGATCTCAAGCCCATTGATGAGATCCTGTCGACGTTCACGGCGTCTTACCGAGAACAGGAGCTGGACCCGGAAATGTACCTTTTCCGGAATCTTGTGGCGATGATCTTTCCTGCCTTGCCTGAAATACCCAGGCCTGTCGTGGCCTTTTTCTCCCTGGGAACCGCCGGCGGTCACCATGAGGAGATGAAAGGGGGCTGGCTGCCGGTATTGCTGAAAAAAACCGACGAGAACCGTCTGCAGGCTATTCCCGATTTTCCGCTTTTTGCTTCCACCTCGTTCATGAGCGTCCCGCTTGGGGAGAAAGACGCGGAGGCTTTGAGCGACGCGCTCGATCGGTCCGGAGGCGCATACGACGTGGTTCTCATCGATCCGGGGAGAAGGGGGGCACGAATCTGGCATCAGGCTGGCGACCTCGACCCCTCCGGAAACCTCTATCGCGTGGAACGGAAACTGCTTCCTGCAGAACAGCTCGAAGAGGCAGAACACTGCCTCGACCAGGCACTCGTCCGGCATCCCTGGATGTCAGGGGCGTGGATGAGGAAAGGAGTGCTTGCCAAAGGCGCCGGAAATCTGAAAGCCGCTCGCGAGGCGTTTGACAAGGCGGTGGCCGTCCAGCCTCACGATCCCCATTCCCTTGCCCGGCTGGGCGTGCTCGACAAGGTCGAACACCGCATGGAATCGTCAGAGCGAATGCTTCGTGCCGCCCTGCAGATTCTCCCTACCAACCCCTCCGCCATCATCACTCTCGCGTCCCTTGCTCTCGGACGCCTGGTCGTCGGAGAAAACACCGCTCTGCCGCTTTGGGACTACAATGTCGCGGGACTTTACGCAGGCAGGGGCGATGGGCCGGACTTTCGGGAGATCGCCGATGCCTCTTTCGATCCCGGACTGGTCCGCAAACTCCCGGTTACGCCCGTTGATACGGTGTTTTATCTGTAAATAGAGGTGTCCCTACTTCAGGACGCCTTTGAACGGTCAGGTTTTCGGATCGTCAGATCCCGCGATGCCGAGGCGTTTCATGCGGTAGAGCAGGTTTGTTCGCGGAATCTTCAGTTCATCGGCAGCTTTGCTTTTCACTCCACCCGATCGGGTCAGGGCCTCCATGATCATGCGACGTTCGATGGTTTCGATTACTCCGCACAAGCCGAGAGAGATCGGAAGAACTTGGCCTGATGATGGTTTCCCAGGGATTATTCCGGGATCGGCAGAAGTGATCGCGAAGTCCCGGTACCCGAGCAGGTCCGTCTCAGCCATCACCGCAGCCCGCTCCAAAGCGTTTCTCAGCTCGCGAATGTTCCCCCGCCAGGGATGAACACGAAGAGCGGGAATCAACCCGGGGTCGAGGCGGAGACCGGGCCGGCCGAACTCGCGCCTGAACTGGGCAAGCAGATGTTCGAGAAGCGCCGGAATATCTTCGCACCGCTCCCGGAGGGGAGGCATGGTTATACGCACAACCGCCAGCCGGTAGAGAAGATCCTCGCGAAACCCGCCCCGAGTGGCCATGCTGTCGAGATCGCGATTGGTGGCCGCGACAATTCTGGTCTCGATCTGGATAGGCTTCGAGCCCCCGACACGCACGACTTCCTTTTCCTGGAGGGCTCGCAGGAGTTTCGACTGAAGCTCTATCGGAACTTCGCCAACCTCGTCAAGGAACAGCGTCCCGCCGCGCGCAGCCTCGAATCTCCCGATGCGCCGTTCCCGGGCATCGGTGAAAGCACCTTTCTCGTGGCCGAACAGTTCCGACTCGAACAGGGTCGCCGGAATCGAAGCGCAGTTCACACGCACGAACGGGCCCTCGGCCCAGGGTGACAGGCCGTGAATGGCACGGGCTGCCACTTCCTTCCCGGTTCCGGTTTCGCCGCACAGAAGAACCGTCGAGGGAAATGCCGCCGCCTTCCGAATGAGATTTTTCACGGTTCTCATGCCTTCCGACTCGCCAACCATTGCAGCAAGCGGATCGTCAAGGCCCTCCACCGTCCGCCATGCGGCATTTGCGCGACGAAGGGTGTCAGCCCGCTCGGCGGTTTCTCGCCGCTCCGCGACCCGCGCGACACGGAAAGCGAATTCTTCGAGCGGAACCGGCTTTGTCAGATAATCGAGCGCACCCAGCTTCATCGCAGCAACCGCTGTCTCGATCGAACTGAACGCCGTCATCAGGATCACTTCGGCGGGGTGTTCGGACTCCTTCGCGGCCCGGATGACATCGAGGCCTTCGCCGTCAGGCAGTTTCAGATCGGTGACCACGAGATCGAACCCGTTCGTCGCAAGCTCGGAGCGCGCTGCTGCAAGCGTTCCCGCCGGGGTCGCAGAGTGGCCTTCCTGTGCCAGAAAGGTGCAGAGGCCTCTCACCAGGGATGCATTGTCATCTACCACCAGAATTTTCATTGTTTCGCAGGCACCTCGATAATGAATGATGCACCGCCGGTCGGAGGTGTTTCGTGTCTAACCCGCCCCCGATGGGCCTCTACAAACTTCCTGACAAGAGCAAGACCGATTCCGTGGCCACCAGGCCTGCCGGTAGCGAACGGTGTAAACAGCCTGGGGATGAGATCGGCCACCACTCCGGCACCACCGTCCTCAAAGCGGAAAACAATAATATCAAATTGTATATATATGTCGATTTTTAATTGAACCGCACTCGGCTGGCACGCGGCGATCGCATTATCGATCAGATTATCGATGATCTGCCGCCACATCAGCACATCACCGGACATCTCGAGATCCGGAGGGGCTGAAACGGCTATACCACTCTCTGCGATTGCCGTCGCCCGCGCCATGATGGCATCTCGGACCAGATGTGCCGGCTGAAACTGTTCATACACGGGTTTCACTTCACGCGAATAGTTCAGAAACCTGTCTGTAAGCATTTTCAGCTGCACGAGCTGCCCCTGGATCTCGGTGAAGGCTCCACGATCGGCACCTTCCGGCGCGTATCTGCGCCGCAGAAGGCCCAGATGCATCTCGATGGCAGACAGGGGATTGCGGACCTCGTGGGCGATCGCGCTTCCGGTGAACGCCAGTTCCCGGATTTTCTCCTCGTGAATGCTGCGCAGTCTTGCATCCCGCTCTGAAAGCCGCTCTGAAAGATGTTGCAACCCTTCCCGAAGCCTGTCGAGTTCGATAATGCCCAGATTTTCCTGATCGGGAGGCTCGTTTCTTCCGACCTTTTCGAGAGTCGTCACCAGCAGGCCGACCCTGCGCGAAATGCTCCGCGCCAGTATCATGGATGCGATGACGCACAACGGAACAGCCCACAGAAAGGCGTAAACGGCCGCCCGACCAACCACCGAAAAAAGATCCATATACTGCAGATCCGCTTCGACGCCGACAACGCCGTTCAAAAGACCGTCGCGGTCGAGCATAGGAACCAGCACGATTTTGCATCTGCGGGCCACACTCAGGGACATCGGGTCCGGAAAAAAGGCTTTTCCTTCTTCGAGTGCGAGCATTCCATCCTCGATCAGGTCATCGACATCCTCTATGGAAGGCGGCAACAAGTCCGTCTCACCGCCGATCCGTGATGAATACGAGGCAACAAAGTGCGGCACGTGATGCTGAAACTCGACCCAGTAGGCATTGTGCATCCAGTTCGCGCTGCCGCCCGCGGCAAGCAGCCTTTCAAGGGCCGCATCCCACTCGATGTCGGCTCTTGAAGCCTTGAGTGACCGCCACTCCGTCATCAACTGGCGCGCCGCGGATTCCAGATGGATTTCCGCCTCTCTGTCGAGCAGCCCAAAGGCCCGCCCATGCCAGAACAACGAGGTAAAGACAAGCAGGGAAAGAGCCATGCCGAGCATCGTCACGAACAGACGCCCGAACAGCGTTTTCGGAAGCACCTTCAGACGCGGCATGTCGCCGGTGCCTTACAGCGTCGCGTCGACTTCCTTCCAGCTGATCATGTCTTTCAGGACGGCGACGTTGTATTTTGTGCCATATCGAACCGACTTGTCGACCGAGAAGTCGTAGCTGGACTGGGAAAGAATATCCTGCCAGTTATAATAGGTGATCTTGACGTCGTTGGGCATCTTGCGCCGGTCGAAATAATCGGTTGAAAGGTTCCCGACGATTTCGAGATTGATCAGTTTCTGCATCTTCGAGTCGGCGTCCAGCTCGAAACCGCCGGCGGCGTGGAAGCAGCCTTCCCAGCGCGGACTCAGATTGATGAACGGATGCGTGAGGCCAAGCCGCGACCAGTCACTGTCGTGATGGGGTTTGTAGACGATCTTCCCGGTCGTCGGATTTTCGGTGGACGTGTCGTGTTCGGGATCACGGAGGGCGATAATGCCGATCGAGGATTTGCCGCCATTGTCATCGGGCAGGGTCAGCACATCACCGCCGATATACACATTTCCCTGGACGACCAGCAGCCCCTTGCCCTTCATCCAGCCTTCAAGATACACATCGCCCTTTATATAAGTCAGGCCATTGATCTCGACGGCATGGGACGTATCATGAGCACGGGTCGGATTTCCAAGATACCGCGAGTATTTGCTCGGCACTTTGCGCCAGTCGCCCCAGCCAAACAGCGGAACGACGTTCCTGTAGGTCACCTCGTTGCGACCGAAGGCCTCGCGGAAATTCACATCCTGGTAGTATTTCGCCTGGCCCGGATTCTCTTCGGGGTCCACAAGCCTGTTCGCAAGCTGGCGATACACGTCATCCGTATACAGATTGATCTTTTTCGATTCGTATGCCTGAACCTTTTTGGTATTCGAGTTATACGGCTCGTTGTTCACTTTTGCCCACCATGGCCAGTTGAACAGGCCCATCCACTTGTAATACTCACGGGCGACAGGCTCATTCTGATACTCGATCGTATCGGCCTTGGCGAGGTTGGCACCGCCGTTCCAGCCAGTCCAGCCGATGCCCATGTCGAGCCAGGGGTTATCGAGGTCCTTGCGCAGATCGGTCAGCATCAGCCACTTCGGCAGATCGACCCGCGCCCCGTCACGCATGAACACCTTCCCCCCCTTCACCGCGAACCCCCACGGGTCCCAGAAGTCGAAGGGGAGAATCTTGAAGGAATCCTGGTGCGCCTTGTTCAGATACAGCCCGTGTTCGGGCGCGATCATGCCGACCGAGTTTCCGGGAAACGGCGATTGGACGAGCATCGCCCGGCAGGATTTCCTGACTTCGATCTGCCGGCTGGTGCGATGATAACTGCCACGGGCGTTGATCGTGATGATCCCGCCGCGGAAGACATCCGCCGGAAGCCCCTTGGATTCGAGATCTTTCGATGCTTCAGGATCGCGCTTCCAGCTCACCCGGGTCTTGACCTTCCCTTCGGGAATCAGCGCCGGAACCGAAGAATCTTTTCCTTCGAGCCGCGACATGTCGATATCGACACTTCCCTCGTCGCTCTTTGAGATCATCTTGTAAAAAGCATTCTCCGGCTCGTTCATCTTGCTTTTGATCGTGAACAGCGCCTCTTCGACGCCGGCCTCGGCCAGCAGAAGCGCGCACGTGCCGTCCACGTAGTTTTCCGTAAGATGCACTTCACCCCGCATGAAATATATCATGCCATATACTATGATACTGATCACGACAATCGTCGCAATCGTGAAGAACAAGGCTAATCCGGAACGGCTTAACGGTCGGCGTATCATGCGACACCTCCTGGCGGGGTCTGAACCAGCCCCGTACCCCTTATTGTAACAATCTCCCCGCTCATCCCGCAAGTAACGAGGCCCCGACTGGATAGGCGGCGGGCGCCATTCAGGCCAGGGCTCATCTCAAGTCAGGCCAGATCGCAGAGGAAGCGATGGACGCAAAGGCTTTCATGAAGACTCATGAATCACCTGGCTTCGAATGAAACCATATCACCCTCGTGAGCTTCAACGCCGGCCGGTGCAGTGACCAGCGCGCCATCGGGCTGAACATCGATCACGCGAACGCTGCCACGCGACTGTTTCGAGCTCCAGACGACCACGCCGGCTTTGTTGCGGATCTCGCTGACTCCATACAGAACGCCGGCCTGACCGGCCTTTAATCCGCTCGACGCACCCATATCGATGACGATGCCATCCGGGCTGACCGCCTGGACACGGGCTTCGAGCCGAAACAGGGCATTCATTTTCGACATCACGCGGTCGAGGGCTTTGCGCGTCGCCTGCCCGATCATCGAAGCGTCGAACTCGGATGAACCCAGTTTCAGTGCAGCTCCGAGCGCTTTTTTGAGATCGCCGGCCAGAAGCACGGCACCGGTCTTGTCATGGCGGGCCTCAGCATTATCGGAAAAGATCAGCCGGCCGTTCCGGAGGTCGATCAGTTCGACGCTGAGCCGCACATATGCGGTGACCTTGGTATGGATAAAGCCGCCGGCCAGTTTGCCAAGGGTTCCCAGGCCGGTATCACGCTGAAAATGACCGAAGTCGAGAACCTTTCCGCGCAGAATATAATCGGCACCCTGAAAGCCGCCTTTCGCGGGAAACGTTGAAACATCGAAGTGGCCGTCTTCTGCCAGCTTCAGCTCATCCTTCATCGCGTTCAGCTCTTCGCGTTCCACGATCAGAACCTTGCCGGCCTCCATCAGCCGCTGTTTCAGCATCTGAGCCAGTCCGGCACCGATCGGATAATCCGCATCGAAACCCGGAGGATTGGTAAACGGCAGAACGGCAAGCCGCGGACGCCCCTCAACGGGCATGATCGCGCTTCCCATCAGCAGAATAAGCGTAACGACAAGAGCAACAGTATTTCGGATCGGCATCACTTCAGCCCCCCCTCCGGAGTCAGATTCTTTCGTAACAGCCACCGTGGCCGGCCCGGCCCGAAGTGATCGGGCATCAGCTCAACCCGCTCGAACCCCAGGCGGGCGATGTACAGGCTCAGCGCAGCCTCGTTGGCCGGTGCCACCGTCAGTTCGAGCATTTTCACTCCACGCGCGGCGAGTGCGTCGATCACGGTCCTCATCAGCGCCAGGCCTACCCCGCGGCGGCGCCAGATCGACACGACGGCAAGACTGAACAGCAGTGCACGCGGCTCACCCACTCCGCCAAGGATGATGGCCTCCCCCACAAGCCCCTCCCGGGCGTCACGGGCCGTCCAAACGTCTCCGGTGCGAGCCATCAACGCAAGGTTGGGCGGGGTCAGGGCGTCACCGGGAAAAGCCTCGCTCTCAAGCGCCGCAACGGCTGTCAGCTCAGCCCAGTCATCCGGTCTGACACGCTCGATAAAAAGTCCGGAAAACGTGTTCGTCATGGCCGTTACACTTCGATAAAGCCGACGGCTGACGGAGGATTTCGCGTTCCGGCATCCGTGCTGTATTTTCCGAAACCGCTCTCGCCAAGGATATAAACGCCTTCACCGGCCCGGCAGGGGAAAACTTGCAAAACGCGGTCTGGAAACGTCGACCTGGCCTGAATCTGCCCGTCGGGGCCCAGGAGAATCAGTTCGTCGATCCCGCTCGCGATCACCGCGCCATGCTTGTGAAGGCACATTGCCGATATACCGCCCGCCAGCGTCATGCGAGTGCGCGTTCCGGTCCGGGTCCGGAGAATGGTCACATCACCCGAGCCGGCATGGCCGACAAACATTGCATCTTCTATTTTATGGTAGATGATATGTTCCGCACCGCCTTCGACGGACAACTTCCGGTCCTGCTCGGCTTTATCGTTCATCAGAATGATCTCGCCGCTGACGGTGCCGATCAGCAGGCCGTCTCCGGCCGCATCTATGCGATGGAACAGAGGTTCGGCGGCCAGTTCAACCCGCCCCTGCACGCTCCCCTCCGGATCGACGAGGACGGCGAAGGTTTTTCCGATGAGCCAGCCGAAGTGTTCCGCACCATGTATCGCAATCACTTCCCCGCCGACTTCGATCGCGCGCGTGAACTGGCCGGCATGTCTGTAAAAGCGGACCTGGCCATTTTCAGACAGAAGCAGCAGGGCGCCGGTCGCGAAAACATGCACCGCTCGAAAATTCCCAAAAAACCGGCAGATCTCGCTTCCATCACCCTTAAAGCCGACCACCCCGCCTTTGCCGACCGCGATGGCGAGATCAGCGGTGGCGGACACAGCCAGATCGGCAACCTCGGCCGATGGAATGCGGGCCACCCAGATCTCGTCGCCAACGTCGTTGTGACAGCGGACGGTGTCCTGCCCGTCCCAGATCAGGGCGTATTCGATCTGATCGCCGCCCATCCAGGTCCGGGCGACGGGTTTTGCTCCGGAAGCTGCCCCGCCGGCCAGGTCTATGCGCCACACCTTGCGGAAAGCAGCCATTTTCGTTGTCTCATCAGCCGGTGGTGCCTCGACGTCCAGAAACTCGAGACGGCTCAGATCACGCGAAACGGTGGATACGAGGCTCCCGACCCGGCCATCGGGCGTCGCATA
>Ga0079303_10000186_pt1 | contig 14052 bp, 13 predicted proteins | sample Methanogen_OWC_FD_77073 | JGI IMG/M metagenome (GOLD analysis project Ga0079303, IMG submission 77073) | Enriched soil microbial communities from Old Woman Creek wetland in Ohio, USA - Methanogen_OWC | ecosystem: Environmental > Terrestrial > Soil > Wetlands | place: USA: Ohio | collected...
CCGATCTGCGTGCCCTTCACGGCGGTCCGGACCATCACCTGGGTGCGCGGGCAATCGTAGACTACCTCGCTGTCCACGCCTTTCTCCGGCAGCTGGCGTTTCGCGTAAAACCCGGCGAGGTTGAGCAGAACGGACGTGTTGGGAGTCGAATCGATCAAACCTTTGAGTTCTTGCGGGTTCAGAGACATACGGCCCTCCATGCATTCAATTTGGGGTTCCTAACGTCATTCTATTTTTCACTTTTTATCACGAATCAGCTTCAAAGTCTCCTCGTACACGGGCAGGCGCTCCCGATCCTTCGGGTCCCTGGAATCACGCTTCAGATCAAGTATCGTTTCCAAGTTCAGGACATTAACCTTCGATAGCCCGCCCACGACGATAAACTCTATGTCGGCTGCGCAGAGCGCTGAGATCCGCCGCTTGCGGGCTTTCTCTTCTTGAAGGCATCCCTTAGCTCCTCGATTGCACGGATGGCGTTATCGTTGGTTGCCAGTCGTTGTTCGGGGCTCATCGCAAGGAACAGACGAATCAATTCCCTGTCTACTCCGATGCGTCGATTTGGATCGTCCTCGATTTTGTGCATCTTTTATCCTTGGGCTATGGCCCTGCTATCAACTCGCGCAGCTGCGCGATGATGGACAGCCCGACGGACAACGGGAACCCGTCCTCGCTGCATTCCGCCACCCCGGTTTTGCCGTCCACGGCCCCCCGGTCGACGAGATACCGGACGATTTCCACAGGCTCGAAAAGACCGAAGAGGTCCTGGTGGAGTTCGCGGCTCATCGCCGCGATGATTCCGTAAACACCCCAGTTGCTCACGGTGGCGATGACCAGTTCATCGCACTGGGTCACCGAGGGGGTGATCGGCAGGTGCGACAGCGCCTTGATGATGTTGCCCATCCCGATTTCATTGCCGCCGTCCCCGACCCCGATGGTCGGGCATTCGCAGAGCTCGAAAAAGAGGTCGAACTTGGCCAGGAAGTCGCTGATGTCCCTGCCGCGCATGTTGTAGTAGCGGCCGTCTTCGGCCACGCCGGGCCGTTCGATGGAGACGACCACCGACGGCCGGATGTCGGCCAGCGCCGATTCCACCATCGGCCGGGTGGCTTCCCAGCCCAGGATCGGGACTTCCAGCGTCCGAAAGTCGCCGGCCAGGACCTGCGATATCGGCGGCGCACAACCGAAAACCGGTTCATGCCCCAATCCTTCCAGGACACGGTACAGCGCAATCGCGCCGATCGGCCCGTCCGTCTCGAAACTGCCGCCGACGGGAAAGCCGGTGCCGATCAGCACGCGGCCTCTGTTCTCAAGGATCAGCTTTGCGGCACGGCCGCAATAGCCGGTCGGGACGGCGCCTCGGATCCGGTCCATGCCCCGCGAGCCGTGGGACAGGATGATGTCCTCGATGAGGCTATAGGATCTTTCTGGGGTCGAAGGCATCGCGCAGTCCGTCGCCGATATAATTGATGCTCAGCACCGTCAGGAAGATCATGAATCCCGGAACGATGGCCGTCCAGGGGGCGGCAAAAATCTGGTCCAACGCATTCTTGAGCATGTTGCCCCAGGTGGCCGTCGGGGGCTGGATGCCAAGACCCAGGAAGCTCAACCCGGACTCGGAGATGATGGCGTCCGCCACCCCCAGGCTGGCGGCGACGATGATCGGCCCGAGGGCGTTCGGCAGGATGTGGCGGACCATGATCCGGGGCGTCCCGGCGCCCAGGACCCGCGCCGATTCGACATATTCCAGGTTCTTGATTTCCAGAAAAGAGCTGCGCACCAGGCGGGCGACGTCCATCCAGCCCAAAATTCCGATCACGAACACGACGCGCGCGACGGGCATCCGGTAAAGAGTGTCGAAAACGAGAACGATGAGTGGGTTGTCGCTGAACGGCGGCCGCATGAAGATGATGGCGAACAGAATCAAAACGAATATCCGTGGAAAGGCCAGGGCGAAGTCGGTGAAGCGCATGAGGAGGTTGTCCACCGCCCCCCCGAAATAGCCGGCCACGGCGCCGACGAGCGTCCCCAGCGTGACGGCCACCAGCATCGCGAAAACGCCGACGATCAGCGAGACCCGGCCGCCGTAAAGCGTGCGGGTCAGCATGTCCCGGCCAAGCTCGTCGGTGCCGAGGGGGTGTGCGAAGCTCGGCGGCGAGAGCATGTTGGACAGATCCGGTGTTTCCGGGTCGTAGGGCATGATCCGGTCCACGAACAACACGGCAAGAACGATCACGGCCATCAGGATCATGCCGAAGACCGCCATCTTGTGGCGAAAAAACTGCCGCAGCGTCAGATACCACAGCTGGTTTTTGTGTTTTCCGTGAAAGGCTCCCCTGGTCATCGCTTCTCCGTCACGAGTAGGTAATCCGGGGGTCCAGGATCGCGTAGACGACATCCGCCAGCAGGTTCGACATCACCACCAGAAAAGCGATCGCAGCCACGATCCCCATGACGACGGAGTAATCGAAGCGGGTGGCCGCGTCCACGAACAGGCGGCCCATGCCGGGCCAGGAGTAAATGGTCTCCGTGAAAAGCGCGCCCGCAAAGAGAACCGGCAGGTCGATGGCCACGACGGTGACGAGCGGGATGGCGGCATTGCGGAAGGCATGCTTGAAAATGATCACGCGCTCGCTCAGCCCTTTGGCCGCCGCCGTTCGAATGTAGTCCAGGTGGATCACCTCGAGCATGCTCGTGCGCAGAAACCGGACGTATTTGGCCGCGATCAGCGTCGAAAGGCTCAGCACCGGCAGAAACAGGTGCCGGAGGCTGTCGACCAGCGAGAACCGGGTTCCGAGGGTCTGCATGCCGCCGCTGGGAAGCCACCGCAGCCAGATGCTGAAGATGATGATCAGCAGCAGGCCGGAATAGAAGACCGGCATGGAGCGGCCGATGTAGGCGAGGGTCGTCGTGATGTGGTCGAAAGCGGAGTACTGCCGGGTGGCCGAGATGATGCCCGCCGGGATGGCGATGATCAGCGCCACGATCAGGGATATGCCCGTCAGGTAAAGGGTGTTGGGCAGCCGGTCCCAGATCTCGGTGAGCACCGGCCGCTTGGTGGTGAAGGAGTAGCCCCAGTCCCCTTGGACGAAATTTTTGAGCCAGGCCCAGTACTGCAGGGGAATCGGCCGGTCCAGGCCCATTTCGTGCCGCAGGCGCTCGATGTCCTTCTGCGAGATTTCCGGGTTGTTCTCATAGGCCGCCAGCGGGCCGCCCGGCAGCAGCTGCATGAGGAAGAAGGTGGCGAACGTGATGATGAGCAACACCGGGACGGCTGCCAGCAGCCGTCGCAGGATGAAGGTGTATTTCATGAATCACCGGTGAGGCGGCGGGCGGCGCCCCGTGCCGGGGGCGCCGCCCGGTTCATGCGCGCAGGACTGGTTACTTCTGGACATCCCAGTCGGCAACGTTCCAGGTTTCGACGGCGTCGATGATGCCGTTGCCGTTGGGGATCCAGCCTTTCACATGGCTGCGGAAGCCGTGGATCGTCAGGCGCTGATAGAGATAGATGTGCGGCACGATCTCGTAAGTCCTCTTTTGGGCCATCCGGTAGGCGTTGGCCCGGTCGGCCATGCTGATGGACTTGCCGCCGGCGTCGATCCACTTGTCCAGCTCGGCGTCGCGATGGCGGGTGTAGTTGTAGCCGCTGCCGCCGTTGGCCTCGGTCGGGATGTTCTTGGAGTGGAAATAACCCTCGAACTGCTGGTGCGGGTCGATGCCCGGGCCGGTGGTGTACATCATGATGTCGTAGCGGCCCTTCTTGCGGTCGGCATCGTTGGCCCAGGAGCCGAACAGGACCGATGAGGGAACGTTCTCGATGTAAAACTCGATGCCGACCTTCTTCATCTGGTCCACCAGCACCTGCTGCACCATCTCCCGCAGCTTGTTGCCCGTGGTCGTGGTGATCTTCAGCCGCAGCTTCTTGCCGTCCTTCTGGCGGATGCCGTCCGGACCGGCTTTCCAGCCGGCCTCGTCCAGAAGCTTTTTGGCCTTCTCGGGATCGTAGGCAACCGGCTTGAGGTCGCGGTTGGCCGCCCAGCCGTGAGCGATTTCCGAGGCCCCGGCCTGTGCCTTGCCGAAGAGCAGCTTGTCGACGATCGCTTTGCGGTCGATGGCGCAGTCGATGGCCTGGCGCACCTTCAAATCCCCCAGGATCGGGTGGGGGAAATCCGGGTTGCCGTTGTTGGGGGGCACCGGCGTGCTGTGGTTCAAAATCAGCCGCTCGGAGGTGAGCGAGGTGGACAGGCAGAGGGCCAGCGCCGGGTTGTTCTCCATCATCGGGATCTGCGTTTCGATCAGGTCCCAGACCCCGTCGATGTCGCCGGCTTGAAGCTGGGCGATGCCGACTTCGCGGCTGGGGATGATCTTGAAGAAGAGCTTGTCGACCTTCACCTTGTCGGCATCGCGGTAATGCGGGTTCTTGGCCATGGCGATGTAGTTGCCGGAAGCCCACTCGGTCACCATGAAGGGGCCCGTGCCCACCGGCATGCGATTGTAGGGGGCGTCGTTGATGTTCTCGAACTTGCCCAGGACATGCTTGGGCAGCACCGGCGCAAAGCGGGTGAGGAAGGGCGCGTAAAACTCCTTGTACCTGACGACGGCCGTGTGCTCGTCGGGGGTCTCCACCGACTGGATCAGGTCGTAGCCCGACTTGCTTTTGACCAGGTTCTTGGGGTTGACGACGGCCTCCCAGGTGAACTTCACGTCGGCGGACGTGAACGGCGCCCCGTCGCTCCACTTCACGCCCTTGCGGAGCTTGTAGGTGATCGTCAGCCCGTCCTTGGACACGCCGCCGTTTTCCAGCGTGGGGACCTCCGCGGCGAGGACCGGGAAATACTCGCCTTTTTCGTTGACGTCGATCAGGTATTCGGCAAAAGGCTTGTGGACGTAGGTGATGACGGTTTGAACGCCGATGTAGGTGTTGAGGTTTTCGGGTTCCTGGTAGACCCCCAGGGTAATGGTCTTTTGGGCATTCGCGATGCCGCAGAGGCCCAGAACGGCAGCGGCAAGCATCAAGAACAGGACTCCCCTTTTTGCCATAACCACCTCCTTGATCGTTTGGATGCCTTCAGGGACGAAACACGCCCATACCGCAGGGGGCAGCACCACCTTAATACTCGAAAACGAATTTCGATGCATAAAAGACAGAAATGCCTGCCGGAGTCAAGCATCGAATGAAGGCGCCAGGCTGCCGCCAGAGCGGTTTGAGCCTCACCGACGGCGGCGCACAGAGGCCAATCGCGTCTTGACAGCCCATGCGAATCAGGATAGTCGGCCGATAGTCAGCGCAAGGGGCAACTCGTCTGCAACCGATGGCAGGGTGCCGGGCCGTGGGAAACAACAGCGGTGTACTGCTGGAAATCAAGGGGCTGAAAACTCATTTTTTCTCCGACGAAGGCGTTTCGCCGGCAGTCGACGGTGTCGACCTGCGGGTGCACAAGGGGGAAACGCTCGGCATCGTCGGCGAGTCGGGCTGCGGCAAAAGCGTGACCGCCCTTTCCATCATGCGGCTCATCCCGGAGCCGCCGGGACGGATCACCGCCGGCGAGATTCTGCTCGAGGGGCAGAACCTGCTGGAGCTTTCCGCCGATCAGATGCGCAAGATCCGCGGCAACCGGATCTCCATGATTTTCCAGGAGCCGATGACCTCCCTCAACCCGGTCTACACCATCGGCAACCAGATCGCGGAGGCGGTCCGGCTCCACCAAAAACTCTCCCCCCCGGATGCTCTGGAGCGATCCCTGGAGATGCTCAAGCTTGTGGGCATCCCCGCGCCGGAGCGCCGGCTGCACGAATACCCCCACCAGTTGAGCGGCGGGATGCGCCAGCGGGCCATGATCGCCATGGCGCTGGCTTGCAACCCGGCGCTGCTCATCGCCGACGAGCCCACGACCGCGCTCGATGTCACCATCCAGGCCCAGATCCTGGATTTGATGGGCGACCTCAAGGCGGAACTGTCCACCGCCATTATTTTGATCACCCATGACCTGGGGGTCGTTGCGCAAAGCGCGGCGCGCGTGGTCGTGATGTACGCCGGCAAGGTGGTGGAAGAGGCGGACGTGATCCGCATCTTCGAGGCGCCGCTGCACCCCTACACCGCCGGGTTGCTGCAGTCGATTCCGCGGATCGACCGGCGCAAAACGAAGAAGGAGCGGCTGACCGAAATCAAGGGCGTGGTCCCCATCCCGTCACGCCTGCCGCCCGGCTGCGCCTTTCACCCGCGCTGCCCGAAGGTCATGGAGATCTGCTCGCGCGATGCCCCCCGGCTGAAAGCGGCCGGGGACGGCCACCAAGTCCGCTGCTGGCTGCACACGTGAGGGAGCGCGTGCGTTCTCAAGCGGCTCCCTCAAAGGGGTGGAGCGGAGCCTTGGCAGCAGCGGCTGAAATTTCAAGGTCGGCCGGTTCACGGTTCAAAGTTCACGGTTGAAAAACATGAACATCAATTGAACCGATGAACCATTGAACCCTTAACCCCGGTAGTCGCCAAAAGGTCAGAACCACTGCGGTTCCTTCACCTGAGGTGGAGGGTTCAGGGAAAAAGCAAAGGGACTGCCCATGAGCCAGCCGCTGCTCGAAGTCAACCGCCTGAAAAAGCATTTCCCCATCAAGGGCGGATTCTTTCAGAAAACGGTGGGGCGCGTCCACGCCGTGGACGGGGTGAGCTTTCGCCTGGAAACAGGCGAAACCATCGGTCTGGTGGGCGAAAGCGGGTGCGGCAAGTCGACCACGGGGCGGCTGATCCTGCGCCTCATCAAGCCCACCAGCGGCGAGGTCCGCTTCAACGGCCAGGACCTCAGCCGGCTCGACCGCCGCCGGATGAAGGCCGTTCGGCGCGACATGCAGCTGATCTTCCAGGACCCCTTCGCCTCCTTGAACCCCCGCCTGACCGTCGGCGGCATCGTGGGCGAGGCGTTCAAAATCCACGGGGTGGCCTCCGGCACGGAGCTCGAAGACCGCACGGCCGCGCTGCTGAAACGGGTCGGCCTGCACGCCGATCACCTGCGGCGGTACCCCCACGAGTTCAGCGGCGGCCAGCGCCAGCGGATCGGCATCGCGCGCGCGCTCGCCCTCAACCCCAAGCTGATCATCGCCGACGAGCCGGTTTCGGCCTTGGACGTTTCCATCCAGGCCCAGGTCATCAACCTGCTCCAGGACCTCAAGCACGAATTCCAGCTCTCCTACATCATCATCGCCCACGACCTGAGCGTCGTCGAATACATGAGCGACCGGGTGGCGGTCATGTACCTGGGCAAGATGGTGGAAATGGCACCAGGGGCCGAGCTTTACCGCCAGCCCAAGCACCCTTACACCGAGGCTCTGCTGTCGGCGATCCCCATCCCGAACCCGCGCCTGGAGAAGAAGCGCCGAATCCTGCAGGGCGACGTCCCCAGCCCGATCAACCCGCCCAGCGGCTGCCGCTTCCACACCCGGTGCATTTACCGGAAGCCGGAGTGTCAGCGCTTCGAGCCGGAGTTTGCCGACACAGGCGGGGGGCATTATGCCGCCTGTCCGGTGCGGGCCGGTGGGCGATTCATGGAGACACCGGACGGCGGCTCTGCCTGAGCATCCAGCCTCCGAGATGAAGGAGTTTTGAACATGCATGCTTACATCGCGTCGCGCTACGACCAGTTTCTGCAGGACCTCGAGACCCTCGTCAATGTGGACAGCGGCAGCGGGCACGCCCCGGGGCTGTCGAGGGTCGCCCGGTTTTTCCAGGAGCGCTATGACCGGCTTGGGTGGCACACCCGGGTCCTGGAATTCGACGGCGGGTCGGCGCCCTGCCTGGAGGTCATCAACCGCAGGGGCCTTCCGGCGGATCCGCCCTTCGATTTCCTGTTTTTAGGCCACATGGACACCGTCTTTCCCGAGGGAACGGCGCTGCAGCGCCCCTTCAGCATTCGCGACGGCCGGGCGTATGGTCCCGGCGTGTGCGACATGAAGGGGGGGTTGGTGACCATGCTGCACGCAGCGGAAGCGGTCGAGCAGGCCGGCCTCGCCGGCGCTCTCTCCATTTGCATGGCGTTCAACAGCGACGAGGAGATCGGCTCGCATGCGTCGCGTGTATGGTTCGAGGGCCTCGCCGCCAAGAGCCGACGGGTGCTCGTGTTCGAACCCTGCCGTTCCACCGGCCAGCGGGTGCTGCAGCGCAAGGGGGTGGCAGACTTCGAAGTTCTTTGCCACGGGCGGGCGGCCCATGCCGGTGTGGAGCCCGAGAAGGGCGCCAATGCGGTTCTGGAGCTCGCCCACCAGGTGCTGGCGGTGACCGGTTTTGCCCGGCCGGAGGCCGGCACCACGGTCAACGTCACCACGATCGCAGGCGGTACGGCGGGCAATGTGATACCGGACTTCGCGCAGGCAGGGTTCGATGTACGGATCGCCGGCCTGGAAGAGGCCCGGCGCATCGAGGGCTGTTTTCAGAACCTTTCTGCCAGCGGCCAGGCCGACGGCGTGCGGGTGGAGGTGCGGGGTGAAATCAACCGGATGCCCATGGTGCCCTCGGAGGCGACCTGGCGGCTGTGGGAGCAGATCGCGCGCATCGGGCAGGGCCTGGGTCTCGAGATGAAGCTCATCAGCACCGGCGGCGGATCGGACGGCAATTTCACCGCTGCCATGGGGGTCCCCACCATCGATGCCATGGGGCCGCGCGGCGGCCGCGCCCACAGTGCGGATGAATACCTGGAACTCGACAGCGTGCTCTCCAACACCCAAATGATCTGCGAGATCCTCAAGGCGGCGGCTGAAAACCGCCTGCCGTGAGACAGAAGGCCGTGGATGCCCGGCCGGCCGCACAATGCCCCCGGCCCTTAAGCTACCTATTCGGCCGCTTCCACAAAAACAATTGAAACTATTATGAATCCTTCCAAGGGCGTTTTGGGCTGCACCGCACTCCTCCAAAGGGCTTTCATTCATTTATTTTTTTTGATAATGAGGATCCGTTTTCAATCGTTTGATAGCCGTCCTCTTCTGTTCAACCATAATACGACGATCAACTCAAGATGAATGCGGCCTCGATGGAGGCCACATAACGATCTCGCATATACGCAAGAAACCTAAGGTGAAAGGAGTTGGTTCTATGCGCAGCAGAATCGTCTGGGTGGCTCTGTTGGTTGCAAGCGTTGTCCTCATGGGTGTGATCCAGGGTTTCTCCGGCCAGGACAAAAGCAGCTGTTTCGGCGAAGAGAAATACGCGCTCAAAGCGCCCGAAGGGGTTGAATCCAGGCGCGGGCCGGTCAACTTCCCGCACCAGGCGCATTTCGAGTTCGCCTGCGTCAAGTGCCATCACACGTTTGACGGCTCCGAGCCGCCCATGGGCTGCATGGTCTCGGGTTGTCACGACACGACCGAGGCCCCTCCTGTTAAATCCGGAAAGTCCAGCGCCTCGGAGAACATGGACTATTTCAAGAACGCTTACCATCAGACCTGCTGGCTGGGCTGCCACAAGGAGATCAAGGCCAAGAACGTGGAGTTGCAGAAGGCGGCCGCTGCGAAAGGCACCAAGGCCAAGCTTGTCAAGAGCGGGCCGACCACCTGCGACGGCTGCCACGGCAAGGCGGGCCGCGTCAAATAAGGACCTACTTTCAGGCTCGTATCAGCTAAAAACCCCCGAATCAATCGATCCTGGCGCGCCCGGGCAGGTAAACGCTCCGGGCGCGCTCCTGCCGTTGGACTCCCGACCGGCATCACCCCCTGGTCGGCTCAGCCGCGGCGCTAACTTCCCCTCCCATGCCGCTAAGGCGCCGAATCGCTTCGAGCCCTGAGGGAATGGCGATTGCAATGCCTGTAAAGCCAAAGATGAAGTCGATCGCCAGGAACATCTCCCCTGCGACCCACTGCATCATGGCGCGCTGAGGAGGCGAATTACATTGGCCTTACGGGACATCGCGCCACGCGGTCGAGACTGACAGCTCGGCTGTCCCCGTGGAAAAGCCAGGCGGCCGGCCGCGCACAATCCAACGGTATCGGCACTTTTCTCCGAATCGTTGCACGCAAAGGGTTCCGCCTTTTACGTCTGGGCCTGTGGGTCGTTGGAAAAAATTGGAGCCAACTTCGTCAATTTGGTGCAGAGCGGAGGAAGTCTCCCTTTTCGCAGCCGGCGAATTTGAATCGTTGCCGATGGGGTGAATCCCCTCCTCGGGCGTTTCAGGGGAAAATAGGTAAAGCATTTGGCCGGCAGCGACTCCAGGCGCAACGCCGACGACGGCCACTTGGGGTTCACCGAACAAAGAGATCCGAAAGTCGATTGACTTGGCGGCCCTGGGAATCGAAGTTGCCGGGTTCAAGCCAGCGCTCGAATGCCTTTTTCAAGGCGGGCCACTGCGCGTCGATGATTGAGTACCAGGCCGTATCGCGGTTGCGGCCTTTGTAGATCGCCGCCTGGCGAAAAACGCCCTCAAACACAAACCCCAGACGCTCGGCCGCTCTGCGCGAAGCGGCATTCAAGGCATCGCACTTCCACTCGTAGCGCCGATACCCCAATTCGTCGAAAGCCCGGCGCATCATTAAAAACATCGCCTCGGTCGCCGCGGGAGTTCTCTGCAGTTGCGGCGAGTAGTTGATGTGCCCGACTTCAACGACACCCACATCCGGCTTTATGTTGAGATAGCTGGCGACACCCGCTGCGCGTGATGATCCCAGATCGATGACGGCGTGAAACAGGGGGTCGTCGCCTGTGCCGTATGATTCCAGCCATCCCCGATAGTCCTCAAACGCGTGGAACGGCCCATAGGGCATGTAGGTCCAGCCCCGGTGCTTCTTATCCTCCATGTAAGCCCGATACAGATCGGCGGCGTGAGTGTCGGGCTGAAGCGGCTCGACGGCGCAGTACCGCCCTGTCATCGCAGTCCGCGGCGGGCGCGGCCGTTCCCGCCACCCCGCAACCGGAAACCCGATGGGCTGTCCGAGCGTGTTGCTGCAGTTCGTCATGAGATCAGCCTCCGCGAGGCATATGGATTGAGTCGGAATCGCCCTGGATGGAATGGGGACTTCGGAAATCCTGAAGTTCAGGGTGTTCGCCGATTGATAGCCCAAAAAGGCTGATAAAAAAAGGCGCTTTTTTCAATCCTTGCGAATGGGCGGTTGACTTGGTTCGGAAGGGGGTGATATGGGTGCTGACCGGATCGCAACGGATCAGGCGCGCCCGCCGGCCAATAAGAACGCCAAGCTTGGACACATACGAAGTAAACACGCCTCACTTACACACCCAACGACCCAAACACGTGTACCCCCAACCAAAGGACACTTCATGGCCATCAAGACCATCATCGAGCCTTTTCGGATCAAGACGGTTGAACCCCTGCGCGTCACGACCCGCCAGGAACGCGAGGCCATTCTCAAGCGGGCGGGGTGCAACCTTTTCAGCGTGCGGGCGGAGGACGTGCTGATCGACCTTCTGACGGACAGCGGCACCTCGGCCATGAGCGCCCGGCAGTGGGCCGGGCTGATCGACGGGGACGAGTCCTACGCCGGCGCCCGCAGCTTCTACCGTTTTGAAAATACGGTCAAGGATCTGACCGGCTTCAAGCACATCATCCCCACCCACCAGGGCCGGGCGGCCGAGAAGATCCTTTTCGAGATCATGGGCGGCAAGGGGAAGGTCATCCCCAACAACACCCATTTCGACACCACGCGGGCCAACATCGAGGTGAGCGGCGCGGCCGCCGTGGACCTGCCGGTGAAAGAGGCCCTGGTCCCTTCGATGGTGAAGGACTTCAAGGGCAACATGGACATCACCGCCCTGGAGCGCCTGCTCAAGGAAAAAGGCCCCGAACACATCCCGCTCGTAATGATGACGGTGACCAACAACTCCTGCGCCGGGCAGCCGGTGTCCATGGGCTGCATCCGGCGGGTGTCGGACTTGTGCCGCTCCTACAAGATCCCGTTCTTCATCGACGCCTGCCGTTTTGCGGAAAACGCCTGGTTCATCAAGACGCGCGAGCCCGGGTGCAAGGGCCGGTCCGTCAAAAAACTCTCCCAGGAGATGTTCTCCTACGCCGACGGCTGCACCATGAGCGGCAAGAAGGACGGGTTGGTCAATATCGGCGGGTTCCTGGCCATGAACGACGACGAGCTTGCCCAGAAGGCGCGCAACATTCTCATCGTCACAGAGGGGTTCCCGACCTATGGGGGGCTTGCCGGCCGCGACCTCGAAGCCTTTGCCCAGGGTCTGGAGGAGGTGGTGGATGAGGACTACCTCAGGTACCGCATCCGTTCGACGGAGTACGTGGTGGAGAAGCTCGACGCGATGGGGGTGCCGGTGTTCAAGCCGGCCGGCGGCCACGCCGTCTACCTGGACGCAAAGGCCTTCCTGCCCCATGTCCCGCCGCCGCAGTACCCCGGCCACGCGCTCGCCTGCGCGCTCTACCTGGAAGGCGGCATCCGCTCCTGCGAAATCGGCAGCGTCATGTTCGGCAGGACGGACCCCGCGACCGGCGAGTTCCACCCGGCCATGCTCGAGATGGTGCGCCTCGCCATCCCGCGGCGGGTCTACACCCAGAGCCACATGGACTACGTGGTCGAGTGCGTCGGGGAGGTGTTTGCGCAGCGGGACAGAATCCGTGGAATGCGCATCGCCTGGGAGCCGCCGATCCTGAGGCACTTCACCGCCCGATTTGAGCCGCTGTGATGGTCTCCCCCTCGCACGCCCGCACGGAAGCCCTCCCCGAATTCTTCAGCCGATTTTGAGCAGCAGCCGCTGGACGAGCGGAACCCTTCTGAAGCACAGAAAAACCCCGAGCTTCCAGAAGCCCTTTTTGACACGCCGGATTTCCGGCCTCATGGCCTCGTCGCCTCGGCAAAAAGAAGTGATGCACACCTCCGGGCGGACATTAGGCGGGAAGATGCACGGGCCGGCGCCGTTTTCCAGGAAAGGGCAGTCCGATGAAAAAAGCGGGATTTCGTGACGGAGACACCTTTCTATCGTCGCGTCCAGCGCGGGCTCCAGGGTCAGGATATACGCGAAATCGGGGACCCCGAAAACGGCATCGAGGTGAAGGTTGCGACAGCAGAGCCCTCTGCAATTCTCCAGGCAGCCCTTGAGGCGAAGGGCCGACGCCGCATTCAAGTTTTTTTCCGCATCCTGGATTCGGCCGCAGAGGCGGGTCAGCAAGGGCAGACTTTCGGAAGGCCATTTCCGGACGATTTCAGCGGCCTGGCGGTGGGAATACCTCAGACTCATCTTGAGCCCCGCTCGATAGCAGTTCCCAGTAGGGAATGAAACGGATGTGAGTTTTGTCTACGGTGGTCTCCGCATTTATCGAATTGAAACCGTGGAGCGAGTAACAGCCGAACCAAAACCCAACAGCCCCTTCTGCGCCAAGGTAGAAAGGGCTGTTGGATGGTGCAACCGGGTCCGATTTATGCGGCTACGGCGACGCGCGCGCCGACCCGCCGCCTCTGGATGTAGTAGATAAGGGCGAAGCCGATCAGGCCGATGATGTCGCTGTAGAGACCGGGCTTCACCAGGCAGAAGGCGACGGCGAGCAGCAGGATGCGCTCGTACCACGTGTCGTCGTCGATGAGGAAACCCTGCATGCCGGCCGCGAGAGCATACATGCCGAGGGAGGCCGTGATGAAGATCCAGCACGCCTCGAGCACCCCCAGGATTCCGGGGTCCAAGCCGATCAGGAGCATCTGCGGTGCCGTGATGAACATGTAGGGCAGCAGGAAGGTCCGCATGTCGAGCTTGAAGGACTCGATGCCGGTCTTGAAGGGGTCGGCCCCGGCGATGCCGGCGGCCGCATACGCTGCCAGACACACCGGCGGGGTGCCGTCGGCGAGGATGCCGAAGTAGAACACGAAGAGGTGGGCGGCGATGAGCGGCGTGTCGGGTTTCATGGCGATCAGGGCCGGCGCCATGATGGTGGCCATGATGACGTAGTTGGGGGTCGTGGGGACGCCCATACCCAGGATCAGGCAGGCCACCATGGTGAGCAGCATGGCGAGATACACGTTGCCGAACGACAGCTCCACGAGGATGTTGGTCATGTTGAGTCCCGCACCCGTCAGGCTCACCATGCCCACCACCATGCCGGCGCAGGCGCAGGTCACACCGATGGC
>Ga0079303_10000188_pt1 | contig 14000 bp, 17 predicted proteins | sample Methanogen_OWC_FD_77073 | JGI IMG/M metagenome (GOLD analysis project Ga0079303, IMG submission 77073) | Enriched soil microbial communities from Old Woman Creek wetland in Ohio, USA - Methanogen_OWC | ecosystem: Environmental > Terrestrial > Soil > Wetlands | place: USA: Ohio | collected...
GATTCCAAAGGCTTCCGAATTCCGGGTTCCCGTTCCGGGAGAGCATTTTATACATGCTTTCCCGGTTGAGCTTCGCCAGTCCGGCGACCCGGCTCATGCCCTTCGCCTTGGCAATGTCTTTCAACGCCAGCAGAAAAAGCTGAATGTCATCGCTTTCAATGGCTTCCTCGAGCGAGGCGTTGAGATACTCCGCCGCTTCGTTCGGGTCTTGAAGCGCCTTCAAGAGGCTCTCCTCGTAGGGCTTCGAAGGTTTAATCGTCTTTTTCATCGTCCCCGGTCCTCCTCTTGTAGTCGCTCAGATATTCGCCCGCCGTCTTGATGTCGGCGCTCTGACTCGATTTGTCCCCGCCGCAGAGCAGCAAAATGATTTTGTCTCCGACCTTGGCATAGTAGACCCGGTAGCCTGGTCCGAAATCGATCTTCAACTCCATGATCCCGGGTCCGACCATCCGGAATTTTCCAGGATTCCCGGCCCGGAACCGGTTGATTCGAGCCCGGATTTTCGCCCGGCCCTTGGCGTCATTCAGCCCGTCAAGCCAGTCCTCAACAGGCTGCTTCCCGGTCGGCAAAACGTAATTGAGAACGGTTTGATTCATTTCGGCCTCACTTTAATTGTAGTCCTTAGACTACAATTTATCAAGGTCAGCCGATCACCCCGGCGCACCTGGCTCCCATTTCGCGCTCGTCAAGCGCCTGTACGAACTCGACGGCGCCCCGCGTCTCGAGCCAGTAGCGGGCGTTCCTTCGCCAGAAATCCGCCGCCTCGGCCACGCTCCCTATCTCGTAATCCCGGTCGTCATCCTGTCCGCGCCTGATAGTGGGCTTTTTCCCGCGTTGGATGATCCTCAAGATATTCCGCTGATGCTCCGCGGCTATTTTCAGCAAGATCCGCGCCTCATCTTGCATCCCCATCTGAAACCGCGCCAAAATCACGCCCCACACGAAATCCGGCAGCATGTCATCCGGGTATTTCCGGGCCAGCTCCAACACCGCCGGCGCCCGCCGCCTCTCGAAATAGCAGGCCGGAAGCATCCCGCGGCACCCCAGGCTGTCCGCCGGATCCAGCAACAACAACTCCTCGAGCTGGTTCTGCGCCGCCCCGTAATTGCCCTCATCGATGTTCAGACACGTCAGCGAATGCATCGCCCGCAGATACGGCCGATTCTCGATCATTCCCCAACTGACCGTATCCCGCCCGATCTGAAACTCGGCCGGCGCGACGGCAAGCAGGGTCTCCGCGATCTCATCCCACAACTCCCGCGCCTCCCGCCGGCGCATCAATGGCGATCTGTAGCAGATCAGCGCCAGATGATGCCTGGCGTCGATGAACTCGGGCGTTTTCTTGAGCAGCTTCCGAAATATATCTTCAGCTACTCTTGGCGCGCGGGCCATGTACTCGATTCCCTCGTCCAGCTCATCCAGCTCCTCATCCCCCACCCGTGGAAAATCGAATTCCCACTCGTGGTCATCCCACTCTTCAAACCGGATCTCCTGAAAGTATTTTCTCTTCATCTCGCCTTGTCTCCAGATGTTCGCCGTATTACAACCAGAACGGCTTTTCCAGCCACTCCGCGATCACTGCCCGGCCCTCTGGCGTCATTTCCCACATATCAACGATCGAAAACGGCCCAATCTCCCACGGCGTTTCCCGGCTCCCGCTCCAGAGCGAAAGCACGAACCGCGCCGCGCCCTTCGTCCCGCCGTCCTCCTGGCAAGTCGCCCAGGCGTCGAACTTCTCCGGTTGCCACGGCCGGAAAAGATCGGCGGGCGCTTCTTCCAACTCCGGAAAAAGCCGTGCAAAAACCGCGATCGTTTCGCCCGGGTCCGCCGTGGTGGCCATCTTCCGAACATACGCAGTCGCCGCGCCCTGGTCGTTCATCCCTTTTTTCCCTTTCGATCGTCCCCGATCGGAAAGCGGATCTCCACCGCCTCCCACGGAACCGAAACCAGCCCCGCTCGGTCTTTCTCGACCAGGCCAAGCTTCCGAAGCGCCCCCACGTCGCCGAAGACGTTGCTGTAATTCCGCTTCAACACCTTCGCAAGCGCGTATATCGTCTGCGGTCCTGCTTTTCGCAGCCCGAGCAGCGTTTCCATCCGCTTCGGGGAAAGCGTTTTCAGCGCCCCGACCGCCTCCCGAAAGCTCAGCGTCAAATCCGCTTCCGCCGTGATCGGCCCGCGCGTTCCTCTTTTCTGCACTATATAACCTCCAACACAATATATAGTGAATATAACCATATATTGCCTATAAAGCAATATGTTTATTTTCCGGTATTATGTTACAATTCCATCATGAAAAACATGAAAAAATCAGTTTCCCCAAAGTTATCGAAACGAAAACCGGCCAAATCGGCCATATCTGCTCCAGTGAAGCGCCCCAGAGGCCGACCGCCGAAGGCCCGACCCGAGAATCCCCCCGCCCCACCACCGGCCCAGGACGCCCAAATCATCGAAACGCTTCTTCTGCGCCTGGTTTCCCCGCTCAAATCGCTTCCCGTCCAGACCAACGAGGCCGTTTTCTACATCCGGCCCGAGGATATCGCCTACCTCACGACCACCGAAGACCGCCGAATCCTCATCGTCGACCGCGCCGGCCGAGAATGGCAGCGATTCGACATGCTTTCCGCCCTCGAAAAGCGCCTCAGCGCCGATCCCCGCTTTTTCCGCTCTCATAAATCCTTCCTCATCAACGTCTTCGCCGTGAAGACGCTCCGCAAAAACCCCGAAACCAACGGCCTCGAAGTCACCTTCGGCGACCAGGTGAAGGGCGCCGCCGCCGTCTCCGCCGGCAACCTCAAACAGCTCCGCGCCCTCCTCGAACTGTGAGCATGTTTCACGCGAATCCCGACGCCCTGGCCGGCGCCCTCTCCCGCCGCATCCGAACGGGCTTCGGAATCGCCCTCCGCGCCGGCCCGGATGTCGAATACGTCAGCAGCGCCGACATTCTCGCTTTCCGCTCCAAATCCGGAAAATCCCTCGCCGTCCTCCCGGATCGCGAAGCCGAAACCGTCCGCCCCCTCTCGCGCATCCTCCAGACCCTCAAGAAACACGGCGGCTGGTTCCCGATCGGCCGCGGCCTGGTCCTCAACTTCCATCGCCTCATCCGCTCCGCGAAATCCCCGGCCGCCGGCTGGCTCCTCACCCTCGAAAACGGCGCGCAGTTCACGCTCCTCCCCGGCTACGAAAAACCGATCCTCAAATTCCTCGCTACCGCCGATCTGCTCCAGGTCTCGCCTATATCGCTTCAGCAGCAATACCTCATGAAAATGGGCATCAAAGACCTCGAGAAAAACATTCTCTTCATGACCCGCGATGAGCTCATAGCCGCGTTCTCGACCGCTTCCGGCTCCGCCGTCGTCGTCTCGGTCCTTCTCGCGAACTTCCTCTGGCAGCAGGTTCAATACGTCCGCGCCGGAAGCCCCAGCCCCGTCGACGGCGGCAACGTCCGCTCCCTCTGGTATCTCGTGAAACCCGTTCTCAGCCGCATCGGAAGCCTCGACGAAACCGACCACTACAAAACCCTCTCCAGCGAACTCGCGGAAATGGCAGCCCGCCGCCTGATTTCCTACCGCGAATTTGGCCTGATCGACGACGGAAAATGGTCGATCGGCGCTTACAACCCCCACGTGATCCTCATGGCCGAAAAGGAAGCCCACTACCGCTTTCTCCAGCAGATGCAGGATTACACAGGCGCGACGATCCTCGCCACCGGCGGCCAACCCGCCACCATCACCAGCGAGTATTTCACCGCCGCCCTCCTCGAAAAACTGGCCCAGGTTAGCCTCGACACTGCCGCCCCGCCCCCGGAAGTCGTCATCCTCAGCCTCACCGACTACGACCCCTACGGCTGGGCGCTCCTCGACACGTTCGCCGGCGATCTCAAAACTTTCGGACTTCCGAAACTCCGTGTCATAAATTTATCCGTACCGAAAAACTACCGGCCCGAAGAACTTGAGATGATGCACTACGACCTCGAAAAAAGCGGCGACACACCGCCCGCCATGCTCCGCAAATGGATGAAACGCACCAACGGCATCGACGGCCGCCCCTGGGGCATGGAAGTCGACGTCCTCATGATGGACCGCGCCCGCGTCAAAACCCTGATCCTGACCGAAGGAAAGCCCTTCTTCATCGTCCCGCCGCCGGTTCCGGGTCGATTCTGGGAAGACACCGAAAAACGCCGCCAGAAACTCCACGACCAGGCCCGAGATACCATAAAGCGGTTCCGACGCTAAAAAAGGCCGTTTCCGGCCCCGGAATGGGGTGTTTTGGTTGGCAATAACCTCGGTCATTTTCTTTTCCCGGTATTCTTCCGCTTTTTTTCGTAATCATCCAGGGAAACAGTCTTCCCCTTCCGGCTCTCGTCAATCGCGTGTTTTGCCAGAGCATCGAAGGGGTTTTCCGCAGTGACATCGTCGAACTCATCAGATTTCGGCAAAGTCGGTTTCTTTTTCATTGCCATTCACGCCCTTAATACGCCCGACCTGGCTTACGCCGCATCATCTCAGGATGCACCAGCTTCACCCAAGTCCGCCGGATCATCCCCAACCCTTCCAGCGGGTCTTTGTTCGCCGGCGCAGGCTTCCACACCGCAATCGGCCGAGGCGGTTCGCTCAGCTTCCGTATCAGTTCCTCATCTTCCGGCGCCGGCAGCAGCTTCGCCACCTGGCCCCGCAGCTCCCCGTTTTCGGCCCGGATCGCTTTCACTTCTTCGAGAACGGTGTTCATGGCCATCTTCATTTGCCGGTTTTCTTCGATCATCAGCATGAACGCCTTTTTCAACTCCCCTACGACGTCGTTTTCCGGCTGGGGAATGATGATCGCCGCGCTGACCGGGCTGGTTCGAATCTGGGCCGCCGCGTCCTTCGGCGCCGTTCCGTTTTGAACAAGTTCCGCCATCGCGTGAAGCCGTGAAACGTCTTCCTCAGCGAGATACCGGCACTTGCCCCGGCGCGTGCTTTCGATCTCCATCAGGGAAACCCAGTAACGAAGCTGGTCAACGGTTGCTCCGATCGTCTCGGCGGCCTCTGGAAGCGTAATCTCTCGGTTCATGCATTCACCCCATTCCGGGAATTCGGGAATCCGTGATCCCGTTCCCGTGAATCGGCATTTTTCACGAAATCCTTTACCGTCGCCACTCCCCACTCGTGAAATCCCGTGGTTCCGTGAAACCATGAGGGAACCCGTGACGTCATGACCGTTTCCCGCGATCTTCACGGGTTGCCTTTACCACGCTTGAATATCCGTCACTGCATCACGAAATAATACAAATGGCGTCTCCAAGCGATCATCTTCACCCTCATAATATTTTCTTGAAAAAAGTTCTTGCGCCCAAAACGGGAACATGGTATACTTAAACCACGATGAGATCTGATTTTACAGGACAACCCTATGCGAATTCTTTCTCTGGACATAATTCATGCGTTCATCAAAAAGCGGCCTCAGGCCCAAAAAGCGATAAGCCACTGGCTTGATTTGATTCGCACCAAGGAATGGTCGAATCCGGCCGAGGTTAAATCCGATATTCGCACTGCGGATATCGTTGCCGGGAAGGTGGTATTTGATGTCGGTGGAAATAAATATAGAGTCATCTGTAGAATCGGTTATAATACGAAAACTGTGCTTATCATTTATGTCGGTACTCATAAGGAATACGACAAAATAGATGTGCCGAAACTATAAACAAAGAATCGAAAACTGTTGAATTTGGCCTCAATTACTCAAAGGGGCGTGTAATTATGATTAAAAATATGAATGCTGATTTTATCGTTAAGCCTATTAAAAATACTGCTGAACATAAAGCGGCCATCGAAAGAATCAATCAAATCTGGGACCCTGCACCCGGCTCTCCGGAAGCGGATAGTTTTGAAATTCTGTCCCTCCTCATCGAGGCATATGAGGAAAAAAACTTCAAAATTGAATCTACGTATGATCCGATTGACGCGATCAATTTCTGGTGCGATCAAAAGGGTTACACCCGCAAAGATTTGGAACCATTCATCGGTTCAAGATCTCGGGTTGCTGAAGTTCTCAACCGGAAACGGCCGCTGAGCATCACCATGATCAGAAATTTGGCGGAAGCCGGCATTCCGGCGCAAATGCTCGTAAAAAAAATCAGATCTCTTCCGACCCATTCAAAAACCCTCGTTTCGTCGGGGAAAAAATCGAAACCCCGCTCCGCCGCAACTCACGCGCATTACTGATTGCTCGCCATCTAGCCGATTCACGATGGACAATTTCCTATTCGATCGTCTTGTAAAAAGCATCACCCAGGCAGGGAGGTTCCGCCATGGTGAGGTATCCCTTGCCGACGGCGGTCATTTTTCTCTTCCGGCCACGGGGGCTTTTCGAGTGTATTTTCCCTGTGTATTTCCCCGGGAGCACGTAGAAACCCGAAAAGCACTCCGGAAAAGGGTTTCTTCGTCGTTCCGGTAATATCATTTATGTAAACCACGCTCCGCGAATCCTCTTTTCATGCGCTTTCACGGGTTCCTGGTGTTCCCGGGGCACCTCATTTTCGAAAATTTCGGCATTTCCAGTCGTTCGAAAAATTGCCTTTGCGGTACCCCGATCGATCCGAATTTTCTCGAGCCCGATTTCCCGAAAAACAACCTTCAGCTTCTGGAAAGAGAAATTTTCAGGCGAGGAAGGGGACTCCGGCTTTTCCGATCTCCGGTGCTTTCTCCCGGCCTCCTCACCGGCCATCAGTGAAACCGTGAGGGATTCCGCCATCGCGTCACGGCTTCCCGCGATCTTCACGGAATATCCTGTGATCCTTTTTTGATGAGCTTTTCCGTGTTTTTCCCTGTTCGAAAAAACAAACGAACATACCGTTCCCCAACTCTCAATTGGTGGTCGGTGAAATTTTGAAGTATTCCCTTGTTTGTTTGTTTTTAAATCTTTTAAAGCTTTTAAAGCTTTTCGGCGCCTCCAGACCCTCATGAAAACAGGTGTCGCCGAAGATAACTATGACATTTATGGGCTTAACTATGACATTTATGGGCTTAACTATGACATTTATGGGCTTAACTATGACATTTATGGGCTATAACTATGACATTTATGGGCTCGGCTAGGACGTTTTTGTTTGCCATGTCATAAAAATGTTTTTTGTGTTATTATGACATTCAAGTTTCAAATGTCTTAAAAACGAGAGGCAGTATGGATCGAAGACTGGTTCGCAAATCCAACTATCTGATCGAGGCATCATACAAGCTTTCCGCGGTCGAGCAGAAAATCATCCTGATCCTGGCCTCGATGATCAAGCCCGACGATCGGGAATTCAAGAAATACCTTCTCAAGATCGGGAACATCGCCCAGGTCATCGGCCTCAACAGCAACAACGACTACACTTACATCAAGGCCTCGACGCAGAACCTTCTCAGCAAGGTCTTCACCATAACCACCCCCGACTCGGAGCTGCAGACCCACTGGTTTTCATCCGTCGAATACTTCGAGACCCGGGGGGATGTCGAATTCACCTTCGATCCGAAGCTGAAGCCGTTTCTCCTGCAACTGAAAGAACGGTTCACCACATACCACCTGCAGGAAGCAGTCCAGTTGAAAAGTTCCTTCTCAATCCGGATGCTCGAGCTCCTGCGCCAATATGAAAAACTGGGGGAACGCACGTTCGAGGTGCGGGTGCTTCGCGACCTTCTGGGCGTTGAGGACCATCAATACAAGCTCTACGCCGATTTCAAAAAGCGGGTCATCCTGGCCGCTCAAAAGGAACTGGCCGCGAAAACGAACATCTCGTTCGAGTTCACGGAAATCAAGAACAGCTATGCCGTGGAAAAACTGCGCTTCAAGATCATCCCGGCAACTCGTGAAACCGCTCAGACAGCCGGGAAGGCGGCCCCCGAGTTGGTGGTCGATCCTGAGCTGGATCGCCTGGCACTATTGCTTCCGGAGCAATACCGCTCGAAAGACTCGGTCCGGAAGCTCCTTGCTGGCCATCTGAAAAAATCCGGCTTTGATTTCGTGGCCCGGAACATCGCGTACGCCAACGAAAAATCAAACGCCTCGGCCCCGGGAACCGCTTCCGGAAAGCCGGCCAACTATCGGAACTACCTGGCCAAAGCCCTTCATGGGGATTTCGGTCTCGCTTTTCAGGAAGATCAGGAAGCCCGCCGCGCCGCCGGGGAAGTCCGCCGCCAGGCCGACAAGGCCGCCGCCCACGAGCGGAAGCTCCAGGATGACAAACTCCGCATCGAACGCGAAAACCAGGAACGCGCCCGAGTCTATCAGGAAAGCCTCACCGCCGAATCTCTCGCCGTCCTGCGCGAGGAAGCCCTCTCCCGCCTCGAGCCCCAGCAACAGGAACTGATTCGCCGCAAAGGTGCCGGCTCCGAACTTCTCCTGAAAGTCACCATGACCCGCATCTGCCTGGAGCGCATGAAGCTCTCTCAGACAGCGTGAATCCGCGAATCGGTAACCATTTCCTGCGATCTTCACGGAACCGCTTCCAATGCGGCTTTTACCCCAAACTATGACTTTTTGGGGTTCCCTCGCAACGATCAGAGGGCAACAATAAACCGCCGACTGTTCTCAAACCTCAATACTCGCCGGTGCCTTTTTCTCTTCCTAACTATGACATTTATGGGCTTCCCCCAACCCCCCGCACGAAGCCGGGAAAGCAGGTAGCGCGGCCCCGGACGGGCCACCCGATCGGGGTAGCCGCGCCCAAGGTCATTTCCAACCGGTAGCGGCCCGCCCGGGAACCCGGATCGTAGGCCGCTTTTCATTTACCTTCCCCCGCCCACCCGGCCTGCTCCGGGAGATGCTGACCGGCTTTTCGTTCGTCCGGTCGTTCGCCTCACGGCTCAGGGGTGGGGCTTGGCTCCGGGGGAAGCTCGGTCGGGGCGGGTCATCCCGGTTTTCACTCCGCTTCGCTCCGTAAAAACCGGCACCGGGCTGTCCGCTCCGCTGGAGCAAGGGCCGCGCCGGCCCCGGCCATCCCTGGCCGAGCCCGTCACGCCCCTTGCGGCTCCGCCGTCCGATAATGGCCCATTATCCGACGCAGCCCCTCGCCGGTCCCCGGCTCGCCCCCTGCGGGGGTTGACCCACCCCGCCCTCGGCCTCCGCCCGCCGGGGTCGGCTTTACATAACACGGGTGTTATGCAAACTCCCCCTTCGCCAAGCCCCACCCCGCCGCGCTCACGCGCGGCCGACCGTCCCCGGCATCGGGTGCCCTTGTGCTGCTAAGGAAATCTCTCGGCCCTACAAGTCCGTCCCGGTGCGTCCCGCCCGTCGCCCCCACCGCTACGCCTTCAGCTCCGCTCCGGGGGCTCCCAGATTGGTTGTTACTTAAACAAGTATTGACTTGTTTAAGTAAACATGAGATAATTGATCCATGGCCCCAATTTGAAACCAATCAAAGAGCGGCAGAAGTCGTTAAGCCTTGACTGATAGAAGGAAAAATGAAAATGGCACCTAGAAAACCAACAACCACCTACCATATCGTTACAATTCGTCTGGCCAAAGAGGAACGAGATGCCTTTAAAATACTTGCGGTAAAAAAAGGGTTGAGTATGACTGATCTTCTTCGGTCATGGCTTGAAAAGGCTCTCAAAACCACCAGTTAGGTTGAAGAGGGCTAGGAAGATCGTTGCTGATGGAGCAGATTGCTATCTGCCGTAAATTTCAACTCAGGGCATCCAGGCTCCGAAGGTTGGAGGGGATCTTCTCCGGGTGCTAGCCTATAAAAAATGTTTGATAAAAAATCACAGTTTTCAAATAGGGGGAAACCCATGGGTGAATGCGCAAGCCGGAGATGTGGCCGCCTCGTCCCAACTGGAGAGGGAATTAAAGCGGAGGTAGTTACTGGAAGCAGCACCACGCTGAGAATCTCCTCGTCGGAAATGACCGGGTGGTCTTCCCGTTCGTCTGATTCATTTTCATCTCGAACTTCATGGCATAAAGGCGTGGGTTTTTCCTATTCATTAGGCCACGGAACAGCCATGAGGAATTTTTTCTCGAATCGGGAAACAAGGTCTGAAACCGCTCGGGTCTCAAGGAGTGTAAAAACAGTTTGTGTCGATTGTGGGTGTGACATTGCGCTTCAGGAAATAGATTCCTTCTTTGAGCAAATCGAAAGCAGGAAGTCTTATTTAAAAAGGGAGATTCAGCAACTATTAGGACAAAATACTCAATATGCATCGAAAATCAAACAAATTGATGACCAGAATTTCCTGGAGAAACTTGTTTTCACCGATTCCAAAGAAAAACCCAAATACATATTACAAATAGGGGAAAACAAAAACCGAATTGCAGCTCTTGAAAGAGAGCTGAAAGGTCTGGTTGCAACACAAAACGAAGAAATTGACAGGGTTGACAGAGAAATGTTCCGGCTTCGGTTTTCTTTCAGCTATTACATGCGAAATGCGAATACTCTGACAAAGCAAGATAGAAGGCTGTATAACGCAAGAGAAGCTATAAAAATCATTAACGACAATCAAAGCCTACTAACTACCCCTGCAAAAAAGGCTGAAGCGACCCAAATGCTTCAGGACGCGGTCGGGCTATTCTCAGAAATCAAAGTTGGAGACATTGTCCAGGAGGCAAGGCTTCAGAAGTCATTGGAGAACTTTAAGAAGGCAAAAGAATTATTTCGAATTGCAATTGCCACTCTCGAAACCGATGAAATTCGGGACGATCTCCAAGAGAATTTCTTTTCCAGTTTGCGAATTGAAATCGCAGAAATTGATTCGGTTTTAAGCCAGCCACCTGGAAAATCGCCAGGGTCAGGTTCCGTTGACACGAAGCCTTCATCCTCAGGTCCATTCAATGAAAAAGGCTTTAAAATTCTTGCCGAAGTCGAAAACGAAATTGCAGAATTCCAAGAACCGATGTCCGCCACAACAAAGAACCGGAATGGAAAAAAGGCTCAAGTGGCTCCGAAAAATGCGAAAAAAGTCAGGCAGTCAAATGAATTTGAAGAAAAAGGAAATAACATTCCGGAAGCGCCGGAGGATTGGTTTATCAAAATTAGGGTTGAGGGAAAAGATTACGTTGTTAAGGTAACCGGAAAGAGCCGAAAAGGGCTGAAGGGTGTATTGGTTGATGGAACACAGGTCAGCAGTATCACTGAAGAAGATATCATAGATCCCAATTTTCAATTTCCCCAGGATGATAGTGAAGAAGTGCCTGAAAGCCCTCTGGAAACTAAATACAGCAAGGATGAATTCCTGCGGATCATTGATTTGATCTTCTGCACTTCTTGTGTTGCTGGCCATTTGAGCAATAATAAGGAAAATAAAATACGTGTTTTCATTCGAACCTTTTCCCCTCCTGATATGGGCATGAAAATAAGGGATCGTTTCGATCGTAACCGTGGAAATCCGCCTGACCTTGAAAAAACATGCGGTTACTTGGCAAGGAAACTCGGGGAAGAAGACCGGGAAGAACTTTTTTCATTCTGCTCTGACATATTATTCAGCAGTGGCGGGTTTCCGGAAGACTCCAAAAATTTCCTTGAAAATCTATCCGCCCTTCTGGCTGTCGGTCTCTAAAATCCCCTCGTTTACTTTCCCCCAGAACCTGTCATGTTCCTCTGTCCTACTTTTGGAATCCATCAAAATTGGGAAATCAGCTCCATTTGTTTTTTTACCTCTTCTTTTCGCTCCTGACTTGCTGGCCCGGCTGCCAGATGTCCGGGAATGCAACTCATGAAAACCTTTATCTGAAGCCATTTGCGGAAAGTGTTTCCAAGATATTTCCGGAGTTCTGGTTCTCCGGTTTTTATTTCATCGACCAGTTCTTTTCTGCCGTCGATCAGCGTTATAATGTCTTCCATATCGGAACTTCCGAGGAAATCATCTTTCCCCCGGCCCATGAATGCTTCAATTTTTGTGGCAAGAAAATAAGGCGCTGTGGCAATCCTTATCTGAGTTTTCTCCAGGGTTACAGTTTTGGCATTCTCTACTGTAGCCTTGTACCAATTGTTGGAAAACCCCAATATTTCCGCGCTGCAAGGCATGATATCAACGGCCACTGTTCCGACTTGCCATCGGCAAATCGGCGCGCCTTCTTCCATTGAGGGCGAAAATCCCGCTTTCCGAAGTTTTCCCTCGAACCTCTGAAACTCGATTCGGTTGGTTATTCCGACCACCATGTCAACATCTTGGGTGCTTCGGACTTCTCCGGCACCCTCATCGGTCAAAAGGCAGCCAACAACGGCTCCGCCAAGAAAAACAACCTGCTTCAGAAGATCCCCCGGCAGTTTCCGGGCAACCTCAAGCAACATTCTTTCGTTTTCCGTTATCTTCATGCTGTCTCCAGGGGAAGGCGCTTTCTCAATTCCTGAATGGCCAGTTGCCTTTCTCTTGCCCTCCCACCCCTGATAGCATCGACCAATCCCAGTAGCTCATAAAATCGCGCATCGTTCTTTGCCGCTTTAGGAACTGTTTTATACAAGGGTAAAAACGAATAGCCCCTGGTATTCCCTTCTCCACACGGCCACACGGGCGGTGGTTCCTGGGTCTTCACCAAAGCATTTTTCAGCGGTTCGGCCGCATGGGCGGTTGGCATTCCCCGGGTTAATTCCCCAACTTCCGCTGGGAAAACATACCTGATTCCGTGAGTAAGAAATTCTTCAAGGGCCGGGAATATTGGTTGTTTGCTTTGCCCATCGGCCAGGTGTGCCCGTTCTGCCCTTTTGAATCCAGCATGAACTTCGGAAGCGCTCATGTGAAGCTCCTTGGCAAGAGAATCATACCGCCAGGGCGCTTCACCCATCGCTACAATTTTAAGGAGAATAACGATATCTTGCGGTTTCAGCATAGAGTATACATATTCGCTATTCGCGAATAGCGCAAGCGTTAATTTTTACCCTTTCAGCCGCCCATCGTGGTAAGCATTCACCGCCGTGAATCCGCTTCCAGGCGATGACGAAATTTTCCTGGTAATCCCAGATGGTATGCCAGATCATTTCTTGATGTAAGGTAGGTGTTTTCAGGCCCCCATTCCCGGCCTGAAAACCATGTGCGTCAGATTTGGGCCTGACGGCCTCCCTGGTGCAATTGGTGCGCCCCAGGTGCGTTCAGGGTTCCACGTGTACCTGATTTCCGACATAACCCTCCCACCAGTTCAATCAGGGGCGCACCAGACGCGCCAGCAGTTCACCAGCCGACCCAGTTTGCCCCCAAAAGCTCCTGAAGGCCGTTTTCGGCGGGTGTTTCCGCCAACCGCTTCCCTGATGCATCATTCGCGTTAACACCTTGCTTTCGAACCTTCCTCAAATCGCTTAATCTGTGTTCTGTGTTAAATATTTAGGATCAGCCCTAGCAACCACTGAAACAGTAAATATACAGTGTTGTGCAGTCTTTATGCTATTTCATGCAGTAAATAGCCAGATATAAGCATTTTCAAACAACCATCGTTTTGCAGAATAGCCATATAGCACGCTCAAAACACAGTTTTTAATGTTCTAAAAGGCCTTTTTTGGCATGTTTTGCCGAAAAAGGCCCTGTTTTTGCCTGCTTTGCACAATGAAAGCCGCTCCAGGAAAGGCCCGGCCAGACCGTTTCTATCCGCCCCGGCCCCCTGCGCCGACCACGCTGGCGGCTCACCGGTACCGCGCCTCCGGCGAGGGGAACCAACCGCCTCCGGGCTCACCACCGGGAAAGTGACTCTCAGGGCATCCCTTCCCCAACTCCACCGCCCATCGCCAAGGTCAGAGTGTCCGCCGTCACGCGCCCCGTCAAGGCTTCCCCCCCACGCCGCTTCGCGCCGCGGGTCCCCGCCTGGACGGAGCGCGCGCCGGCAGACTGGTAAAAAGTGCCGATGGGCGGCTCCGCCGGGGAAGGGAAACGCGCCTGGTCCGTCAAGCGCCGTCCAAAACCGGACGGCGCTTGCGGGGCCGGAAAATCAGGCCTTTGCTTCTATCGCAAACTTCAGCCCCAGGGAATTCAAAAGATTCCAAAGGCTTCCGAATTCCGGGTTCCCGTTCCGGGAGAGCATTTTATACATGCTTTCCCGGTTGAGCTTCGCCAGTCCGGCGACCC
>Ga0079303_10000189_pt1 | contig 13985 bp, 12 predicted proteins | sample Methanogen_OWC_FD_77073 | JGI IMG/M metagenome (GOLD analysis project Ga0079303, IMG submission 77073) | Enriched soil microbial communities from Old Woman Creek wetland in Ohio, USA - Methanogen_OWC | ecosystem: Environmental > Terrestrial > Soil > Wetlands | place: USA: Ohio | collected...
AGGAATTGACTTCGAAAATCGAGACGATATGCGATATTTATGCGATGATGAAATACAGTATTCAGACCAATATCAATGTTTCGCGCGAAGACGTTCGCGAAGTGATCAATATTGAAAATACTCTCAACTCAGTCATGAGGGCCAAGAGGCAGCAGGTTGTGAACGATAATTTTGGCTCAGATCCATCAATCAGCGTTGTCGAGACCCTCGAAGACGATTACATTCAGAAAGAAACCGCGCTGCTTACCCTTATCGCGGCCCGCGGAAGAGTTGGCGGAGATATTGAAAGGCTTTACAGGCAGCGCGACGAAGCGAGCCAGAAGAAAAAATATGATTTCGTCGCGGCGAATATAAGGCATTTAAGGGATGTGCACGATTTCTTCTCGGTCAAAAACGAATCACAGCCTCCTCTTTTTCTTACAAGAAGGCCGACGCCGGGGTTTCTCGGACAGATCGTACAGTGGCTTTCCAGAGCCCTTGAAGCCGATCCCAGGATTTTTTATAACAAAAAAGTGAGGGTTTCAGGGCTTCCTTCGATTCTTATCATTCCGGCGGTCGGGAACGGCTGTTATTATCCCGACACAAACTGCCTTTTAATACCGATTTTTCCAGTCCGCGAGGCTTCGGAGTCGATAATGTACGCGCTGGCTTCCTACAGATGGGAAAACGATGACACCGGAAACATGAAAAGTTCGTTCAGGCTGCTCGGCAAGAATAAGAACCTTCAATCAACGGCTCTTTATAAAGCATTCGCGAAGGATTTCTTTCTTTACGTGACCAAGGAACGTGAAAAGCACAGGGTGCTTGATAAAGACGTGGCGGCCTGGTTTGCCACCGAACTCGCGCTTCGAAAAAGCGACGAGAAGAAGATGCATATTCGCTTCATACCCGAAAAAGCCTTGACGGGCGTTTCCGATGCTTCGAAATCATCCGAAGAGAAGGGACCTGCAGTTACGGATGTCGCCGCGAAGGTGGAGCCTGAAGTCGTCGCGACGAAACCGGAACCGCCGGCAATCGTAAAACGGGAGCGCGACGACATTACCAAAGGAGATTGCCAGACCATTTATGAAGAAATAGTATCCGCCGTCGGCGATCATTACAAAAACAGGGTCGTCGTTTTGCCTACCGAAAAAAGCGGAGTTTTCGAAATACGTTTCACCGGAATATTTCAGGAAGAGATTGGGGCCATAACCGGAAAGTTACGTGGAAAATCCGGATCGCCCGGTGAACTGAAAAAAAACGATAATCAAGATAAAAAAGACCAAAGCGAGGTATCTAAATGAAGACACAGAAATCAGAGAAATTCAAGGTCAGAGAAGATTTCCTTCCATTCCACAGGTCATGGTTCGGCCCCGAGGAGGAAAACGAAATCGTCGATACTCTCAGATCCGGCTGGATCACCACGGGCCCCAAGACCAAAAAATTCGAGGCGGAGTTCGCAAAATATACCGCAGCGAAACACTGCGTGGCTGTAAATTCATGTACCGCGGCTCTTCATCTAGCCTATGCCGCCCTGGGAATAGGCCATGGCGACGAAGTCCTGACGACTCCTTTTACTTTCGCCGCGACCGCCAATGTAGCGGTTCATCTTGGCGCGACTCCGAAATTCGCGGATATCGATTCCGAAACTCTCAATATAAGTCCCGAAGAGATCGCGAAGAAAGTCACTAAAAAAACGAAGGTCATTGTTCCCGTTCATTATGTGGGGCAACCCTGCGAGATGGACGAGATTATGAAGATCGCCAGGGACGGAAAAATACCAGTGGTCGAAGACGCCGCGCACGCGACCGAGTCGGTTTATAAGGATAAGAAAGTCGGATCGATATCCGATATGACGGCTTTCTCGTTTTATGCCACGAAAAATATGACTACCGGCGAGGGTGGGGCGCTGACGACGAGCCGGGACGATTTAATAGACAGAATAAGGATGCTCAGCCTTCACGGAATGAGCAAGGATGCCTGGAAAAGATATTCGAAGGAAGAATTTAAAAATTACGAGATCGTTTATCCGGGTTACAAATATAACATGTTTGACATTCAGTCGTCTCTCGCCCTTCATCAGCTGAAAAAGATCGACATGTTCTGGGAATTGAGGCGCCGTTATGTCGAAAAATATAACGAAGCTTTCAGCAAATTTCCGGAGTTGAAGATTGTAAAGATCAATACGCACGTGAAGCATGCTTACCATCTTTATCCGGTTCTATTAAAAACGGAAATGATGAAGTGCACGCGCGACGAATTCCTGGGGAACCTCCAGAAAATGAATATAGGCGTTTCCGTTCACTTCATCGCCCTGCATCTTCATCCTTATTATCGTGACACCTACGGTTTTTCGCGGGGGGATTTCCCGAACGCCGAATACGCATCCGACAGGGTGATGACGCTTCCGCTTTTCCCGAGAATGAACGACCTCGACGTGGAATACGTTATCTCGGCGGTCGCCCATTTGATAAAGAAATTCAAGAAATAGCAGGGTTAAGTTGCGAGCTCGATCATAGCTTGATAAAATACCGATGACGAGCGCAGAACGCTAATCCTGCGGACGGTGTAATAGGAGACAAATATGGCAAAATTCATATTCATAACCGGCGGCGTCGTTTCGTCGCTCGGAAAAGGCATCACGGCGGCTTCGGCCGGCCGTCTCCTCAAGTCGCGCGGTTTTTCCGTGACCATAATCAAATGTGACCCTTACCTTAACGTGGACCCCGGAACCATGTCGCCCTATCAGCACGGCGAGGTTTTCGTGACCGACGATGGAAGCGAGACCGACCTAGATTTAGGCCATTATGAAAGATTCTGCGATATCAGCCTGAGCCGTTACAATAATATAACTTCAGGCCAGATATACAATACCATTCTGATGAACGAGAGGCGCGGCGATTATCTCGGCGGAACCGTGCAGGTCATTCCCCACGTTACAAACAGGATCAAGGAACGCATACAGCGTCCTCTGGTCGATCATAACTACGATATAGTTCTCGTCGAGGTAGGAGGCACGGTGGGTGACATAGAATCGCTTCCCTTCCTCGAGGCCATTCGCCAGCTGAAATTCGACCTCGGGCGCGAGAACGTCATGTACATTCACGTTACGCTCGTTCCGTTTATAAAAGCCGCCGGCGAACTCAAGACGAAACCGACCCAGCATTCGGTAAAGGAACTTCGCTCCATAGGCATTTCGCCTGACGCGATAGTCTGCCGCTCCGAGCACAAGATCACGATGGACATCAAGAAAAAGATAAGCCTTTTTTCGGACGTGCCGCCCGAAGCCGTCATAGAGGCGCGCGATGCCGAGTCGCTTTACGAGATACCTCTGGTCATGGAAAAAGAAGGCCTTGCGACCGTCATACTCAAGAGGCTCGGTCTCGAGTGCGGCCCGCTGGATATAGCCGACTGGGAAAAATACGTTACGCTCATCCACAAGAAAAAGCGGACCGTCAACGTGGGTCTCGTCGGAAAATACACCAACCTCAAGGACGCCTACATGAGCGTGGTCGAATCGCTCCATCACGCCGGCGTCGAGAACGAGCTCAACGTGAAGATCAAATACATTTCGTCCGAGCAGCCCGAGGAAAGGATCATGGAGGAATTGAAGGAAGTCGATGGAGTCCTTATTCCCGGAGGTTTCGGCGAGAGGGGCGTCGAGGGCAAAATCTCGGCGATCCGTTACGCCCGCGAAAACGGCGTTCCGTTTCTCGGCCTCTGCCTGGGAATGCAGCTTTCCGTGATCGAATACGCGAGGAATGCCTGCGGCCTTCAGGGCGCGAATTCCACCGAATTCGACGAGGCCACGAAACACCCGGTCATTCACATCCTTCCGGAGCAGCTGGAGGTAGAGAATCTCGGTGGTACGCTCAGAAAGGGTTTGTACCCGTGCAAAATCGCCGACGGCACCCTCGCCCAAAAACTATATAAAGATTCTCTAATATATGAACGCCACAGGCACCGTTTCGAAATGAACAATTCTTACCGCGATCAGATGGAAAAGGCGGGCCTGCGGATATCCGGCGTTTCACCCGATAACAGGCTCGTGGAGATAGTCGAAGTGCCTTCCCATCCTTTCTTTATAAGCTGCCAGTTCCATCCTGAATTCAAGTCCAGGCCGCTCAAGCCTTCGCCGCTTTTTTACGGTTTCGTGGCGGCCTGCGGCGAGAGGATTGGCAAAAATCAATAAATTGTTTGGAGATAAGATGAGCCATAGATTGAATAATATGTTTAAACTCGCCTACGGCAAGGTCCGCAGGTTTTATTACCACACATTCCGCAGGGATTACGTCATCAGAAAAAAGAGGATAAGGCACGGAGAATGCGCCAGGTGCGGCACATGCTGCAAACTCCTGTTCAACTGCGTTTTCCTGGACGAGAGCCAGAGCCCTTCTTTATGTAAAATACACAACAGCAGGCCCATGAACTGCAGGATTTTCCCCGTCGACCGGGAAGACCTTCTCGACCGCGATATCGTCGACAGGTCGAAGCGTTGCGGCTACTATTTCGAGTCGGAATCATAGGGCGAAAAATGATTTTCAGCATTTATAACGTGGCGAAAAGTTTATACGCCGGTAATATCAGGGAGGGCATTTTGAACGTAAAAAACAGCAAAGAAGCCGAAAATCTAATGGAAAAGGCTTTCGAACATATCGATTACTTCGAATTCGAGGAGGCGCTCGATATAGGCCGCGGTCTTATAAAAAAAGGATTTATGGGTGGTTACGAGGTGGCGGCTGAGGCGCTTAACGGCCTTGAAAAAAGAACGGAGGCGATAGCCCTGCTCAGGGAAGGTATCGCGAAAGATCCATCAATATGGTCGCTTTATGATATCCTCGGGGTGTATCTATCCGACGAGGGCGATTACCGCCAGGCCCATGAGGCCCTCGAAAAGGCCCTGACATGCAAGAATGTCGTGAAAAACCAGGTCAGGTATAACGACGCCGTGGTTTTTCTGCGCGAAAAGGAATTCGACAAAGCCCTTTCGATATGTTCGGGGATCACAGACAAAAAACATTTTCTTATGGCTGCCGCCCTGAGAATGGAAGTTTACGAGAACCAGAAAAAATTCGACGAAATAATAAAAGAAGCCGTATCGATCATAGACCAGAACGACGCGACGGAAGAGAACGCCCAGGACATGTCCGACATTCACGCGACGCTCGCTCAGGCCTACCTTTCGAAAGGCGAGAGGAAGAAAGCGGAGAAACACGTCGAATACTCGATAAATATAGACGACAGGTGCGAGAAAGCTCTCGATCTGAAAAGGGAACTGGCCGGAATAAAATCCGACAGGAACAAGTATTTCTTTATGACGGTTAAAGGAGATTGGTTCCTTCCCGTGGAGGAAGGGGAAAAAAACCCTTCTTTTTATCGCGAATACGACATAGTCGCCGAAAACCAGCAGGAAGCCCTTGCCATCATCCGCGAGTTCGAGCGCAAGGAGGTCCGCGATTCGATCGAGATCAGGGAATTCAAGGACGACGGCCCGTGCGCGGACGAATATAAGGGAGTCGTATGGGTTTCCGGTTACATATTTTTCGATGAGGACGAGGCGGCGGAGGAAGAAGAATGACGGCCCGCTTCCGGATTATCCGGGAAGGACGTGCCCTGCGAATTGCTTAAATTGAGGCTTACCGGAAAAAAAATCAGCGAGTACAAACTGGCGGCCGGCGTTATGACCGGGACGTCCATGGACGGTATCGACGTGCTTATTTCCAGGGTCAGTGGTATCGGGACCGCCACGCGCCACGAGGACGTGGCCTTCGAATCGCTCGCCTTCCCTGAAAAGGACGTCGCCGCCATGCGCAGGATAATTTCGGCGAAAAGCGCCGGGCTCGACGAAATCTGCGCCCTCAATTACAGAATAGCCGGGCTCTATCGCGATGCCATCGAAACGGCTTGCGAAAAAAACGGATTGAGAGCCGTTGATCTTGATTTCGCGGCCGTTTCAGGCCAGACCTTTTACCATATCCCGGCAACGGCCACCCTGCAACTGGGCGACGGAGCGTATCTGTGCAATCTGCTTGGCGTGCCGGTAGTCTGGAACTTCAGGGCGTCCGATATCGCGGCCGGAGGCCAGGGCGCTCCGCTCGTGCCTTATCTCGACTTCGCGCTGCTGTCTCGCCTCGGCCGCGACGTCGTCACTCTCAACGTCGGCGGCATCTCCAACGTGACGCATATTCCGGCCGGCGGAAGCTTCAATGATGTGAGGGCGTTCGACTCCGGACCGGGAAACATGATAATAGACAGGATGACCGAAAGATACACCGGCGGCGCGCAGAAATTCGACCTGGATTCAAAGATAGCCGAAAGCGGAAAAGTTTCTCCGGCGCTTTTGAAAAAAATGCTTTCACATCCTTACCTGAAAAAATCGCCTCCGAAGAGTACCGGCCGCGAGGCTTTCGGCAACGATTACGCCGATTCGCTCGTCGATTTTTCGGTTTCTGGCGAAATAAGTTATCCCGACATGATAAGGACCGCGACCGAATTCACCGCCCGCTGCGTCGCCGATTCGATAATTGAATGGATAGTCCCCTTTTCTTCGCGCGCCAAAGGCGGAGGAATCCTGCTGCTGCCCGCCGGAGGCGGCGCGCGAAATCCCATGTTGATGAGCAGGCTCATGAATTTGCTTTCAGCCCATGGAGTAACCGCCGGCAGGCCTGAAGACCACGGGATCGACCCGCGTTCCAAGGAAGCGCTTCTGATGATAATCCTTGGAAACGAATCGATCTATCTTCGGCCTTCCAACGTTCCGTCGGCAACCGGGGCGAAATTTCCGGTTGTTACCGGGACCGTTTCGTTTCCGCACAGGGCTTAATTCTGCATTTTAAGGAGAGATCAGGATGTGTTCCGCGACGATAAAAATGTTCTACGAGTCAAGATACGAAAGCGTTTTTTCGGCTTCAGTGATATCTGTCGATAAGCCCGAAGGCGCGGGTGTGGAAGCGCTCGACGTCGTTCTGGACAGGACGCTTTTTTATCCGGAGGGCGGCGGACAGGTTTGCGATACGGGAAAGATCGCCGGGTTCGACGTCGAATCGGTCTTCGAGAAGGAAGACGATAGCGGCGCCGCTTCGATTTACCACAGGATCGTCGCGAACAACGGCGCGGCGCTGAAAAAAGGCGACAGCGTTAAATGCGAGGTCGATTTCAAGAGGCGCTTCCAGAATATGCAGGATCACACGGGCCAGCACGTCCTGTCGGAAGCCTTCATCAGAACCGCCGGCCTTAATACGGTTTCAATGCACATGGGCGCGGAGTACATGACGATCGATCTGGCCGTGGAGAACCCGCCCAAAAATTTCAAGCTGGAGAAAAACGTCATCGAGGCGGCCGAGGATATGGCCAACGAAACTGTTTTTCGCGATCTGGAGGTCAAGACCTTCTTTATATCGAAGGCGGAGCTTTCGATGTACAGCCTTCGCAAGACGCCGGAACTGAAAGATGAAAACGTACGCCTGGTGGATATTTTCAAATACGACACATCGCTTTGCTGCGGGACTCACGTTTCGAGGACTGGCGAAATCGGCATGATAAAGGTTATCGGGCAGGAAAAGGTCAACCAGGGCGTCAGGATCAAATTCGTCTGCGGCGCGAGGGCGCTCGCGGACTACAGAATCAAAAACACCATACTTTCAGAGATCGCCGAATCGCTGAGCGTCAAAAATACCGAGCTGAAAAAAGCCTTCGAGAAGATGACCGATGAAAACAAGGCGCTTTCAAAGGCGAAGGCGGACCTTTTTGAAAAATATTATTCGCGGCTTTCGGAGGACTTGTGCGCTAAAATGCCAATTCAGTCACATACTTCTGAAGCGCCCGGGAAAGCTCTTCCTTCGGACGGGGTTATTGGGGATCTAACTGCGGGAAAAGGCATTGAAAGATCGGTTTATTTCGATCAGGCGGACGGCCTTTCTTACCAGGACATAGTTCGCGTCGGCCAGATATTTTCGAAGGCGCCCGGGAAATTCGCGTTCGCGCTGGCGAAGATTGAACAGCAGCCCGACGGGGCGAAGACATTCAGATTCGTCATTGGAAGGACCGCGTCGCACCCTGTCGATATGAAGGCGCTTTTTGCGGAAATTTCGGCGGCGTATACCATAAAGGGCGGCGGCAGCCCGCAGGTAGTTCAGGGCGGGAATATTCCGGCCGGGAAGCTCGAAGAATTCAAGGCATTTATCGTCGGAAAACTTGGGATAGACGGATAATTCAGAAATAATGAATATAATTTATGCATGCTCCGTTTTCTAAAGTCCTTTCCAGAGAACGAGAGTACGGATCCGAAAAAATATTCCGAAATTAAAAAATATTTTGGAATATTTTTTTTCTTCGAGCATTATAGTTACAGGTGAGATAAAAAAATGAAGCCTAAAACGGCGAACGACCTGGAAATATGCATAAGGCTGAGGGAAGATTTCGGCCGCGGGTTCGAACTGCTTTACGATAATTATTACGAAAGCATATATTTTTTCCTTTTGAACCTTTCGTCCGACGCCCAGCTGAGCTTCGATCTCACGCAGGATGTTTTTGTAAAGGCGTACAAAAAAGAGATCTTCGACGGGGACAGGATCAAGCCATGGCTCTTCAAAGTGGCGCTCAACGAATTTTACATGAACAGGCGTTCCTATTTCTCATCGATACGCAACTTGATAAGAAATATTTATAAATTCATGGACGACGGAAAAGATCCGGCGTCCGAGGCCCTCGAAAGACAGATCGGGAAAGAGGAAAAAAGCGAGCTCAGAAAACGCCTGAAGGAGCTTGGCGACGACGACAGGGCGATACTGACGCTGAAATATTACGACTCGTTCTCTTATGAAGAAATTTCCGAAACGCTCGGGATAGAGATTGGGACCGTAATGTCAAGGCTTTCCCGCGCCAGGGAAAAACTCAGGAGGCTGATGAAAAATGACGGATCGTAAGAATGGCGAAAAGCCTGATAACATGAATGAAGACCTCGATATGAAAGTTTTTTTCGACGCCCAGAAGGCGGCGGACGAAAAATTGCCGATCGAAGGGATAAAGGCGGCGCGCCTTGAAAAAATAGTCGGCAAAGACCCGATTCTGGCGATATCGTACTCAGTTTGCGCGCTATCTTTAGCCGTGATATTGCTCTCCTTTATTTATTTCCCGGCCTTCCCTCAGGGCGGCGCGTCTGTGCATTGCGCGTCGGGCTTGTACGATGACGCGGTGGTGTTTCCAGCGGGGGTCTCGCAGGCGGCCGAAACCATTCCGGAACGCGGCGGCCCGGGGGCATTCGCGATCCAGCTTTTTCTCATAGCGGAAGGTTTCGTGATTTTTTTCGTAATAATTTTTCTCGAATATTTGTGGAATTTATTTTTCAGGATAGTCCGTGCGCGATAATGCCAATTCGGCCACATGCACATAAAGCGCACGAGAACGCTCGTCCTGCGGGACGGGGCCTGTGGCAGGCCTTTTTGTTGAAAAAGTGAGTTTTTATAATAAAATATATTAATATAACAGGCGCCATGGCATCAACCAGAAACCTTCATTTTAAGTGCCCTTTCGAATGAAAGAGGTGGGATTATGTTAAACGTTAATAATTCAAACTCGGGTAAGATCAGAAAAATCGTCCTTCTTGCCGTGATAATGGCATTTATCGCGTTACAGTGCGTTTTTATTTATGGAATTCTGAGCGTTATCAACTCGTCATCATCGGCGATGGTCGCGCCATCAATCCAGAGGGACGCTACTGAAGAGGTATTCGTTAAAAAATATCTCGAGCTCGTGAAAGACTGCAAACCTGCGTTTCCTGAGTCCCTTTATCTGAAAAATAAAAAAACTTTCGATTATCCGGCCATCCTGGCCGCGAACATGGAAACCGTCGAAAACAGGATCATCAAGCTTCTGGACCCGGATCAAAATGACACGATCGGTGTTATTCTTAAAGACTCGCGTGTTCTGTTCGGTGAAGAATATAGCCTGTGGATCGTAAGAAGCATTTCAGGGCTGCTCAGGGAATACGCTATGAAGAAGATCGCTTCGGGGGAGACGAAAAAAGCTATTTCAGCCGTGAATTCCATGTTTTCACTGTCGATTCTGGCGCTTCGCGGGCTGGGCGGCATGAAATTAGTCATGACCCATTTGACGGCCGATTTGATAATGAGTTATTCCATAAAAACCATGGACGACGTTTTGAACTCTAAAATCGGTATTTCGTCTGAAGACTATGCTAAATTTTATTCGCGTCTGCAGTATCAGAGCAAATTATTTTCGGATTATTTCGATTGCTTGAGCGACGAAACTTCCGGAAACCTTTTTTATATGAGTTCGTTTTACAGTTCCAACGATTATCGTGGATATGCGACCTCGGTGACTAACATGTACGTCATGAAATTTATAGTAGCCTCCATGGAAACATACTACGGCAGGGTGGCGGAACATTATCAAAGATATATGTCGAAGGCAATTTCGTTGCGCGCAACGCCATATCGCGAGCTCATAAAAAAGCTCGCCGAGCTTTCGAAGCCTTACGATAAAATCAATCAGGCGACTATTTATTTATATGCGATACTCAATTCCGAGACCAACCCCGTCGTTTTCCAGGTAATTCCTGATTTTGAAAAGTTCTATTACCATCACGCATATTCGAAGATGAAGATGAACGCAGGGCTCATCAGGCTGATACTTCGCGAAAAGACCGCAGCCGGGATAAAAACTCCCGCCAATATCGAAAGCATATCTTCGATACCCGAGCTCAAGGCGCATCCGGAGCTTTTCAACGATTACTTTTCGGAATCGAAGCTCAGGGTGATCGAAAGTCCGACCGGCGAAGTGATCATATACAGCGTCGGGACGGACGGAAAGGACGACGGCGGAAAATTTACGAGGGCTGAAAATCCCCAGTCCGCTAAGGCATATAGAGTAAATCCGGGAAGCTTTGCCGATATAGACTGTCAGGACATCAAATTATAAATCACCATATAATACTTGATTTAGAAGTAATTTTTGATATAATGGGTATGCCCGGCGGGGGTTCGTCGGGCATACTTTATAAGAACCCGTTTACAGGCTTTTACTGGGTAATGTGCACGGGTTCTTGAAAGGCCCCGGCGGGCTCGCCGGTTCAGACTCGATTTTTTTACCATGAGGCTTTTTACGCATGATCGAAAAGAAAGTATATTCAATATCGCTCGGTTCCTCGTCGAGAGACCACCGGGCCAGGATCGATATTCTGGGGCAGCGCATATATATCGAGCGCATCGGTGCCGACGGCGACGTCGAAAAAGCGTGCGCGCTCATGGAAAAATACGATGGAGTCGCCGACGCGATAGGCCTCGGCGGGATCGATTTTTATCTTTCGATAAAAGGTGATAAATACCCGCTTCGCGACGCATTCAAAGTCGCCTCCCGCGCGAAGAAGACCCCCGTGGTCGACGGGTCGGGCCTTAAGAACGCCTCGGAAGGGAAGATCCCGGCCCTGATGATCGAAAAATTCAAGCTGGTGCCTGAAAAAACGAGAGTTTTCTTCGTATGCGCCCTGAACCGCTCTCTTCTGGCGGAAAGCATGGAAGTCGCCGGGTTCGATATGATTTTTGGCGATTTCATGGTGGCGACGAAGCTGGCTCTTCCCGTAAGAAGCCTCGCGGCCGGAAAGGCGTGGGCCAGATTCGCCGTGCCCCTTGCGACGGCGCTTCTTCCGTACAGGTACCTGTATCCCGTCGGCCGCGATCAGAACGAGCGAAAAGAGCGGTTCGGCGAATATTTCAGATGGGCCGACATCATAGCCGGCGATTTCAATTATATCAACAGGCACGCGCCCGTCGATCTCTCCGGAAAGATCATCCTTACCACGAGCGTCACTGCGGATAACATCGCCAGATTGAAATCGCGCGGCATCTCAGGGCTCGTCACCGCTTACCCGCCGATAGGCGGAAGGGCTTTCGGCGCGAACGTTATGGAAGCGGTGCTCGTCGCCGTATCTGGCCGTAAAAAAAAGCTTTTCCCCGGAGAGTACGCTGAAATCATGTCGAAAGCCGGTATCGGCCCGCATTTCGAAACGATACGCGCGTCGGAACGCGAGACGAACAACTCGCCTTGCGGCGCGCAAGCCGCTCATTCTCCCGACTTGGCCGTGGAAGACGAGCCGCGCGATGAATAAGACCCGCGCTTTTTTCAATACTCCGCGGGGGCTCGGTTTGGCTCTGTCGGCGTCCACCGCGGCCTATTTCATTCCCGGCCTCCTGTACAGGCTGATGCCCTTCAATTTATGGGCGGCCGTCACGACAATTATTTTCGCCGCAATATTCGTTTTTTATTATATTTTGTCGATGCGTTACGGCGTCGTAATGTTCTCCACCGACAAATTCAGCTTCACCCGCGCGGCCGGATATTTGTTTTTCATATTCGGGCTCTGCTTCCTTTTCTACGGGCCGGCCGAAAAATTTTTCGAGGTAAAGAATATCAAAAATATTGAATATTCGATATTTATGTATATAGACCTGCTGTCCAAAAAACTTCTTCAGGCCGGCGGCGATATCCCGAAATTCGCCCTTTCGGCGGCGGGATTCGTGACGGGGGCGATTCTTCCGATCTTCGAGGAACTGTTTTTCCGGGGATACGTCCAGAGGGAGATGAAAAAATACTTCACCATTTCGCTGGCCGTCATGATCCCGTCGGCGCTGGTAGGCCTTCGGCATCTGGCGCTTTTTTTCATGGTCCTTCCGTTTTTTTACTGGCCTTCATTTTTCATGTGCACGGCCGCGTTCGCGTCCTTCTGCATTTTCGGATATATTTACGAACTCGAGGAAGACATCGCCTATCCCGTGGCGGCCCACCTGGCGGGAAATCTGTCGTTCATGGCGTGCCTGGGGATATTCGCGGGTTAATGGAAAGGCTTTCGGATGGATTTGATAAAAAAACTTCATAAACTGGAATTCGATTTCAGGCTCCAGATAACGGTCGTGATAACGGCGTGCGCCCTCGTTTCGCCGATGTTTTCAGATGACAGGACTTATTACCACATGGGATTATTGACCTCCGGCGAGAAAAGGGCCGTATTCATGGTGATCGGGATCGTCTGCGCGCTCACGACGCTCCTTCGCATATGGGGGACGTCTTACGTGACGTCGCGCCCGGTCATGGCCAAAAACGTCGTATCCGAAAGGCTTATAACCGACGGCCCGTACGCGTTCGTGAGAAACCCCCTTTATCTTTCGGACATTCTCGGCGGCGCAGCGGTCGGCGTAGCCCTTCCGCCCGGGGGTTTTCTGATAATATCCATCGGCCTGATCGTTCACAGCTATTTTCTGGCAAGGTACGAAGAAAAGAATTTCATCGAATCCATCGGCGCTTCATATGTTGAATATAAAAATTCCGTCGGGCGTTTCATACCCAGGCTGAGTTCCTTCCGGGCGCGCCCGGGTGATGGCATTTCAGTTGAAAAGCGCGCGCCCGATTATCGGGACGGATTTCTGTCTGGAATGTATTTTTTCGCGATTTCGGCCAGCTTCATCGTTTCATCGATGATCGGCGGGACTCACAGAGAAATGGATTTTTGGGTATATATCATCTCCCTTTCACTGTTGACGGTTTGGGGAATATTTTTCGTCATGTATTTTCATCCCAGACATTTTGGAGGCAGGTGAACTTTAAATATGGATCTCATAATGCTCGCCGGTGGCGAGGCCGGTTCCCGGCTGGCGTCGTATTCCGAAAAAGGTCTCAAGGCGCTCATTCGTTTCGGCAAAGAATATATGGTGAACCTGACGCTTGAAAATTTCAGGAAATCGAAAATGATCAAAAGGATCTATGTCGTTGGAAATCCAGTTTTGAAGGATTTCCTGAAGGAAGGGACGTTCGACGAATTCGTCGAGGAAAAAGGCGAAGTCATTGAAAACGTTCTGAAGGCCCTGTCGGGTCCTAAAATCGACCGGTCTAAAAAAGTCCTGGTTTCTGCCTGCGACATACCGATGGTCCCGCCGGGGGCGATAGATAATTTCTCGGGTTTTTGCATCAACTCTCATTACGAGGCCATATACCCG
>Ga0079303_10000190_pt1 | contig 13930 bp, 13 predicted proteins | sample Methanogen_OWC_FD_77073 | JGI IMG/M metagenome (GOLD analysis project Ga0079303, IMG submission 77073) | Enriched soil microbial communities from Old Woman Creek wetland in Ohio, USA - Methanogen_OWC | ecosystem: Environmental > Terrestrial > Soil > Wetlands | place: USA: Ohio | collected...
TCAAAATATTATTGCCCATTTCCTGCTGAGCATAATTATAGACAAAAAGAACATGGTCAAACCTTCCGTCTGCAATTGCTCCGCAAATTATTTTCTCCATATTGTCCTGAGCAGAAGTGGGATATTCAGAACCATGGCAGGAAATCCCGCAGAACCTTACTTTCCCCTCTTCTTTCAGCTGTCTGAACGCATTATGAAATTCTTTGTTTTTCACATCCTCAACTGACATTGGATTCCAAAGCATAAGTCCGTCAAGGTAGCTGGTGTCAAGCCTTTCAAGGCACTTAATGATGCGGTCTTTAATTATTTGGGTGTCATCAGTCTTTTTAATCATCAGTTTTGTATTGATGAATAACGATTTACGATCGAAGTCCTTTATTGCTTTTCCAACCAGAATTTCATTATTCCCGTTACCGTAAAATTCAGCAGTGTCGATAATATTCACCCCTGAATCAATCACTGCTTTAAGAAGATTTTCATTAGTCATAATAGCAGGCCCGCAACCGATATCCGAAACTTTGAAGCCAGTGCGTCCAAGCAAACGATAGTTTGTGATCTTTATCTGGCTTTGACCTGGTCTGCTTTCCAAGGCCGAAAGCGGATAATTACTGATCCCCATTCCTGCTGCCATAAGGCCGAGAGATGACTTTCCAATAAAGTTTCTCCTGTTTAAAGTATTTGATTTCATAGGATCTGATGTCTTTTAATTAACAACATTAATGCAAGTTACGTCATAAAAGACTGAAGTCAAATAAATTTATATCGCCTTTTTATAAATCATGACTCTATAAGTCACCCTAACCTTCTCAGAGGTTATTAAAATTGACTTTGGCATCAGAATAGAGTAATTTTGACACTGAAATCATTAATCCTCAGATGTCCAGCATTATCGAAGGATATAATTACGACATCTTCATCAGCTACCGTCAGAAAGACAACAAACATGATGGCTGGGTAACTGAATTTGTCAATAACCTGAAGGGAGAGCTCGAATCCACTTTCAAGGAAGAAATAAGCGTTTATTTTGACATCAATCCGCATGACGGACTGCTGGAGACACATGATGTTGATGAATCCCTTAAGGACAAGCTCAAATGTCTGGTATTTATACCAATCATTTCCCGAACATATTGTGATCCTAAATCTTTTGCCTGGGAGCATGAGTTCAAGGCGTTTGTTGAGCAGGCTTCGAAGGATCAGTTTGGGTTAAAAATAAAATTGCCCAATGGGAATGTGGCGAGCAGGGTATTGCCTGTCCGAATTCATGATCTCGACGTGTCCGACATCAAACTATGCGAATCCATACTGGAGAGCGTGGTCAGGGGAATTGAGTTCATTTATAAAGAACCAGGTGTAAACAGGCCTCTTCGTGTAAATGAAGACAATCCTCATGATAATCTTAACCATACTATTTACCGCAACCAGGTAAATAAAGTTGCTATGGCAATTAAAGAGGTAATAACAGCCATAGAACCGCAGGAACAAAAACATGAAGCAGTTTTAAAGAGAGCTATCAAACCAGTATCTGCCCTGAGAAAAAAACATAAAGTCAGGATTTTTGCAGTATCAATTATTGCTTTAGTCCTGATACTCTCTGGTTTGTACTTTATTCCAAATCTGTTTAAATCTGATGAGCAGACAATAAAATCAATTGCCGTGTTGCCCTTTAAGCTGCTTAGCAATGAACCTGATGAGCAATATCTGGCTGATGGAATGATGGAAGCAATTACACTGCATCTTTCAAAAATTCGGGATTTGCGGGTGATGTCCAGAACATCCGTTGAACAATACAGGGAAACTACCAAAACAATTCATGCCATCGGACAGGAACTTAATGTGGAATATCTGATTGAAGGCAGCTTTCAAAAATTTGGCGATAATACCAGGCTGATTGTACAGTTGATTAAAGCGAGAGAGGAGAGCCTGGTGTGGGCAAATGAATATAACAGTAAATGGAACGAGGTTTTCTCAGTGCAAAGTGAAGTGGCACAAAAAATTGCATCAGAGCTTATGTTTGTCCTGACTCCCGAGGAAAAAGAAAAAATGGCTGAAAAGCCAACGGAAAATATGGAAGCTTATCAGGCCTACTTACGGGGACGATATTATGCAGGACAACCGCACTTTTCAGTTCAGGATTGGACCCGGGCCCTGCAATGCTATCAGGATGCAGTTGATATCGATACAACGTTTGCTCAGGCATATGCTGAACTGGCTCGTGCCCATGCCAGGCTTATTTTTCTGAGGCAGGATCTTTCTGAACAGCGGCTAAAGAAAGCAAATCAAGCGGCTGCGAATGCATTAAGATTAGGATCTGATCAGCCGAGAGTGCATCTGGCACTGGGGTACTATTATTTATATGCATACAGAGATGAGGATCAGGCGCTTAAGCACCTGGAGATCGCTGAAAAAGGCCTTCCAAATGATGTTGACGTATTGGTAGAAAAGGCTGCAATTATTGTGACCAGGGGACGATGGGAGGAATACATTAACCTGCTGGAAAAGGCTAACCAGGTGAGCCCGCAAGATGTTTCCATCATTACTGATCTGGCTGAAGGTTACTGGGTAACACGCCGTTTCAGGAATACTATTGATGCCTGCAACCAGGCCATTACACTTTCCCCCAATAGTTCATGGCCCTATTTGTTTAAAGTGTTTGGGTACTGGAGTTGGAAAGGCCCATGCAAGGAGTCGCGGGACGCGTTAGAACATATCGTAAATACAGATGAATGGTATCTTTTTTCATGGTGGTTCCAGGAAACTGGTGAAGGTAATTATCAGGCAGCACTGCAAATAATGTCCGACACATCAATAATATGGGGCACTAATAATAAAATGTATGCTATCCCCCGAACCATGTTTGATGCGTTCATTTATGATTATCTTGATAAACAGGAACTTGCCCTTATCAATTATAAAGCGGCCATGGAAATTTTAGAAAAAAAAGTCGTTGAAATTCCAAATGATCCCAGGTATCACAGTTCTCTTGGCATCGCCTATGCAGGCCTTGGGAAAAAAGAAGAGGCCATAAATGAGGGGCTTAAGGCCGAAGCCTTGTTGCCAATTTCAAAAGATGCAATGTATGGTTTAGGAATTCTTGGGGATCTTGCCATTATTTATACTATGGTTGGTGAATTTGATCTGGCTATCGCTCAGTTGGATCGGCTTCTTTCCATACCCTCCTGGTTTACTCCTGTCTGGTTAGGCTGGGAGATCCGTTTTGCACCGCTTGAATCTTATCCCGGGTACAAAGAACTGCTGACAAATCACGCAATTCCTGAATAACCTGAATAGTCTGAAATACTATGCACGGGTAACCGCATAGAACTGACCACCAAAAACCTTCGTGAAATTCAACTATTAACGAGAAAAAGCCCGGATGACATTTTACTTCACACCGGGGTTACTGAAGGTCGTGGTTGAAATTGGTTTATTTTAAAACAGATTCTCACCAAGTCAATTGATAAAAATTTCTCTGTACGATTGTCAACCCGGTTGCTTTGAGAAAGAATATCTCTAAATTAAGAATGAGCCGTGATGGGTTTTTATATTTTCTTTTCAAGGAGATGGTCAATGCTGAATTTACCTGAACCATGGGCCGCAATGAACAAAAACAGGAAGCAATAAATTATCGCCAGTTCGCCTCCATTCAACAGGGGAAGCAAGGCATGACTCGCGTGAGCAGTCCAGTATGCATACGCCATTTCTCCGCTGCAAATGAATGCCGCCCAGCGAGTCCAAAGACCGATCATGACCAGAATACCACCAAAGAACTCTATAGGTCCTGCGATAAATACTATATATGATGGGAAAACATGTACGGCATGAGGAACGTCAAACAGTTTTTGTGAACCATGCCACAGAAAAAGGAACCCTGCGATTATCCGGAGAGCAAAAAAAACTTCCATCTCATACCTTGATAATAACATTTTTGCTTTCATCTGATTAAATTACCGGGGTGAACATTGACAGATCGTAAATACCCAATTGTTTCTCAATACCTGCAACCTTTTCAACCATTTTTTCGAATCCGTCCGCACCGAAAAGCTCATGTTCCTTATCCTCGAAATCTTCCCCCAATGCAAAATATTCGTTCCCTGAAACGATTTTTCGTATTGCAGGAAACAGGACTGTATCCTCCCGTGCTTCATGAGGCCGGTACATTATGTTGAAATCACTTAACAGTTTTATCAGCTTCTGACTTGCATCTGCATTTGCAGGCAATTCCATTTTTCCAAAATGTAATATCTGGTCTGTTAAGATTCGTCCCGCCTTGTGTTGTTTACGTAACACCTGCACCAACTCGGTTAATAGGTTGGCTTTCTCGAAACGGGGAAAGAGAAAATCTTCTTCAAGTTTTTCGTGGTAATCTTCAACAAAGGTTCTGATAATCTGTGCAGAATTATTAATTGCTTCCATATCAAAATGTTCATTATTGACCAGACGCGACCTGCAATTATCATAAATAAGCAATATCCGGTTCAACACACCGTGTTCACGCATCAGGTCTTCCGCAGGAGAGACCCCTTCGTCGGCTTCGCGTTTACAGCCAGTGAAAAAACCTATACTGCCAAATCCTGCCAGTGTGCCCAGGATAATACTTCTATTAATGAATTCCCGTCTGTTATTTTTGGACCCCTTAATCGGACCAGGCGAATCATTGTCATAAGTTTTCATAATTTTAGTTTGTCGGACTATCAAATTTCTGAAATAATTCAACCTATGTCAATTAAATTTTAAACTACTGCATTGTTCATGGTTTGGTCCTCAATGCAAAACCGGGATACAAAAAGACAGAAGAAGGGGTTTAGTCATGACGCATTTCTTTATCCTGAGGCCACCAAAAAGGCTGTTGACGGTCAGAATAATGATTGAATCATAGTCAGCCTTCCCCGGCCATACTCATAAATATTCCTTTATATTTGTTGTTTATCAGGTAGACTGAATAAAAATTATTATAAAGCGGAGAATATGGAATACTATTTCAGCAAAACACTTGATGCTTCATTTGATGAAGCTGTAAGGTTAACCACTGAGGCTCTTAAAAGTGAAGGTTTCGGGGTGATTTCTGAAATCAGCATGCATGAAAAACTGAAAGATAAACTGGGGGTTGACTTTAAGAGATACAAGATTCTGGGTGCATGTAACCCGCCTTACGCTTATAAGGCACTGCAGGCCGAAGATAAAATCGGTACTATGCTACCCTGCAATATACTTGTCATTGAACAGGAACAGAATAAAATTGAAATAGCCGCTGTGAATCCTGTAGCGTCAATGCAGGCAATAACAAATCCTGCTTTGGGTGGCATTGCGCTCGAAGTGACCAATAAACTGAAAAACGTAATCGACAGCTTATAGTATACAGTCAGGAAGCCTTGGCACCGTGCCGGAATTTCCACTTCAGAAAGCCTTGTTCTGCATTTGTTGATTTTCCAGTTTTTCAATAGCAGACCTATATTTCTCGTGAACCATCTTCTGATCTAATCTCCCGAATTCCGCAAGCAGAGCCTGGTCTTCCTCATCGGAGAAGTAAGTTCTGGATGCGGGGTAAAATCTCTGCTCTTCTTTTTCTATGTGTTTGGGGAAAAATTCAATAATGGTTTTGAGGTTGTTGGCAATAATGATTAAGGCAATATGATCACCCGCGCGGTAACGGTCATTGGCGCTGACTATTAATTCAGTAGTCTGGCGCACTAAAACATGCTCATCGATCAATTCATTCATTGTCCGCCGATCATCGGCAGATAACGGTTTTTGCTTCAGTTCCCGGAAAAGTATGTCTTCCTCTTTGCCATGATGAGTTCTATCGACATATACCCGTATGAAATCAACGGCAAAATCTACAAAAACCGGATCTACCTCGTGTTTAAATTCTATTTTGAATATGGCGGTTTTTATGACGGAAAGCATCCGCTCAATAAGACGGTGCTCTATCATAAGTGGTCCATTTGCATTCATTTTTTATACTCCTAACTTTTACTTTAATCAAAATTCGAATACCAAGGTAATATAAAATCAAATTTCCGGTCTAATAAAGCAGCATTTAAGGTGGTGATCCTGAAACAAATTTTACCATCAGGGATTAAAACAGGCTTTTATAAACTCTCTGTCCATCTATTCATATAGTCTGTTCATCACTTAAACAACCAGGTTCATAAAAAGCTTATTGGTTGATATTTAGTTATTTATGATATTAGGGTTTATTTATGTTCAGAAGTATCACTAAAACTGAAACATATGAAAGCATTTAAGCTGGTTGGTTGGATTGCTTTTAGTTTGGGAATACTGTTACTCATTTTAGGCACATTACAGGCAGTTTTTGGCAAAGCTCTTGTCAATTTTCTTGCCGGCGCATCAGATTTTTTACTTATAGTAATTGCCTCTTTCATTGTTACATCTACGATACTTGTTTGCCTTTTCAATTGTCTGGGTGAAAAGGAACAATACGATATTGAAAAGGGGAAGTAATAAGTCCTGGGATTTGTTTTCAGTTTCCTCTACCAAGGGATAAGTTATCGTCCCCTTTTCTTACACATATAAATGAAGTCAGGCTTCCGGTCTTGCCTGGCGAAGTTCCTTATATAAATTCGCCGTGCCAATAAGGTCAACCGGAAAAAATAGTACATTTCCGAAAATTTTTGGTAGCGTCATGGGGGTAAAATTTTCTTCAGTCTCAAATAGAGGCTTTATACGTTATTATTGATCTGTATGTGGAAAATCCGGATTTACACCTTCCTGACAGTTTTAGCTTTTGGCTTCCTGTATCTTGTCACAGGAATATTGGTAATTATAGGATTGCCTTTTGTCTTTTTAAAACTGAAAAGGGCAGTCCGGTTTTTTATGCGTATTTGGGCAAAATCAGCATTTCTGATTATTGGCAAGAAATTGCATGTTGAGGGTCTGGATAATATAAAGAAAAATGGAAAGTATATCCTGATAGCCAATCATTCAAGCCTTTTTGACATTCTGGCCATTATCTCCTTTGCCCCCGGAGTTGCATGGTTCGGGAATGCCCGGCTGTTGAAGATCCCGATCTTCAGGCAGGTCCTGAAAATGACAGATTATGTTCCCATGACAAGAGCAAGTATTAAAAATACCAAAGAAATGCTTGACCGGCTGATCGAAAAATCGGAAGGTCATACAATTGCCATATTTCCAGAGGGAACCAGGACGCAGGATGGTAAAATAAATGATTTCTTCAGGGGATTTATACATGTGCTCAGGGCATCGGAAATCAATGTTCTGCCTGTGACACTTAACGGTTTTTTTGTACTTAAACCCAAAAACAGGTTTTATATAAACTTCAGCTCAAGGATCAGCGTGATCATTCATGAGCCTCTTGAAAGAGAAGCACTGATTGAAAAGAGCGATGCGGAAATTATCGCTGTTGTTAAAAACATAATTGAGTCATCATTGGAATTTTTACAGAAACCCGGAAATTCAAAAACTGATTAAACAGCGCATCCCTGAGGGGAATTACTTTTTCAAAACCAGTCAGATATAAAAGACGCTCTCGGTATGGAGCCACAGGCTAAAAGATATATAGCATTTTTCGATCTTGATAAAACCCTTTTGAGCATCAATAGCGGATCAGCTTTAGTCCGCGAGGCATACAGGAGAGGATTAATGAGCACTTCAGATCTCGTGAATGCAATATATCTCTCCTTTTTATACAAATTCCATTTAAGAGACACAGACCTTATTGTTGCCGGTATGGGAAGATGGCTGAAAGGAGTAGCTGTTGAAGACCTGAAAGTGTTATCTGAACATGTTGTAAATAAGCATCTTATCGATGCAATCAGGCCTGAAATATTTTCTGAAATCAATTTTCACAGAAAAAATTGCGCGGAGATAGTTATTCTCTCTTCCGCTATTTTTCAGATATGCAGCCCTTTAGGAACTTATATCGGTGCAGACAACGTCATATGCACAGTGATGGAATCAGCCGATGGTGTTTTCAAAGGTTCTGCTGAAAACAAATTCTGCCTTGAAGATGAAAAAAAGGTACGCCTCATGGAGTATTGTGAAATGAGAAATTACCGCCTTGATGAAGCTTTTTACTATGGTGATTCAATTTCTGATTTATCGGCGCTTGAGGTTGTTGGTCATCCGGTGTGTGTCAGGCCCGACAGAAAGCTTTTCCGGATTGCCAATGAAAAGGGCTGGAGAATAATCTTACATTTACCATGACTTTTTAAAGATCACAATGAAAGTCCATATAGTCTCTGAAACTCAATATGTGGCCAGGGCAACAGGTGTTCACACTGCTTTTGTTCATCATGTCGGTATGCTAAAGGGTAAAAATGATGTCGAAGTAGTTGTAAACGAGGAAGGTACAGGCGATGTATTTCACAGTCACACCTATTTCCTTTATTACTTCTGGAAGGGAAGAAAATATAAGGGAAAAAGAGTTTTTACGGCACATGTAATCCCGGATTCTATAAAAGGCTCACTGCCTGCATGGCGGCTGCTGATGCCCCTTGTCAGGTGGGGACTGAAAAGGGCATATTCTTATGCAGATATATGTATAGCCATTTCCCCCGCAGTTGAAGATGCAATTATTAAAACAGGGGCAAAAACAAAAATAGTAAATATCAATAATCCAATTATTACAGAAATCTGGAAACGCACCGAAGAAAAACGTTTGAAAGGCCGTCAGATGCTTGGACTTTCAGAGAGTGATTTTGTAGTGTTGGGTGTTGGTCAGTTAATCGGCAGGAAGGGAGTAGAGGATTTTCTTGAAATTGCCGAATCAGTTCCCGAGGCAAAATTCGTGTGGGTTGGCGGACGGCCTTTCGGGTTCCTGACCGAAGGCAGGCAGAGGATTAATGAAAGATTTAAAGAATCAGGAGAAAAAATCACTTATCCCGGTGAACTTGGCCTGGAAGAGATGCCGTTCGTTTATGCAGCTGGAGATCTGATGCTTTTCACTTCATATCAGGAGAACAGTCCGCTGGCTCCCCTGGAAGCCGCTGCCAGCGGCATGCCGGTGATATACAGAGACCTGGAAGAGTATAAGCTCCTGTACAAAAATCCTTATCTGAAAGCTAGCGATAACGCCGAATTCATAAGACTGACAAAAAGGATGATGCATGACAAGGAATTTTACAATGAAGGCTTAAAAATCTCGGAACAAATTCTGATGCAATTTGATGAAAACCATATAAGGGAAGAGCTTATTAACCTTTACAGAACATTAATAGGTAATTAGATGCCAGCAATATTATCACGGTTTGAAAATGAAAGAATACTCTTTCTTCCTGTTCTCCGGAGCCGGTATTTTTATTTGGGGCTCTTAGCACTAATCTTAGGCAATGAATTAAATTTCGTTTCTCAAACCTATCTATATGACAGCATAAGTGAAGGGAAAACATTGCCTGAGCTTTCCGATATGATACTTGACAACCTTCCTGTCTTCAATGTTTCACTCCTCTATGACCTTTTCAGTGCTGTCACAGTAATTATCGTCATTATATATATCATTCATAGAAAGGATTACAGGAGTATCCCGTTTTTTTTAGTGATGATTGGGATACTGGAATTACTGAGGGGTATCTTTATTGTTTTGACCCCCCTGGGTAATCCTCCATTGTTCGACGGAACAAACTCAATATTTAACGGATTTTCAAAATATGAACTCGGTGTATACCCATCCGGACACACCGGATGTGCCTTCTTATATTTTCTTATGGTGAAGGACAAATGGTACAGGTGGATCATTTTCTTTTGCCTTGTTATAGTAATTGTTTCATTGTTTTTTGCACATGCACATTACAGCATAGATATCCTGTCGGGACTCATATTCGCATATGCCATAAATTCTTTCGGTAACAAACATCTAAAAATGTTTATACTGGACAGTAAGTGACAAAGCCCGGCAAATAGCCTCAAACATCCTCTCCGGACATTATCCCAACCCATTATCCCGGGTTTTTTGCTGACTTAATAAGGTGGAATTTTGTAACCATTTTGGCAAAACTGACGTTTAATAGTCTGCAATACAATCTACCTGAGGAAAGGGAATCTCAAATTCATGAAGAGAGGGGTTCTGTATATTATTATTGTTCTGTTGTCATATGACCTTACCGGGCAGAATTGTTCCATTATTTCAAAGGCTAATAATATTACGCCGGATAAATTATGTTCTCCTGTAACTGCAGTCTGGGATGTCAGCTATACCGGCGTAAATGACGGAGGCTTTCCTGTAGGTATCAGGTTTGACTGGAACAACGGCACAGTTGTGACTGTTCCGGCTACCCGGATAGGTCCCGGGATTTTTCAGGCAACAGCAACCAATGTCTATACGTCAGCAGGGAATATCTGCAATTACCACCCTCAGGCGACCCTGATAGTTAATGGAGTTCCCTGTACTTCCTCTTCCCAGGAACAGATTGTGACTGTATGGGATGATGACGATCACAATGGCGGACATATGCACATCAACCCTTTGGTTTATCCTGTGTGCTTCGGTAACAGTGCCAATGTCCGTTTTCAGGACCTGACACAGTTCAACTGCGTTCCGCCCCAGGAATTGGATAATCCGAATGTTTATACACGATGGATACAGTGGATCTACGGAACCGACAACACCATGACCGGTGCTCCTGTCACCGTAGGAGGCAGATCAAGAACATTCCCCTTTACCGGTAATATTATCACTCTCCCAGGTCCGGTCACAGGCTCAGGTGTGTGGTCTGATGTCATTTATGTAGCTGATGATAAATTAATCGGTCAGTATTTTGAGGTTACCCTGCGCAACTGGAACTACTGCAATCCTTATGATGACCCTAACATCCCCGGCGGGCCGCGAGACCGTCAGAACGGAGACCATCCGCCTGTTGTAACCACTGCAATTATCCTGATAGTACCTTATCCAGATGCAACGATTACACCTGTAGATACGTTATGTGCGAATGATCCTGCCATTACTCTTACCGCTCATGATCCGGGAGGCACTTGGTCGGGCAGCGGTGTTTCAGGAAATATTTTTGATCCGGCAGTTGCCGGCCCTGGCAATCACAGGGTGAGATATGAAATCGTCAACCGGGATGGGTGCCGTGATGCAGATGAAACTATAATAACGGTTGCACCTGTACCTGATGCAACAATACTTTCTGAAGGGCTCGTATGCTCCTCTGATCCGGCAATAACGCTGCAGGCACGGGATCCGGGCGGGGTGTGGTCAGGACCAGGTGTGACAGGAAACATTTTCAGTCCTGCTCTTGCAGGAACAGGGAATCATATTATTACATATTCCATCACTGCTGCAAACGGATGCAGCGATTCCGATGAAGCAGTTATTACAGTAGCTACCCCCGACGCGACAATAACGCCTGTCGACACACTCTGTGAAGACAGTCCGGCAGTAAACCTTGTTGCCCGTGACCTGGGCGGTATCTGGTCAGGCCCCGGCGTTGTGGGAAACCAGTTTGTGCCGGCCCTTGCCGGAGCGGGTGATCATCTGATCAGGTATGACATACTGAATACCGACTGCAATGCTTCCGATACCGCAATCATAACTGTCATGGCCCTTCCGGCCATAATTATTGAAGATCCCGGGACACTTTTTCTCAATGGTCCGCCAGTGACCCTGGTTGCTTATCCCACAGGCGGCACATGGTCAGGAACTGGAGTGGCGGGCAATATTTTCGATCCGGGCATGGCAGGTATTGGCACTCATTTCATAACGTATGAACTGCCTCCTTTCAGTTGGGGTTGTGCTGCAAGTGAGACCATACAGATTCAGGTGATAATGCCACCCCTTCCCGAGGCTGACTTTGAGCCGGATACTGCCGGATGCGCGCCCCTTACAGTGCATTTTGAAAATAAAAGCATTCATGGCGAAAATTACACATGGGATTTTGGAGACGGACAGTATTCGGGCGAAGAAAACCCAATTCACACGTATTATGTAGAGGGGAATTATGCAGTCAAACTGACAGTTTCCAATCTTGCCGGTCAGTCAATTCATAATGGCATAATCACCGTCTATCAGAATCCTTCCGCAATTTTTGATGCCTACCCTACCAATGTGACTAATAATGAACAGATTGTAATCTTTTACAGCTATTCATATTTCGCTGAAAACTACCTCTGGAATTTTGGAGATGGAAAGACCTCCAATGAAGAAAATCCTTATCACAAATATGAATACCCCGGAGCCTACACTGTTTCACTTAATGTTTCCACCAGCGACGGTTGTACTGATTCTGCTTCGCTCGATACACCGGTAGTGGTCGAGTGGAAAACCGGAAATATAAGCTTCCCCAATGTGTTCAAGTGGAATGAAAGCGGTCCCACTGGCGGACAATGGAAGGAAGGGGTCTATGACGAAATGGATTTTGTTTTCAGGCCTTTTTTCGAGAATGTGATCGAATACAGGCTTCAGATCTTTACCAGATGGGGAGTTCTGATCTATGAAAGCAATGATCTGTCGAAAGGATGGGATGGATATTATAAAGATGGTAATCTTGCGTTGCAGGGCGTTTACGTGTGGAAAGCAAGCGGCAGGTACGCAGACGGCGAGTATTTTGACAAGGTGGGAGATGTGACATTTTTACACTGAGATCCCCAAATCCCAGCTGATTCTCCGCGACTTTATGTTACCGGAGATACAAAAATCAATTTTAACTTTTATATTTACGGCCGTTAAATTCAAAAGAGTTTATAATAACCTGATAATCTGAATTAAGATGAAAATTAAGGGAATAGCTATAATTGCAGCCATGCTGGTTGCATCTGCTTTTATCGGCACAAATCTCAATGCCCAGGTGGGGCGAAATGATGTGATAACGGCCTATAATGAAGGGGCCAAAGCAATGCAGACTGATACCAAAGCTGCAATCGACGCCTTTGAAAAGGTGGTCACTCTTTCCGACCAGGTCGGCGAGGATGCTGCTGACCTCCGGCAAAAAGCCGTGGAAGTGTTGCCGGGGTTATACTGTAAGGTTGCCGCTGTTGCCATCAGCGAAAAAAAGCCGGCTGCGGAAATAATCAGGGCTTCAAAGACAGCCCTGAGTGCATCTGAAAAATATAACAGTGCACCGAATAAGGAAAAAGCCCGGAAGCTCCTGGCACAGGGTTATAATGCAATGGGGGCCGATTTCTTTTCGAAGAATGATTATGAAAATGCTATCCGGGCATTCGACAGCCTTCTGGTGGTCAATCCCGACTATCTCAACGCATATTATAACAAGGCGTTGATTTATATAAAGCAGGATAATGCCGATGCCTTCGAGGGGACAATCGATTTATATCTTGGAAAGCTTAAAAGCATCAATGATACAGTTAAAATTCAAAAAGCCTCTGTGACGGCGCTTGAGTATTTTCGTTCTGCCGGATCGAAGGCAAACCAGGCTAACAAGCTTGATGATGCGCTGGCGCTGCTGAATAAAGCGGCAAAATACGGGAACGACAAGGATCTTTTCTACTATTTTGCGGATGTCTACAACAAACAGAAGAATTTCGACATGGGAGCAGAATATGCCCAAAAGGGACTGGATCTCGAGACCGGCGCAGCCGAAGCCAAGGCGAAGTTTTACTATCAGCTGGCCGTTGCCCAGGCGGGAAAAGGACAAACTGCCGAAGCCTGTGCGTCATTTAAGAATGCCATGTACGGGCCTTTTGCCGAAGCATCAAAAGCCCAAAGGACAAATCTTAAATGTAATTAGCGGAGCGTTCCGCCCGGTTTCATTACAACACCGATTTTTTTCCTGCCGTCAATTTTTATCACCAGCGGCTCCGGGAATCTGACATGCCTTACATAATGATCCTCTAACACAGGTTCATGAGCTGAAAGGAAGTCAAAATCAATAAAGCCGTCGCCGATAAAGGGATTGACTGTAAAATATCCGACCCTGAAGGCTGTCAGGTTCTGGAAAAAGTGCGTTCCCTGGCTCGGATCAACGCGGTAATTTTCAAGTCCTGATTCGAT
>Ga0079303_10000191_pt1 | contig 13929 bp, 19 predicted proteins | sample Methanogen_OWC_FD_77073 | JGI IMG/M metagenome (GOLD analysis project Ga0079303, IMG submission 77073) | Enriched soil microbial communities from Old Woman Creek wetland in Ohio, USA - Methanogen_OWC | ecosystem: Environmental > Terrestrial > Soil > Wetlands | place: USA: Ohio | collected...
TTCAAAAAGTCGGAGTCACTACGACAAGCAACGGTGCAGGGTCTTGGACAGCTTACATCCCCACGACCGCAGGGAGCATCCAACGCCGGGGCTGGTACGGCCCGCGCCTCTCCGCACTCGCGGCAACCAGCGTCACTGTCGGCCAGTTGACTGAAGCTGCCGCCACGGCGCAGATTGATGTCTCCAACGAGAACTTCCTTTACACAACCAACCAAGGGGCGACGACACCGCTCGTTGTGGAAGTTTCTGCCTCGCTGAGCGGTCCTCTGGCGATCAGCGGTCTGGCCGCAGGCTGGAACACCAACCCTTTGAACGCGATCAACATTTACTGGAGCAGCGCCACGTACGCGCTGGAGATTTACATGGTCGCGGTGACGCTCTATTGATTATGCCGATAATCTACAGCAGAAACTTTGCTACTGGGGCGCAGCAGTACTTGGTGCTGAACGGCAACAGCTATGCCAGAACCTTGAGCATTGGCACCAACTGGACGCGCCTGCGCATCGGCCTGCTCTGCAATCTTCAAGCTCCCATCAACAATTCGGCGCTCGCGATTCACACCCCGTCGCTCTGCATCGGCGTTTGCAGCGGGTACGGAAGTGATGTTTCCGTGAAATCTCCGGCCCACTGCTTCGGCTGGGCGTGGACCAACACGCCTGACAATACCACCACCGACTTGGCTTACGCCGCTGGAAGCAGCGGCAACAGTTATTGGAACATGGCGGGCGGCACCATTTACTGCTACTTCAAGTACGAAAACGGCGCGGCCACGCGCAGCACCGTCGGGTCGGTGGATCGCTTTTTGCCGACCAACAACCCGGCGGGCACCGCCCGGCGCGGCATCTTAATTCACGACATCTCCAAAACCGCCAGAGTTTCCGGCAACATCAATCAGGGCGTCACCTGCGGCGCGGTCGCCCACATGTCCTTGGACATCACTTCCAGCGACCTGTACAAAGCGCTGGAAGGCGGGGCCAGCGCTACCAGCCCCGGCACGTATCCCATCATTCAGGGCACCGCTTTGACCGGCCAGCCCATTGGCTATGGCGCGGGCAACCCGCTGGCCTTTAACGAAACGACGTACGGCGGGCTGAACACCGTTTACGTTTACTGGAACCACATCACCATGCCGTTCTGCCTCTACGAAATCGCCGTGTATTTAGTGGGATGATATGCCTTTCACAGCCTCCATAGTCCAACGAGATTTCGTTTTCATCCCAGACAAAATCCTGAAGCTGGGTGGAGCCGCATGGATTCGCAAGCTGCCCGTTTCAACGCAGCCGTGGCAGCGCATTCGCATCGGCCTGCTGTGCGCGGTCACGCCGGACAGCACGAACAGCATTTACGAAACGCTGTTTACACTGGGCATCTGCTCCGGCGCAACTTATCCCGGCGCAAGCGCCAACGCGCTCAACTTTCTCGGCGCGTCCATCATCGGCGCTCCCACAGCGGGGGCAACCCGGACGCTGACCTACACGGCCAGCACGAACGGGCCATACTACAGCACCACAGCCGGTAACTTCTTCGCCAAGACCGAGGGCAGCATCTACTCGCAGGGTGCCGGGTTCAGCCCCGTGGCGGTGCTCAGCACAACCCCTGTCAGCAGCATCTACGTGCGGCGAACCCTGCTCGTGCTCGACATCACCCGCCCCGTAGGCGGAACCGGGGCAACGGCCATGACCATTTATGGCCCGTCCAGCACGCTGGTCCAAACCACCGACTATCGCCCGGATGATCTTCAAACAGCGCTCGACCAGCTTGGCACCCCCACCATCCGGGGACAGGCAATGACTGTGTTGAGCAGCAACTCGACGGTGGTGACCAGCCCGCTGGTCGGCGACTTCGACACAATGGAGATTTTCTGGAGCAACAACAATAATCCTCTGGAAATCAGCGCCATCGGCGCTACGGTGATCTCGCCGCCAATTCTGTACACCGATTCAGGAATTGCCATTGACTCCTTCGAGAGCTATGGCACGACCTCCGGGTCCATTGCTGAGTCAAGCTTTCTGACTGGCGGGTCAGGCTGGAGCGCTCCGGGGTCCATCGCTTACGACCAGAGCTTGGGCTTGTCAGCAAATACCAGCAACTTGGCTGCACAGGTTCAGGGAGCATATCTCGGTACCACGTGTACGCCAGATGAGCCGTTTGAGCAGTACGCCACAGGCACAGTCAATTCCAACGTGACTGTAAGCGCTGGCAGCTTTTGGGGAACCAACGCCACGGTGATCGTGGCCGCCAGCGTGCCTGCTCCGCAAGTTTACACACAGTACGTCGGCACCACCAATCAGCCGGATGAGCCGTTTGAGCAGTATCTTACCGGCACAGTCAACTCCGGGGTAACGGTAAACCAAGGCTCGTACTGGGGGAGCGCAGCCACGAGCATCGTCGTCGTCGGCCTGCCAGCGCCGCAGGTCTACACCCAGTACGTCGGAACCACCTTGTTCCCCTTCGACAGCTTTGAAAGCTACACTGTAAACAACGGCAGCACCACTTACGGCACCACAACGTCTTTTGCAGGCAGCGCGAGCCTGTGGGGCGGCACTGGAACTGTTTACACTAGCGGCTCGGTCGCTTTCGCAGGCACCGTGGACTCCAACGCCTACCCCGTCGTCTACGACACCTACGGGGGCACGCTAAACATCACCCTGTACGGCACGGCGCTGGGTTTGCCTTACGATACATTCGAGCAGTACGGCACCGGGGCTGTCACATCTGGCGTAACCATCAACGCGGGCACTGGCTGGTCCGCAAATGGCTACGTGAACCCATACTCCCTAGCTTAAACTTATGGCATTCATTGTTGAACAATTTACCGGTGATCGCGGGGTCCAGATTGGCGTTGAATCCTTCACCCGGCTCCTGCCGTGGGGAACCAGTTGGAACAAGATTCGCATTGGCTGCCGACTGGCCACGAACGGCAACGCCACGATCCCAACCGGCGGCATGAACTTTCCCACTTTTGGCATCTGCACCGGGCCGGAAGCTTACGACTCCAGTGTCACTGTAGACGCGATCTACTGGAATCCGCTGAACAACCAGCAGGCTGTTTACAGTGGGTCGGCACCCAATAACTTTTACGACTACAACGGCAGTTCAAACAACGAGACGTTCTACCAGAAAATCGGTACCGCCGTGAGTTACCTTGGCAATTACACCGGAATGCGTGCCTGCTGGTCGGCCAACCCCACGGCGCTTCTTTCTCCGTGGATGTTCGACATCGTTAAAAGCAGCGCCACACAGGTTACGATGACGGCTTGGATGCCAAACAATACGCAGGTTCTCGTCAACTGCACGCGCAGCAATTTTTTGGCGATGATGGAGAACGAGTCTGGACCGGCCAACGTAAGCGCTTCCGCTGGGCTTTTACTGACGCTAGGGCGTCAAGTCAAAGACTGGGATTCTGTCTTTTTCCATTGGGGCCGGGCCGTGCCCACGACCACTTTCAACGACATGGCCGCCGTGCGCTTTTATTGATATGGCATTCATCGTTGAACAGTACGCCAGCGACAGGGCTATCCAGATTGGCCGGGAACAGCTTTTCAGAAAGTTTTCCTTCGGCACAAACTGGCAGCGTATCCGCATCGGCATACGGGCTGCCATGACCGCCCCGGCAACCGCCTCTATCGGCGGCTTCTTCAACGGTCCAATCCTTGCGCTGTGTACAGGACCGATTGGACCTTTCAGCCCGGCAACGGTCGATTGCATTTTCAACAACTTTTGGGGCGGACAAGGCATGACCCTCGCCGGGTCCGCGCCCAACCAGTACTACGATCTCGGCTCAACCGGCTGGACCCACGTCAGCTACCAAAAAGTGGGAGGCACGCAGAGCAACAGCACCGGCTTCGGCTTTGGGCGCACCTGTATTTCCGCCAGCCCCAGTGCGCTGCGGTCTTTTTTCGCTTTTGACGTTACCAAAGGCACGATTGGCGCAACCAGCTACACCGCCAACTGGTACTACCAAGTCAACACGCAGGCCACGGTCGATTTCACGCGCAACGCCTTCCTTGCCGCCATGACCACGGAGGGCACGCCCGCAAACACCACGAACACCAGCCAAGCCGCTTACTGCGGCCTGCGCACGGTCAAGGACTGGGACACGATGATGATTGCCAGTTGGCGGAGCGTCCCAACAATCACGATTTTTGACATGGCGGTCGTGCGCTACTCTTGATATGGCGAGCATAGTTGAAAACATCATCGGAGACAAAGCCATCCAGCTTGGCAACGAAGAATTCGTGCGCAAGCTAAGCTTCGGCGGCGGCTGGAACGCCTGCCGCGTTGGCCTGCTGATGCGCATATTTGGCGACACCACCGTCACCAACTGCCGCTTTCAAATCGGCTTCAACTACGGCGATCAGGACACCTTCATGTCCAATAACTGCGCCGGGTACGTTGGCGTGAAGTACGCCTACAACGCGAGCTTCACGTACGAAAGCGCCAACAAGCGCTACAATCTTGGGTCCAACTATGTAAACAGCCACGTGCAAAAGCAGGGCAGCGCCATCAGCGATTCTTTATACGCTGGCACCACAGCGCAGATGTACGGGGCTGCCGCAACCTCTCCGGCTCCGCACATGTGGCTTTTGGCCGCCTCTCGCACAACCTCAACGACGTACACGCTTCAAGGCACCTACGTCACCGCCGCTAATCTGGCCTACTCACCAACAACCGGCGACCTGCTGGCTGTGATGGAAAATGAATCAGCACTCAGCACCAACTTTACCACCGCTGGCATTTCTAAAGTGAGCACCGGCTCGCTACCTACCAGCATGGACACCCTCAGCATCTACTGGAACCACAACATCCCGGTGGTTGAGATTTACGCCATCTGCGTCGTGGCCTACTATTGATATGGCAACCATCGTTGAAAACATCGTCGGCGACAAGGCGCTCCAGTTCTCGCAGCCGGAGGAATTTGCCCGCAAGCTGAGCTTTGGCAACAAGTGGAATGCCCTGCGGATCGGCGTGCTGTGGCGCGTCAACGACTCAGTAACCATTGCCAGCCGATGCCGCTTTCAGTTGGGCCTCTGCAACGGCGACACCAACACCTTCGCCTCCAGCACGTGTTCTGGGTACATCGGTGTGGTTCCCGGCTTTCTGACCAGCGCCATCACCTACACCTACGATGCACCGAACACAGCGTATACAACCAACGCTTACTGGTACGGCTACACTACCAAAGTCGGTGCCTCGGTAAGCGACGGCCTTTACGCCGGATTCACCGGCAACCAGTACTTTGCCGCCAGCACCAGCACCGGGCCGCGCATCAATGGGATGACGATTTACCGGAACAGCGCGACCTCCTACACCCTTTACTACCACTACTGCACGCTGGCCCAATTCAATTTCATTGCGCCGAGGCACTTCGAGCTTCAGTCGTTTATGGAGGATGAAAGCCTTTCCGGCTGGGCCGCCAACTACATCAGCACCGCAACCAATCCGGCGCTGACCAGCTTGTCGACCAGCCTCTCCAGCCTCGATACAGTCAGCATCTACTGGAACAAACTCAATTTGCTGGAAATCAGCGCCCTTGCGGTAAGCCGCTTTTACTAGCCTTTTTCCGGCATCCTGCCACGTTAGTTAGGCAGTTGGAACAACCGCGCATATTTGAAAGCCCGGCCATGAAGGCGCTGGTTCAACTGGCGCAAAAAGTCGGGCCGTCAGATGTCCCTGTGCTCATTGCTGGTGAAACCGGCGCTGGCAAAGAAGTCATCGCCGAGCTAATTCACCAAAACAGTGGGCGCACGGGCAAGCCAATGGTTTGCATCAACTGCGCCGGGCTGCCCGCCGAACTGATTGAGAGCGAGCTTTTCGGGTCCAGCAAAGGATCATTCACCGGGAGCAACATGGACCGGATCGGGCTGTTCAAGGCCGCCGATCACGGCACCTGCTTCCTCGACGAGCTTTCGGAAATGCCGCTCGATCTCCAGAGCAAGCTGCTCCGCTTTCTGCAAGACAAGCGCATCCGGCGCGTAGGCACGATTGCCTCGGAGCTTGTAGACGTTCGGGTCATCGCCGCCGTCAACCGTGATCCCAAAGCGTGCGTCGACGATAAGCGCCTGCGGGAAGACCTCTATTACCGGCTCAACACCGTCACGATCTGGGTGCCGCCCCTGCGCGAGCGCCAGAAGGACATCATCCCGCTGGCTGACGCTTACCTTGCCTATTACGCCGAGGTATTCAAGCGCCCGGTGCCCGCGCTCACGGATGCTGCCAAAGACTGGCTGCTGGCCTACTCGTGGCCGGGAAACGTGCGCCAGCTTCAGAACGAGATCAACCGGTGCGTCCTCCTGTCGAACAACGGCCACATTGACGCTGGCATTCTCGCCGAACAGCCGATGAGCAAGCCTATGCAAAACACGGCTCCCGTGGGCACCATAGCTGAGGCTGAAATCGAAGTGATCCTGAAGGCGCTGGATAGTTGCGACGGAAACAAGCTGACCGCCGCCAAGAAGCTCGGCATTGGAAGGCAGACGCTTTACAACAAACTTCGCTACTACGGCATCACGACGACAGCAAGCGCCGCACGACCGAAGGAGCGCTCTCCACCCCGTAGCGCCCCCGAAGCGTCGAAAGACGCTCCCGCTCCTGATCCAACTCCCGCTCCCGTCCCTGAACGTACTTCGCCGCCAGTCGTTGAATCGCCCGTTGAATCGTCTGCTGAACCGCTGGGGGGAGGGCTTTTGGACTGAGTTTGCCGCCGACAAGGCCGATCAGCGCGTCGTAGGCCGACTGCATATCGGGCAGGTCCAGAATCTTGTCCACCTGCGCCGGGGTAATGTTGCGCTGGCTGAGCCAGTCGTAGAGCGCCTGAAGCACGTTGTCCGGCTCGTCGCCCCGGTCGAGCGCCTGCTTGAGCGCCAGAAAGGCGGGCGAGAGAATGCCCGTCGGATTGGTGGGACCGGACAGGTCGCTGAATTTGGCGGCAAACGCTTTCATAAAGTGACGAGGCGGCCCGAAGGCCGCCCCGGTATGTTGTTCGTTATGGTGTCGGCGGTGTTGGTGTCGGTATCACCGTCGGCGGGGGCTGTAACTGCTTCGTGATCGCCTGATTGACGACCTCGCGGATGAACACGGCAAGAGCACCAGCTTTTGCCATATCAACCCAGCCCAGATTCGCCGTGGTCAGCTTATCAATCGCCAGCCCAAGGAGAATTCCAATGACTGGCGTGCTGACTGGCAGCACCCACTTGGGAATCTTGGGAACCAGCTTCCATACGCCGGTCACAATGAGCGGCGTCACGGCAGCGATTATCAAGTCCCAGTATTGGCTGACGGTCTGAGGGAGCGGCGCTGGCGTGGGCACCGAATTCGTTTGCGCGAACACGGCGGTCACCGCCAAGCACATCAACCCACAGAACCACAGCCATCTGTGTTTTAGTGTCATATTTTATTGCTCTCGCGGATGCCAGCCGCATGGTTACAGTTAGGGCGCTGACGGCAGAATCAGCCCTTCTGTAACTACGAGAGCTTGGGCCACAGCCCGTAGGGGCAGTCCTCCGTGGCCAGTTTTGCCTTGGTCCAGACGATACACTTGCAGTGGCGGCATTGAAACCACTTATACTGCCCCTTGGGGCAGGTTTTGCAGATGTCCAGCCGGGCGCTGTAGGCGGCGTCCGGGGTAAGCGGATACCCGGCCTCCCGCCACTGCTTGCCCGCCGCGACCAGATGGTTGACGACCTCGATCCATGTCAGCGGAGCCAAATCGCCGTCCGTTGCGCCGCAAGTCGCGCATCCTCCAGTCGAGGGCATCTGGGGCGGCACCGGCATGTCCTCCATGTAGCCGACGCCCAAAATCCCCTCGAATTTCTTCACCGGGCAGCCAAGGGTGCCTTGCAGGACATGGCCTTTGAGACACGCGCCGCGCCAGAACTCGCAGCTTTTGCAAGTCTCCAGCCGGGCATAAAAAACGGTTCGCTCGATCATCCGAAGTAGTTACTGCGTGAACGCTAATACGCTGGTCGACCTGCTGCTGGAGTTGAACATCGTCAACATTCAGGATGTTGACCGTGAGATCAACAAGCTGGCAGCCCGCGTTGCCGACCCCCGCGCCCAGAAATGGTTCCGGCGCGTGCCGCGCTTTTTCCTCATCAACATCGACCGTTTGCTTAAAGAACCCTATGTGGCCAAAGCCGAGCCTCGCGGCATCCGCCAAAGCAAGTATTACGCGGACCCGCGTGGCGGCTGGTTGGGTGGACCCGGACGCGAACCAGAACCCCAGCCCGGCAGCCCGCTGCCCGTGCGCGAGCAGTATGATCCAAAGAAGCAAACGTATACAACGACCCTGCACGAGCCGGTAGTGCAGAAAGACATCCAGCAGTCGTTCACCCCGTTCAAGCCCGCCAAGGCCAAGGCCAAAGAGGTTTTCGGCGGCCCGCCCACCAAGAAGGAGCTTCAGCCGTGGATGACCGCGCCCGGAGCCAAGGAAAAGGAATTCTTCCACTTTGACCCGATTCAAGTGCGGCGGCGCGAGCTTTACGGCAAGCTGGAGGCGCTGGTCAACTACCTCAATTACCAAACCCGGCTAATCCAGCGACCGGACCCGGAAGATGACAAAGCTGCGGCCAACGCGCAGGAAGCCGAAAAGCTGATGCGCCGCCTCGAAACCATGAAGACGGACGACATCGAGGGCTTCCGCGATGTGATGCAGGACGCCGCGAACTTCGTGGGCATCGTCAAAGAGAAACCGTGGTTCTTCACCAAGGACGGCCAGCAAGTCGCGGCGCACAACAACTTGGTGATGCGCAAGGTCGTGTACCCGGAAACGGCGGTTTTGTTCGCCAAGCGCGGCCAGCCGACGCGCACCGGCCAAACCGATCCCAACAACCCGGACCTTTACTTGCCCGTCTGGTGTACCAAGACCCTCTCGTACGCCGAGAATTACACCAACCAAGGGCCGCTCTACTACATCGACAAGGACAACATGCCCTACGTGCTGGCGCACTTCCCCAGCCATCAGGTTTACAACGTCCATGACCGGCCCCTTGAATCCGATCAGGTCAAGGAAATCGCGCCGCTATTCGTGGACCAGAACCGCTTTCCCTCCGAAGAACTGACCCGTGGCTCACAGGCGCTCGCCGCTGAGGTCAGCCGCCTGCGCTCCCAACGTCTACGCCGCCCTGAACGGTAAACGTTAAATTTTACTTGCGCGTATACAGCGTTTATGGTTCTATTGGGCCATGAACGTATTGAACGTGGAAGACATCGAACGGGAACTGCGCAAGCACGCAGCGCGGGCGATCTCTCCCCACGCCAAACGCTGGGTGACGACCGTCGCCCGCAATTACTTCCTCGGCAAGCTGCCGGAGAAGGACGTTCAGGCCAATTTCCGGCCCGTCAGCACCAAGGGCTTCACCCAGCTTGGCCTGCCCAAGACCAAGGACGAGCCGTTCGCCCATCACCCCAAAGAGCTTCCGCACTGGGCCTTTGATGCGCTGAAGCGCGGCGAACACCTGCTGTGGTTCGACCCCATCCAGCCCCGCCGCCGGGAATTCTGGAACGTGCTCGAAGTCATCGTGCTCTGGTTCAACAACTGGAAGCTGACCGACCCCCGGCTGCCGCGCCTCGACCGCATCAGCTTCCCGGTCGCAACCAACGCCGCCGTGCTGTGGTACAAGGACGTTTCCGAGAACATCTGGAACTACGTCACGGACAAGCCCAAGACAATCAAGCGCTACGAGCACGGCTTCTCGTGGGTCAAACTGGTGACCGCGCTTCAGTTCGAGCGGGAAGGCCGCCTGATGAACCACTGCGTCGGCAACGGCAGCTATTACAACGGCTGGCGCATGAGCAACAACCGCGAGTACTACAGCCTGCGCGACAAGTTCAACAAGCCGCACGTCACGCTGGAGGTTTGCTTCGACGGCGGGCACCCGATGACCCGCAAAGGCTGGGTCCAGCAGTGCAAGGGCAATGGCAACCGCAAGCCCGACCGCGAATATCAGCCCTACATCCGCCAGTTCGTCACCGAGATGAAGTGGCCGATTCAGGGAGACGCCAGTCACATCGACATGGCGCAATAAAAAGGCCGGTCAGCGCCAACTGACCGGCCCCAACCAAGCCGCAGCCAAATTACTTCACGTAGCGCAGCGTCGCTGGCGGCGCATTGCGCGTTCCCAGCGCCCCCGTAAGGCCATCACAGACCGCCTGCAAATAAGGCTGGACCACGGATGCCTGAACGTTCGTGCCGTAGCTGTCGTAAACAGCTTCGTAGATCGCCAGCGCACCGTTGATAATGATGACGGCTTCGGGCGTCTTCAGTTGCGCCGCGTTGGAGCTTTCCAGCGCCGCGACCACCTGCTGCGGATCGAGCGTGCTGGAGCCTGCGGCGCTACAGATGACTGGCGTAGCGGCCTTCAAATAGGGCACCGCGTTGGTGTCCTTCATGATGCCGTAGGATGTGCCGGTCTGCACGGCAATCCTCACCAGCGAGGGTGCCAGCGTTTTGCCGGTAGTTCCGCAACCTGTTACGAATCCGGCCAGCGCAAGCGCCAGCCCCAATACTGTCAGTTTCTTTGTCATTTTTCTTTGTGGGTTTTGTGACACCCTAGAGCCAGCGGCCCTTTCGTTCATCGGTAAGCCGGTCCAGATAAGCCACAATCTCGTTGGGATCGTGGTCCACTCGCATGGCCGCCAACCAGTCTTCAATACGTTGGCGTGCGGCACCGGATTCTTTGATCTTTTTCCAGTTGGCCGACCAGTCGAACCGACCGACTTCTTCCTCCATGAACGAAAGCGCCAAGTCCTCCGTGTCGACGGCGGGTTTGGTTCTAAACATGTGTTCGGGCGTCACGTTCATCACTCGTAACTACAGAAGAACAATATGGCAGTCGATCCGTGCCAAATCGTTGATACTCTGGCCGCCGCCAACCTCGAAATCATGAGGCGGGTGAACCGCAAGTTCGCGGCCCTGCGCAACCTCGCGCAGCTTTTATCCCAGCTTGGCGAGGTTTCCGAGCTTGTACCCAACATCGGCAGGCTCATACCCGTTGTAAACATCGACATTCAGGTCTACACCGACATGCAAGCCGCCTGCCCCTACCTGAACTTGCCGCCCTACACCACCGGCAGCCTCAACGCGCTTCAGGCGCAGGTGACTACGGCTTACGCCAACATGGTCGCCAAACTGCTGAACCATCCGTGGAACCGGATGGGCAAGTTGCAGGAGGAAATGAACCAATTCCTGCTGGGCATCCAAAGCAACATCGACTTTGGCCTCCAGCAATCGCAGAACTTCCTCCTGTGTCTACAAACGGTATGCGCCGCAGGCAAGGCCGTCGCCGGTCAGTTGAACGCCTTCTCCAATGCCGACATTGGCAAAGAGATCACCACCTTCGCGAACAACTTCGCCGCCAACGGAGGCAAGGTGCTGACCGAAGGCATGGAGGCCAAATACGAGGAACTTCAATCCATGCAGCGCGAGCTAATCGCGCTGGGCGCGGACACCAAGATGGATTACGCCGATGCCAAAGCCGCACTGGGCAACTGACAGTTTTCGAGGTATCTTGTTCTAAGCTTTATGGAAAACGTAAACAATCCGGGTGACGGAAAGTTCGTGGTGGTCGAAGGCGGCCAGCGCGTAACCCCGGCGCTGGACACGCGAGAGCAGGCCGAAACGGAAGCGCAGAAGCGCAACCGCGTCGCCGAATCCAGCGGCCAGAAACCGGAAGGCCGTCGCGCCGAAGTCAAACAGAACCTCTTTGGTTAATGCCTCCGAAGCCGCCTGCATGGGGCCGCGCCAAAGACGCGCCTCCAACGCCTGAGCCGCCACAGAAGGCCAAGCAAAAGCAGGCCAAGACGGCTGCCGCCCCAACTGTCGTCAAAGAGGTCGTCTCCACCGGCACCAACGTCATGGTGATTGCCAACGGCACGAACTGCCTTGGCCGAACCCACTTCGTCGAACCAACCTCCCCGACAGCGGTCATCACCAACATGGTGAACCGCGCCCAGATGGACCCGAACGCGCCGCCAGTGGAACCGCTCAGCCCGACGATCACCGGCCTTGCTCAGACGGTTCGAGCAATGGCGATGGGCCAAGACATCGCGCCTTTCAGGGATCACATCCAGCAGGTTGCCTCGAACCAGCCGGAGAAAGGCGACGTGGTTCGCGCCTTCGTCAACCAAGCCAACCACGAATTGATCGCCGATGTGGTCGAGATGCGGGCTGACGCCGTGCGGCACATCAAACGCGCCACACGCACCAACGGCGTGACGGTAGGCGAAGCCATCGTGGTGTGGAAAATGACCAACGACCTGCTGCCTGCCCTCACCGACGGCTTGAACAAGAACGACCGCGCTGTTGACACAGTGACCGTGGTCGAGAAGATCGACTACCAGCGACAGCAGGTGGAACGCAGCGTGCAGAAAAGGTGGGAGGGCACCACACCGCAGGGCCGCGAGATCATCCGCAAGAAGCTTTGGGAGCTTAAACGCCAGCTACAGCTTGAGCAGGGCATTCTTCCGCCGGGCTTGGAGACACCGCCCGAACTCGTGGCTGAAGAAGTTGTAGAAACACCAGTACCAGCAACGTAATTCTGTTCTTGTACGCGTGAAAGCGTGCAAGGAATGCGTCGCTGGCTTCGGCCACACGTCCAGCCTTTGGTTCCACTTTGTTGGCACCGAGATGATCGGCTACAGCATCGAAACGCCCAAAGGGCATGAGACGCTGCCGCCGGACGCGTGGTTCGTGCAGCACATGCTGATCGTAAAGACCAGCAAAGCCCACCTGCCCAAAAGCGTCGATATTCTGCCCTATCTGACGTTCAGCGCCGGAAACCGCGCCGTGCAGGCGATCCGCGACTACAACGTCTACGAACTGGCCCTCGCCTTTACCTCGCACTACGGCTGGCAGCTTATCAACGGGGCAAAAATTCTGCCCGCTTACGGAGAACTGGCCAAGGTCTACGCAGGCATCTATGCGGTGTACCTGTTTCGGTCCCAGCCAGAAAAGGAAGCTGGGCAAAAGCTCGTCGAAACCGGTGCCACAGCATGAGATGCGACCCCTACCCAGCCTCCAAGTTTGCGCTCAAGGCGCTCCGCATTTTGACGGAGCACCCCGGCCTTCAGGCGTCCGAATTTGCCGCCTTCTGCTGGCCGCACCTGCGCAAAGCCGGACTGTTAGCCGCGCTCAACCTCGGCTATCTGGTTGCCAAAGGACTCGTGAAATCGCGCTTCGAGCCGCCATTTTGGAAACCCGGACCTGTAAAGCCGAGGAAGCGCTACTACGTCACGGACAAAGGTTTTACTGTTCATGAGTTCTACGCCCGACAACGCCGCCCCGAAAACGGTGACGCACTCGACCACGACCGAACGGGTTGAAAGAGTCATGCGTCAGGTGCTTACCGGCGAGCGCAATATCACGCCGGGAGTGAGAGACACGTCGCTAACGCCGCTGGAGCAGCAGCGCTTCAACGAGTTGGCGGTGCTCATGCGCACGGCGGCGAAAGAAGGCAAGAATCTGGATCAGGACGAAGAACTCTGGCGGCTGGACTACATCAAAAAACCCCCGGACCTAGAGAACTTCATCCTCGAAGACTACTACCTCGGCAGGACATGGCGGCCCATTCCCGGTGAGAACGAAGGCATCTGGCCCGCGTGGATGGACCAGCTTTGCCACGCGCTGAACATCAACAGCAAAATCCACAACATGGTCATCACCGGGTCGCTGGGCATCGGCAAGACCGCGATGATGGTGACGCTCCTGCTCTACCGCATGTGCATCGCAACGTTCCTCAAGAACCCGCAGCACTTCTTCGGCCTGAACCGCAACTCGAACATTGTCTACAATCTACTGTCCGTGACCAAGGAGCAGGTCAAGGACACCGCTTTCGGCATGGCGATGATGTACATGTCCGACAGCCCCTACTTTCTGGAAATCTGCCGCTACAACCCGGAGCTTGATTACAGCGGCTACCGCATCCCGATGGA
>Ga0079303_10000192_pt1 | contig 13903 bp, 13 predicted proteins | sample Methanogen_OWC_FD_77073 | JGI IMG/M metagenome (GOLD analysis project Ga0079303, IMG submission 77073) | Enriched soil microbial communities from Old Woman Creek wetland in Ohio, USA - Methanogen_OWC | ecosystem: Environmental > Terrestrial > Soil > Wetlands | place: USA: Ohio | collected...
CGACAAAAAGTTTGAGCGCGAGGCAACAGATAGAATTTGGCGAAACTGGCTTCTATCCGATTTTGACCGAAGTCATGGTTAAGGAACCTGCGACTGCCTTGTCGTTGAATATTTCTATGTTTTCATTTTCTTCCTTCAATGCCAGGGAGTACAGAAGGGGAAGAAAATGCTCTGGAGTGGGAACTGCCAGGTTGAAAGCCCTGCCCTGCAGCTTGTAGTTGATCAGAGATTTATGGTCATTTGAGAGGATAAACTTTTTCATTTTTTCATTGGCCTCTATCGCCCAGTCGTAGCCATATCCGGGTTCTTCCATTTTTTCCCAGCTGACCAACCCGAGATTATGGACCATATTCCCGCTTCCAATGATAAGCACTCCTTTTCTACGGAGTGAAGAAAGTTCTTTTGAAAGATCATAATGATACTGGGGCGACTGGTAATAATCAAGGCTCAGTTGAACTACAGGTACATCAGCATCCGGGTATAGATGTTTCACCACGCTCCAGCACCCATGGTCGAGGCCCCATTTATCATCAAGGCCAACCTCCGTCTTTTTAATCAGGGCCTTAGTCTCTTTTGCAAGCTCAGGACTGCCCGGTGCGGGATACTGAACCTCAAAAAGCTCAGCCGGAAATCCACCGAAATCATGAATGGTCTTAGGTTTTTCCGTCGCGGTAACAAATGTGCCCCTTGATTCCCAGTGAGCCGAAACGCAAAGAATAGCATCTGGTTTTGGGATTGTTTTCCCGATGTTACGCCACCCCATTACAAACTCGTTTTCTTCAATGGCATTCATCGGACTGCCATGCCCTATAAAAAGCACCGGTAATTTTTCTGTAATCTTATTTGATCCAGTTATTTTGTTTAAGTCATTCAGTTTCATTGCAGCAAATGTCAAATGGTATTGGTTATAACGATTGTAATAACCTTTCCCGGTTCATTGCCTAAAACATCGGCCCGCTATGTTTAAGTTTTTACTGTTGTTTTACCAGCTGAACTTCGCAGCTGATTCTTACATCATCACTTACCAGTACCCCACCGGCTTCAAGGTCGGTGTTCCAGTTCAAGCCCCAGTCCTTCCGGTTAATTTTACCGTTAATTGTAAAACCAGCTTTCTCCTGACCCCACGGATCTTTCATCACACCGCCAAATTCGACATCCAGCTTAACCTGTTTCTTTATTCCTTTAATGGTGAGATCGCCATATAAGGTATAACTTCCGTCTCCGTCTACCTGTTCATATGTATTTCCCGTGAAAGAGATCTGCTTATGATTTTCAACATCAAAAAAATCTGCGCTTCTCAGGTGTGCATCACGCTTTGGATCACCGGTATCTACAGATGCAGGATTTAACCAGAAATCTATCTCGGATGTCATGAAATTTTCACCTGTGGTATAAATGCTGGCATCAAATTCCTTGAATTCGCCCTTCACATTGGTAATCATAAGGTGCTTTACCTTGAATCCTATTTCGCTGTGAACAGGGTCGATAATCCATTTTACTTTTTTTGTTTCCATTTTTGGTCTGTTAATTATGATTAGTTGTATATAAATTCATGGTACAAAGATGCACCATAACAAATCGCAGGCTGTAATACTTTTCGGGAGAAGGGCTGTAATTTCAGGAAATGAGACCTTTCATCTCTTTCCTGAACCCGGTCGGAGTTTGTTCCGGCTTCTTCCAGGCTGACCTTGAATATATGAAAGAGATTATCCATACTTCACAAAGTTAATGAATGTCCTCATAACTTCAGGACCGCACGACCGTCCCGACGCTTCGGTCGGGATCTCCGCCCCGCCCTGCGGGGCTTCGACATGACCGTCCTGACTCTTCGGTCGGGATCTTCGCTTCGCTTCGACATAACCGCATGACAAAGTAGTAACCAGTTATCTATCATTTATTTCATGTAAAAACGGTCACCAAAATTGATGACCGTTCTCTATTCAGGTCTGACCTCCAGCTTTAGCCGGAGGTCATTGTATCAGGTTGTTTGGCTAATTACTCTATTGCCATGGCTCTCTGTGCTTCAGTTTGAAGATCCATATACTTCTCTTTTCCAGTACTTACTGTTACAAAAGATATATTACCGCCTTCAAAGTCGCCCGGTGATTTGTATAATTTACTAACCGGGTCTCCGCTATCGAATCCGACGCATAAACCATCTCCTACCAGTGTAAATTTACCAACCTGGGCTGTCATAGGTCCTGCAGCAACTTCTTTGTCTTTTATATAAAGCTTCATTGTGCCTAGTGACTCATTATGTTCGCCTGCTCCCTCTTTTGTAAACTCCATACCTACTGTGTATTTACCAGGCTTAAGTGCACCGGATACCAGTTGTTGTTCTTTGATGCCAAGGAAATTATAGACATAGTACAATTTGTGGTCTTTTATGAATAGACTATGACCTCCAAAGCGTGAACCATGTGCGAAAATAACACCGGAACAATTCGGATCGGTAATTTCAATATTCGCTAGGATCTTGTACGATTTGCCTCTTATATTTACTGCCACAGCTTCAGGAACTGGGCTTGTATGCGGATAATATGTGTAGACATCTCTCGGTTCTTCCTCCGTAGGACGCTCAATACTAATAATTTGAAGTGTAGTGCGGTCATCAAGAGGTTTTGCATTGTTTTTATCGGCTTCCTCGTCCCAGAGTTTTTTCAGTGCCTCAAGTTTTTCAGGATATTGCTTTGCGAGGTCATTCGATTCGGAACGGTCAACGTCAGTATTATAGAGTTCCCATTTGTCCTGGTCGAAATTTCCCTTGTCAGTCAGAGGTGCATGAACAGCAACTGCCTTCCATCCATCCTGCCAGATAGCCCGGGTACCCAGCATTGAATAATATTGAATATGTTTTTGGGTAGGTGCATCAGGCGTAGCATCGAAAGTATACTTCATGGAAACTCCTGATAAGGGTATTTGCTCAACACCTCTGTAAACCTGTGGCATTTCCAGTCCACAGATTTCTAAAATCGTAGGAACGATATCAACTGCATGGTGATACTGGTTACGAATCTCCCCACGGGCTTTGATGCCTTTAGGCCAGGTAATCACTAACGGATCTGCGGTGCCTCCTGAATAATTGGAATAGCGCTTAAACATCTTAAACGGAGTGGATAAAGCTGCAGCCCATCCGGTAGGATAGTGTTCGTAAGTGTTCGGGCCGCCCAGCTCGTCAATCAGCTTCATGTTCTCTGCCAGGTCATCAGGGTAGCCATTAAAAAATTTATTTTCATTGACTGAACCGTTTGGTGTTCCTTCTCCTGATGCTCCGTTATCTGCCGCGTAGAAAATAATAGTATTCTCATACTGACCTGTTTGTTTCAGGTAATCAATAACACGACCAATCTGAACATCAGTATATTCAGAGAATCCCGCATAAACTTCGCATAAACGGGAGAATAATTTCTTTTCATCAGCATTGAGAGAGTCCCACGGACGAACATAATCTGCCGGATTGGCCTGGTCTTCAGGCATTGGGTTAAAGTCGGTCAGCTTGGTGTCTTTCGGTAATATGCCCTTTTCAATCATGCGGGGCAGAACCCATTTCCGGTAAGCATCATAACCGTCATCAAATTTGCCTTTATACCTGGCAATGTACTCTTGCGGTGCCTGGTGCGGAGCATGATTGGCGCCGGGATTATACCACATAAACCAGGGTTTGGAAGGATTTGCAGATTTTTGATCAGCTATCATTTTGATAGCCTGGTCAGCAAGATCTTTTGACAAGTGATAGCCCTGTTCCGGGCCGTAAGGTTGTTCTATAGCATGGTTATCTTCGGTCAGGTCCGGATAGAACTGATTAGTTTCACCGCCAATAAAACCATAGAAACGGTCATATCCCTGCTGAAGCGGCCATTGACTTTTACTGCCGCCGGCTGAAAGGTCAGTCTCCGGAACGTTATGGTCCTTCCCTATCCAGAAAGTGCTCCATCCGTTATCCTGTAATATTTGAGCCATCGTAGCAGTCTCTTTTGGCAACATGGAGCTGAATCCCGGAAAGCCATTAGCTCCTTCGGTGATACAGCCCATACCGTTGAGATTATGATTTCGGCCTGTATTGATGCAGGAACGTGTAGGTGAACAAAGGGCAACAGTATGCCACTGAGTGTACGTTAATCCATCAGCAGCGAGTTTGTCGAGTGTTGGCATACTAATTCTTCCGCCATATGGAGACCATGCTGCCAGGCCAGTGTCATCGTAAAGAATAAACAAAATGTTTGGTGATCCTGCCGGCGCTTTTTTTCGGACGTAAGGTGTCCAGTCAGGGGTAGATTCACGGACATCAAGTTTAATTACACCTTTGAATTCCTTGGTAGTAGCAGTCGCCAAATTATCCTGAGGAGCGGTTTGTTTGCATCCTGTTATAAGTGCAACTGAGATTACAATATTCAATAAGAAAAAGATTTTCCTCATAGAGATTGGTTTAATTGGGTTTGAGTATGATTAACAAAAAGTGAAAAGAAAAGTTCTGCTCTCACATATTAATTAAAGTTTACAAAGCTAGAAGAATTTCTGAGACAGAAACTTATCAAGTTGCGTTTAAGTATATTCATGACCCTGGCAGCAGCTTTGCCGAACAACCCGATGAATAGTTCAGAGAACAGGTTTTGCAGGTTATTGCTTGCCTATCTACTGGAGGCTTTAAATGGTTTTTTAATACCCTTTTATTCAGTTTATAATACTCAAATGGTCTATCTGGAAAGTTATTATACAGTATTAACCTGTAACCTAAACCTCAATCTTTAACCTTTCAGGAGCCCATCCTTAAACTTAATACTGGCATGGCTGCCATTGCAGAAAGGCATGTTGTCAGAGGCGCCGCACCGACATAATGTCACCCTGTTACGGGTTTCGTAACCCTGACCATCTTCAGATTCAATGTGTATTCCCCCCTGAACCCAAAGCGGTCCGCTGCATCCTATGGTCGGGTCCTCAACGATACCGATTGATGGTTCAAGGGGTTCCTCAATAAGCTGCCGCGTTTCCCTTTCATGTATGACCAAACGTCCTGCCGGGCAATGCATTGCTTCCCTGATTACCAAAGCACGCGCTTCAGGGTCATCTGTTTGTTCAATCAGGCTCCATATCTTGCCTCCGGGGTCGCAAAACCTTGCAAAGGCACAAAGGTCTTCGGCATCACTCAAAACCAGTGTTGGTCCGTCAAACACTTTTGCCCGCCTTGCGAAAGGTACCCGGCTGGCTGTTTCTGTTCCATCGAATCCTACCCTTTGATGGCTATCATCACAAAATGGCTTGTTTCCGGATTTTCCGCACCGGCAAAGAGCATACTCATCCGTTGTCTCGAAGGTTTTCCCTGCTTCCCAATCCCATGACATACCTTCCTTGTCGGACACAATAGTCTGAATATAAACAGGTATCTTGCCATAAACCAGGTAAGGTCCGTTCTTACTGATGACAATACGATCACCTTTGACAGGTTTACTTGAATTATTCATTTATTTCTTATTTATTTATAAATGAAGCTTTTATATCAATTATTCTGACAACTAACGATTAATAAGTTTTGCACTCCCACCTGAATATCTCTCTCCCTGCACCTAATAAGTGAAGCCTCTGCCACCTGTTTAATATGCTCCGGACGACTGTCAAGTGCTGAAACACCGGTTGTGTCAAGGCCAAATTTTGTAGCAATAACCACCTTCCCGCGAAAAGGAACCAATGCCTCACCAACTAATTCTTCATTTATAAAAGGCCCGTATACTTCAGCAGTGTCAAAAAAAGTTACTCCGCTTTCCACTGCCTTATGAATGAGGGCTATCATCTCCTGTTTGTCAGCAATGGTTCCGTAACCAAAGCTCATTCCCATGCACCCAAGGCCAAGGGCTGAAACTTCAAGCCCGCTGTTACCTAATTTGCGTTTTTGCATATATTTAATTTTTACAAATTTACTTACTATTCCTGTGAACTTTATAAACTGTTTTTTACGAAACCGTTAAGCCAGGACCAAAAACTTGTTTTCTCACAATATGTGCTGATATTCTCGAATGCTGAAAGGAAAGACTCATGCATAATGTCCTCAGCAACGATAGGATCATTTACTATCTGCAGGCAAATACCATAGATCGATTTGTAGTAGAGCTTGTAGATCTGAAACTGAGCTTTCTGGTCACCTCTTCTGCATGCTTCAATAAGATCATTATTAGGATTGAATGATGCTGAACCGGAGTTAATGTTAACCTGTGTCATAGCGGATAATTTTGGTTTGCTGGTTCGAAACTACAGCCACCAGGTCTCCGGTAAAGAACATGCCGGTAAGGATGATGTCCATCCCTATCGGCATGTATTAAGAAGATGCTATATTAAATTGAATATCAGTTATTTGCTGATTTACGAAATTCTGACGGAGTTTTGCCTGTAAGCTTCCTGAATGAATTGTTGAAGGCTGTTTTCGAGTTGTATCCAACCATTTCCGAGACCTCTTCTATTGTCAGACGGCCTGATTTATCTCCTGTCAAAATGCTTTTTGCCTTCTCTATCCTATAGGCGGCAAGAAGCTCAAAAAAATTCTTGCCGAGTTTTTCATTTATCACCTGTGAAACATGGTGCTTACTTTCCCCTATCTTTTTTGCCAGGTCTGCAAGAGAAGCAAGGTTTTCAGAAAAGTAATTGCCATGCTCGAACTCTTTGATAATATTTGAGAGAATTTTTTGTTTATCTGCCTCGGTCAGTGATGACTTCCTGTATTTTCCGATTGAAATATCCATGAATGAAGCTGAGCGTTCAAAATAAGTAGAGTCATTCATGACCCTGAAGGTGGTTATCATTACGAACAGGGAGACATATATCCCAATAAAATAGTCACCGAGGTCAGCCTGAAAATTGACCTTTACGGTTACAAAGATCACAATTATTGCTAGGATATGTAATACCATGTTCCTGAGCGATCTCAGCATAGAATCATTGGTCCGGAAAACAGATAATCCGGCCTGCCTGGACTTCTTCTCAAGTTTCAATAAGGATAGTGCAACGTAAAATGATATCTGGATTGCAGTTGCCAGGTTAAGGTATTTCTTAATGTTAAGCGGATCAGTATTCCACCGCGTCTTTACATCAAGAAGGGGCCAGTCGGGGTGAAAACTATTCACATATGAGTTGTACTGGAATTCATTGGGTTGCAGGAAATCAGGAAAGATATACCCTAAATAGATTATTGCCGGAAGGAGATGAAGCCACTCTTTTTTTGAGCCATCCTGATCAACGCTTCTTGCTATAAACAGATATAGCAACGGCCCTATTAAAAGGTTAAGCGGTTCAGTTGTATTAGTAATGAAAAGTACCCGGGTAATAAAGCCGGTCATGTTGGTTACCATTTCCAATATGCAGAGACTCAGGGTTAGGAGTAAAAAACCCTGGTACCTGTTGGCAGCAATGTTGGATGACGGTTTGAAAATAAAGAAGAGCGAAAGGACAAGTCCCAGGAAAACCCCCAGGAAAATAAATACCGAAAAGCCATCAATATTTAGTGAAGTATTCATAACTCAAAACTAATAAAAAAATATTGTCGTCATTTTATTGATCAAACTTGATAATAAGCTATTTAATCACTTGATTATCACAGAAAATCTTATGGTTCTTAAGGATGGCCTTACAATTTGTATAAAAAAGATCCCTGGCTTAATCTTCCCTTAAATGTTGAGTAAATAGCGCAGGCTTTACAGGCAGTAGCTGGCCGATGGACAGCGAAGACCTTCCGCAAAATCAGGTCAATTAATGTGGCAGAATAATTCTTAATGGATAAATTAGTGGCCTGAAGCCATCAGATATGAGCAGAGGATTTGTCAAGGAAGACGATCAGGAAGAAGTTCCGATAGTGCCCCAGAGGGCATACCTGCCAGAGGGTGTGACAAACTTCGTTACCCGGGCCGGAATGGACCAGCTGCTGGCTGAAAAACAAGCTCTTATTGAGGAAAGGGAGAACCTTAACATCGCCAGCGAAAATGAGAAACGAATTGCGCTGAACTTCATCAACGCAAAATTGCAGCTACTGGGCAACAGAATTGCTGAAGCCAGGGTTATTGATCCGAAAGACCAACCTCAGGATGAAGTTACGTTCGGTGCAACGGTAACCCTCAAAACCGGAGCTGCCGGCAACACACAGACTTTTCAGATAGTTGGTGTCGATGAGGCAAGCATTGCCAGGGGTAAGATCTCATTTATTTCACCTTTAGCAAAAGCATTGATAAATAAAAGAACCGGAGACAGGATTACTCTAAAACGGGACAGGGAAGATATTGTTTACGAAATAATGGCTATATCCTACCGGTGAACCTAATCTCAAAAGCGAGCTCGCTCTCGCTCTCACTCTCACTCTCGCTCTGTTTTGGTACCCCGAATCCGCTGGTTGGCCTTGCTCTCCCAGAGCAGCTAAGCGAAAGCAAAGGGAGCAGGCGGATAAAAGTTGCCACCGGCTGAAAGAATTATTAGCGAAAATTTCTCTAATTTGATAAATATGCATAAGGGGGACCTTGCTCCTTATCCCGGTTTTGACAGGTTTGCATCCGGATCGCTATAGAAGAAATGGAATCATTGGTTTCCACTGGTTTCTCCAGATAATCGGGGCAAGAACTTTTTTGGCAATCCAGGGAAGTGGCTTCATAAACTCCTCTCTATCCCTGCCTTCAAGGTTATAAAACATGAAAGGCAGTGCAAGTGGTCCGGGACCAGAGTTTTTGATGCTGTGTTCGCCAAGTTTTTCTACAAGGTTCACCTGTTCCTTCATTCCTATGGCCGCTTGCAACTTTTCCGAGGTGAAATTCTCCTCCTCGATTTTAATATGGGGTTCCCAAAGCTTGTCCAACTCCTCCAGAACCTCGCGAAGCTTGTCGACTCCGTCCGAAGATAGCTCCAAAAGACACTGGTCCAGTGAGTCCAGTATGCGGGCCATGGCATTGTGGTCATTCTTCAGAAGATTGTAGGGCGCCTCTATATAGTCTTTGAAATAGGGAAATGCTATTTCATCCTCGCTGAGATGATGTGAATGCATTACCCATTTCAGGGTTGATACGTACATTGGAAAACCTGTCGCTTCCCCTGATGGTATGACATGTTTCACGAGATACTCATCACACTTCCGGATGGAAATGCTTAGTCCCCTCGAGATAATTTTATGGATCCTTAAAAGACCCCCGACTACCGGACTCATATCCGTCACACTGCTGTTATTTTTCATTCTTTCAAGTGTATTAATAGTTCAGGACCATTCGAATTAAAGTAGAAATCCTATTCTAAGTTATACCATTTTTTTTAATAGCGAGAGCGTTCGTTCGAGCTAACTCTCTCTCGCTTTCACTCTCGCTCTGTTTTCTGGCCTCATCCGCCACCGACTTCGCTGAAGCTTCGTCGGTCAAAGAAAGCTTCGGCGGGCGCTGTATCCCAAATGGACAAAAGTCAAAGGTATATGTAAATGCCAGCCAAGGCATAATGGAACAGGGCAAAATTGTAAACCTCGGCGTTATCAGCACCACCTTCAAGTATCCGGTATCCGGCCTTTATTCCAATATGGTCGGAAACCCTGTAAGTTGCGGCAACAAGAAAATCTTCTGCTCTTCCCTGTGGAGCGGCAAGGGCATCTCCTTCAACAAGGATGCCAAGCTTTTCATAGGGCTTCCATAACATCCTGATGTTGATAATTGGTACAAATCCCACGTTTACCTTCTCACTTTCCAATCCTGCAGAGGCCAGTGTTATTTTAGCATCTCTGATTTTTGCAGTAAACCCTAGTCCGAATTCAAGCTTCGGCCTGAGTACAATGTCGTAGCGATATGTTAATCTGTATGAATTAAATTTGTAGGTGCCCGTAAGGTCACTGTTTGCAGGGAAAGTTACCCCTTCGAAAAATATGTCATATGGTACAATCCCGGTCGAGACAGTTTCGAGTGGGGCATATAGTAATGATAAAGTATGACGGTTTTTTATTGTGTAACCGGCTCTTATCCGGTAAAAAAACTCCGTTTTTGAAATTAAATCATCTTTTAATGAAAAGAAAGTGCCCTGGTCCCCGGGAATCCTGACATCATTGTAACCTGTTACGACAGCACCCGCCTCAATGTCAATAATAGCCTGACCTTTCAGGGATAAGACATTAGATGACAGGATAAGCGTTGCAAAAGTTACCGAAAGCATTAATTTGTTCTTCATAATCTCATATTTAATTGTTTCATGTTTATTCATCGCAAATTCTCTATGAATGACGAAAGAGCTCCCGAGTTGCTGATCAGTTCAATCTGTTTATAAACCAGTTCGGCTCGCTTTTCATTGAAATTTGATTGCTCTTTCTGAAAGTCTATTTCATCTGTTAAAAGATCGTATGCATTTATCTGCCCTTTATCAAATCTGTCCTGATTCAATGAAAGGTTCTCCTCATACAGAGATATATTCTGTCTTGATAATTCAGCCTGGTATTCAATCTGCCTTATCTCTTCGGCAAGCTGAAGACTTTTATTGCTGACACTGTTAATCTCATCCCCGAGCCTTGATTCCAGACCTTTTGCCTCCAGCTTCAACTGGTTAACCTTGTTCTTTGTACTGCTTCCTGAAAGTATCTGAAACCTCAGGCTTAGGCCCAGGTAGCTGCTTCCATACCAGCTGCCTGAAAGAAACGGATCGAAGGTATCAGTATACTGGTTCGCCCCGAGGAATCCCTCAAAACCAATTGTCGGGGTATTTTTTATTCTTTCCGATTTCTGCTGCTGTTCAAGAAGTTCAACCCTGAGCCTGAGGCTTTTCACAGAAGGAATAGAATCGAACTGAGGATTGGTATTACTGCTCCCGAAAAAATCATCCGAAAAAGGCGAAAAGTCAAAAGTGCCGTCGAGTAAGGTCTCAAGTGACATTCCCGTGAGGAAGCTCATATAAATCTTTTCCCTCGTGAGGGATGATGAAACAGAAACATAATCTGAGAGAGCATTATTATTGTTCAGAATGGCTTTATTGACCTCAATCTTCAGCACCTTACCCTCGTTCGATTTTTCAATGAAAAGCTCTTTTGTCCTTGAAGTCCGAAGTGTATCGAGTGCTGCTGAACGTAGCTGCTCCTCCATGAGCCATATATTTGTAAAGCTCTTGATGACCTCAAGTTTCAGATCCCTTTCAGCGGCAGCTGCATCGGTACTTTTCAGTTTCTCGTTTATCCTGCTTTCTGTGACGCGGCTCTTGATGGAAAAATCGATTAATGGCTGATACAGATTTAATCCTGCATTCTGCTGCCAGACAGTACCGAATTTTATCGGCCTTTTTTCATCAGTAGGTATCTGGCTGAATTGTCCGAGTGGAATTATCTGTGTAGGAATAATTGGATTATACCTGTAGTCGTAACTCAATGCCAGGTCAGGCAGATACTTCTGATAAGCCGATGAAGTTTGAAGTTTGGCTATTTCTATATCTGTCCTGACTGCCTTAATATTTCCTTTATTTGCAAGGGCAGAATCTATACAGGTAATAAGTTTTATCTCCTGCCCGGATAACCTGTAAGGAAAGGTTATCAGGAGAATAAATACTATCGATTGTATTATATATTTCATTTTCAATACTCTTTTAATTTTTCAACCGCGGAACACTGCGGCCGGTTCAACCTTATTTATTGTGCGTATGGAGAAGAAGAGAGAACTGCCGACCGAGATAAACAGCGTCACAAGTAACAGGACAGCGTATTCCGTGACAGAATATTTGATTATAAGGCCGGCATTTGAAACTCCTGCCCTGAATCCTTCCAGCAATATCATCGCGATTATAAAACCTGTGACTGCAAACAGGAAGCTCTGCGTCAGAATTAACCAGGTAATATAACGGTTGGTAGCACCTATGGCCTTCAGGGTTCCGTAATCGCGAATCCTGTCTACGGCTGATGAATAAAGCGTGAGGCCGATAATAAAAAACCCGCTGATAACCGCAAAAATAACGAGCGAGCCGATGCTGGTTCCGATATTTGAAGAAATTGTGATATAGCTGATCGTTGCTTTTCTCAGATTCTCTGCATTCCAGGCTTTTATACCATAGACCGACCTGTTTATGTTATCGACAACATCATCAACAGCAAATCCGGGCTTGACCTGAATGGCTATCGTACTAACTTTTGATTCGGGGAATGAAGTATAATAACGTGCCTTCGATAATGTTGTATAGAAAAACGAACCTGCAAAACCCCTGGCATTTTTTGTCTGCAGCTTTACAGTGGCACTTTTGCCGTTAATCTCAACCCTCGTGCCAGGTTGCACAGGGTAATCGAATACCGACTGGTCATAATACTCGGCCGAAACGGCTTCATCATCATTGAGAGACATAATGTTTCCTTTATATATTGATTCCGGCTTTGGACCTGCAACAAACAAGGGCGATTCGCTTCCTATAATGAGCACCGGGGCAAGCTTGCCGTTCTCAAATTTAACCGATGCCCCCGCGACCACAATAGGGTAAGTATTCCTGACCCCCTCAATGCTCCTGAGTTCCCTTACAAGGCCTTCATTAAGCTTGGGGAGTTCATTCGCATTCCTTGTAATATTATCGACGACCCAGATCTGGGCAATATCCTGCCTGGAGTTACCAACCAGGCCTCCCATTAATCCGGTAAGAAAACTAAGGATACCTATCTGCTGGCCAATAAGAAAGATGCTGACAACGATACCGATTATTACCCCGATACTCTTTACCTTGTCATACCTTATGAACCTGTATGCAGTTGCGATCATAACTGGCTGTTGTTAAGTTTAATTACAGATTCAACCTTCGAGTTCAGGATAAGCCCGTTATCTCCCTCAAGCTTTATTCTTACTTCCCGTACAAGCCTGTCTTCCTGTTCATTTGCTTTTTGTGAGAATAGCGACTTCTTTTTGAGATAAGGGGAAACGAAGATTACTTTTCCCTTTGCCACAACGGAGTCGCTCCCGATAAACCTTATATCAGCATCAAGACCTTCGCGGAGCCTGCCGGCGAAAAGCTCATCTACCTCAGTTCTCACTGTCATTGGTCCGGAAGGGGCAACTTCTGCATAGTTTTCAAACTGGTTTATTGCGCTTCCCTTTTTTACATGCATTTCCAGCAAAAGCCCGTTATAAGGTGAGCGTAATATCTTTTTCGAGGCTTCTGCTTCAGCATATCTGACCTGTTCAGCCAGTTCCCTGAGTCTGCTGGCAGAAAGTTTTACTGAGGCACTGTCCTTTTCAACAGCAAGAGAAAGGGTAGTGACCTCTGTTTCAAGATCATCGAGATTCTGCTTCGTCTCCGCTCCTTTTAATTCAAGAACCCTCACAGATTCAAGGAGCTTTTTCTTATTCGCTAACCTTGCCGACGATTCCCTCAGGTTAAGCTCATCTATGTTCTGCTGTGATTTCTGAGTGTTGTACTGGCTTTTCAGCTGAGAAACCCTTATCAGTTCAAGCTCATCATCAAGTCGAACCAGAGGCTCATCTTTCCTGATGCTGTCTCCGTCATTCCTGTAAATATCCTCAACCACTCCACCTGTTGCAGCGGCAAGGCTGATGATCTCCTGTTCAGGTTCAACCTTTCCTACGCCTACAACTTCAGATACCTTAGCTACGGAACTGTTAACTGAATAAGATGCAGCTGCCGGTTTTTCTTTATTCTCATTACTGCCGCTACAGGCTGTAATAATCATGGGTATCAAAACAAGATAGATTTTTGTATTCATTGTTTGAGAATTTGTATTCTGTTTAATTGATTTCCTGATTTTTAATTGTGAAATATATCTTCCTCGATGGGTTTGTCCGAGGCGATCCCGTTATTGACATAAATAATCCTGTCGGCAAAAGGCTTCAGCCTGAGGTCGTGTGTCACTACTATAACCGATTTCCCGGACTCCGATAACATTTTAAGTTCTTCCATCACAATGCCGACACTCCTGATATCGAGTGATGCGGTTGGCTCG